>Ga0210059_1006911_pt1 | contig 18125 bp, 16 predicted proteins | sample Ectturendosymbi2_FD_188042 | JGI IMG/M metagenome (GOLD analysis project Ga0210059, IMG submission 188042) | Ecteinascidia turbinata endosymbiont from Florida, USA - Sample 2 (SPAdes) (version 2) | ecosystem: Host-associated > Tunicates > Ascidians > Unclassified | place: Key West, Florida... | reverse complement strand
CTTAGCACCCCAGAGAAAGCCTCGATTCCCCAAATTGAAAAATGAAGCACTAGAAATCAGTGAAGTTAGGGGGCCCTTTGAAATAAAGGTGCTTATGCATTACAGTTTCTTTGGGCCCCTTTAAAAGCAAGGTATTTACACATTACAACTGCTGTTGGAGGCCGCTTTGAATGCAAAGTAGTCTACATATACATTGTAGTTGCGGTTGGGCCCCTTTGAAAGCAAAATACTTTACACATTACAGTTGCTAAGCGGGACCCGAGGCCTTCCCTAAGACACACCACTGTGCATAACCCTGACAATGATCTTATATAAGAATATGAAACCGATTGAACACGTTTATGCTTATCCGATATGCGTACTTTTTCACCTGATGTCGGCATGCAAACACTGCAATGTAAATGCATCTGTATATTATCGAGCACATTGAAGTTGCTGATGAGTTTATCACTTCCAAAAACACAGAATTCACGAGATTTTCATGATTAAACCTAGGCACACAGGTCGACTAATGAAACAGATCTGGGTTGAAAAACCCTTAGTGGGAACCCCGGTCACATGCGGCAAAACGCCTACTACCGTAACTTGAAGTGAACATTTGAAGATTTATTGCCGTGTTTATTGTTACGCAATAAAGACCACGAGTACAACAACCCGCTAGCAAGTTTCGCAACCTGCCTCTGTAAGCAAAGGTTCGGACATGAACGAACTGCGCAGTTGCGCTAAACGTTTCGGGGGCCTCACGGTCACGACTTTGCCCTGATGGGCCTCGCATTCATTTATCCGGCCCTGTCTACATGCCTAGTTGTATACATCCAGAAGTCAGACTTCTACTTGATCAACGTATTTTGTGTAGTGATTGTTGCAAAAAAATGTATGCTGTAAGTCTAGCCCAGGAAGTCTTCTTTTATTTTGTACTGCATAGCAGCAAGATACCTGTGGTGCTTGCGACCAAAGTTGCACATTTGCACAGCCCGTTGTTCAGACAGCCAGATGGAGTTGATTGTGTAGTTAGAAGAGTCTATTTTGGGGTTGAGAAGTGGTTAGTGTATTATATGGATGTTAACCGTTGCGTCCACGCAGGCCTTTGTCTATATTTGTTAACGTTTATAGGCGATTTGAGATACAAAATTTTATTAATCTAAACATGTGCCATGCACCAGGAGATTATTAACAGTCCAGACATTAGCAAGTTTTATGCATGTGTATTTCGGCCAGTAAAAAGCCCAATGCGCACGCTTCATAAGCATATTTCACTTGAGCTCATGGTAAAGTTCATCAATTTGCGCTAATGAAGGAAAACGTTCATCGCGGCGCACATGCTTAGACCGACCCCATGCTTGCTCCTTCGGTAATAATGTTTTGAAAACTGAACGATAGGATTGATTCTGATTTCCTGTAAATTTTTCTTTACATTTGCATTTCATTACGAAAGCTCTAAATAATCGCCGTCAATTAAATGACAATGATTTACAACGCAATTCCTTTTGTTAAGTTCATTCAAAAATTTTAGTTGGAAACTACGAGCCTACTATCGGTTGCTGCTGAAAATATTTGTAGTTAGGCCTAATTTGCACAATCTGAAAATGCTGTTCATGTTGTGAATTTGAAATAAATTTTCAGAATGTCCAGCCCTCATGCACAAACATGAAGGCCCCCAGTGGAAGACTTTCTGGCGACGGTTCTGCCCAGGACGGCAAACACAGGGGAACATTTGGGGGCAGTTGTCCCCAAATAGTGTCTGTGCTCCCCTAAATTTTGTTGTGCTCAGAAAACGTTGTTTTAAACATATGATAATAACAAACATCTTCTCCCCTGAAAATGTATGTTGCCCCCCCAAACCTTAAAACCTGGCTACGGGTCTGGTTCTGCCATATTTTGTCTTGAAGGCCATTCGACCTCGAGATGCAGCATAACATAACTGTTTTTTTATAAATCACCATGTGGGGCCCCTGTAAGCATTTTGGGGGGAGGCAGAGTTGGGCTTATACGGCACTGGTTACTATGATAAAGTATACGAGCTTCTATGATAAAGTTTTCACCTGTTTGCATAATTCGTCACTTCGCCTAATTCGTTTTTTTTCTAATTCTAATCCCCTTGAGGTGACGAATTAGGCAAATTCTACTGTATTTATAAATTCTACAGTCTGCTTTGCATCACCAGTTGTCTGACTGAACTTGTTTTTTGTCTTTTTAAACCTTCAAAAACTTTACAGATTAGCCTAAAACTTGTGTGAGAAATTGCTTATTATATAAAAAAACAAAAACAAACTTTAACACTATGCATTGTTTGCTAGTTTTCCTACGGTACTTGCTTTTGCTAACAAAACTTTTCTTAAGAGTTGTGAGAATTTTTCTTTGTAATCAAAAAACTATTATACCCGTACAGCCCGCTTTGCTTCCACTGGAGGACTTTTGGTTACCTTCAAAATTAGCAGTTACCAAACAAACAAGTATATTGCCTATACACATCCTATTTGAAGATACTGAAACATTGCTAAACGCAAAATAAGTGTTAGCACCCATTCAACACATCTGCACACTACGATCGTTTTGAAGAACTGAATTGCGTTCTTGCCACGTAGCTGTCTCTAACGATATGTTGTCACGAGACATGCAGAGGTGCTTGTGACGAGATGTCTTTGATATTCAACCAAAAGCGAAGACATACCGCGTCCGCGTCACAGTATGACTCTGGCTAATGTGGAGCTACGAGATGAGCTTAAATCTAGCATGAAGCACACCATTTGTGTTTGTCTCAAAATATGACCGTCAAATATCCTGCCTCAAAAATGTACCCACCATCTAGAAAATTACACAAGCCCACATAAAAAATGTCTCAAACAAGTCATGTTATCAAATTCATAATGAGCGAGAGTGAACAAATATGTACTTACTGTAACTTGGAAAAATGCCCCAAGACTCCCCCCCCAAAAAATATACCACCTAAATGCAGATGCATAATTTGAATTTGCTTGAATTTAAGATTCCCTGCTGTTTATTGCTAAGTTTTTGTGAACAATATATACTAAACCCTAAATGCCTTGAAACAACAAATACTGAATACGTGGGGCTGGTGCTGGGTGAAATATAGGGGAATAGAAAAATAGGTTGAAGAGAGTATTTATTATGCTGATTATATTTGTTTTTTCTGTTTTTCAAACATTTTGTTCATTTTACCCTTTTTGTTGTTACAAGGAAGGTCTGACGTTGCTGCTAGGTACAGTAACTGTTGAAAGCTGGTAGTTTGGCGTCGTCAATACATAGTTAAGTAGAGTTTAATTGCCTGGGCTAGAAATTGTAATTAAAAGGTGAAAAATCATTTGAGACTGTTGCCAGACAGCTTGTCAGCCTGTGGGCCTCTAAGGTCTGCCAGAATATAAGTCACCAGCAACGAATGACGGCGTCTATGAGATTTTTGTTGGATGAGGAGCTAAAACAAAGCTGTTTTCGTATACGTGTTTACGCTACCTAGACAATACAGCTGTTGCAAGGTTTCGGAGGCCCAGAGTTGAAAACTGCAGCTGGTCATATATCCTAGAATTTACTAAACGGGCTGTTGGCTGAAACATATTTCGTGCAGGTGTCGCAAGTTGTAAGAAGTAAAAATATACAAAAAGAAGCTGACACTGGTCAGTGTTCTGCAGCATATAAAAACACTTGGCAGTTCACTTTCTGAAAAAACTGCATGTGTAGCTATATTACCGTAGTATAAAGTTTTAAAGCAGCATTTTCTGCTTTTGTTTGCTCTCCACTTGTAGTTATTTTTCGCAACTAGTCAATTAACAATACTTTCATTCGACTTAAGTTTGTATTGAAACTATTTTCTTATTTCTGCTCGCTCTTACGGAAGCCTCACCTTGTTCGCCTTTGCTAACGAATTCAAGTATGCAGTAAAAACTCATTTTACAGACAAAATTCTTCTCCTCCATTAGCCCTCAATAATCGCAGCTGCCAAATGGACTTTCCAAAAACGGTCCACGTACTATAGCTTCCTAATGCGTTAAAAAATAATGTCAAAGTTTCCCATCAAAGCTGTTTCAAAACAACAATCTTTCAAGATCTGAGTAGCAAACAGCCATAGCTATCTTCTTGTCACAAGCCTGAACCAGCATCGTTCGTCGCAACGAGCAATGATAATGGCAAGCTAACAGCATGGCATCAAGGCAAGGAGAAACTGTTTTTCCGAACATCATTATGTTCAAGCGCAAATCGTGGAAAAAATTTGACAGTAATTAACCGAAAGCTTGCTGGAGAACGTCTGTTATATTGGAGGGTCAGATACGTATTGCTGCAGCACGACTGGCCTTAATGAAGTTTTCTGGATAAATCCCATTTGGTTTTTGCAACAAAATTGAAAAACTGTGATGATTAGCACCATACAGACGTACATGATTGATTTTGCGTAAAGTCCGCCCTGACGGTGCACAGTTGACTTCATTAAGTTATTGCTAGAGAGCAGTTTCACAAAGTCCTCGCAACTACTTTAAACCATTAGCATTTATACAAAATCTTAAGTACGTTTGGTGTAATTCAACATGAAAATCATCGGCTTTTAAACTGGCAAACACAATACGTAAACAGAGCTCATGTTTCGAAGTTTCAGTCAGCAGCTATGCAATTGGCTGAAGACGATGCGTTGCCAGATGCAACCAAAAACTGATCTATGGTGCTCCAAAGTACGTTTCAAGCACAAGCTACAGTACAGCAAATTTGCCATAAGAAGTTGCTAATTAAAAATACAAAGCAAATTATGATTTGTAGCACTGAACGCCTGATGTCATGAATTTTAGTTACTTTAAAATGCTTGCTAGAAAGCAAAATGAAAACACTTGTATGGGGCTAATTAATCCTGCGTCAAGTCAAATGTCCTTCGTTTGGGAAGCATTATTTTCAATTGAGCATTCGAATGTCTTCGTCAGCTGGCGTTGGCGTAGCCAACCCAAAAATTTGGGGGGCTAAAAATTTTTGGGGGGCAAAATATTTGATTTTAGGCGAATAACACTATTTTGTTTAGAAAAACGCCTATCAAAGCACAAAATGACTATATTTTCCCAAAATTTGGGGGGACATGGCCCCTTTTGCCCCCTGGCCACGCCTTTGTGAGCTGGTTACCTGCTATTTCGTTTTGGTCAATTTTACTCAATCAAAATTCACATTGCGCATTTACTAAGCATGCATTTAGCAAACTGCGTCAAACACAAATTTTCAAGACCCGTTTTTTACATTGCAAAAGTACGATCTTACTTTGTTTTTTAAACTCCGGGTCTTTTCAAACAAATTTCGTAAGCACTGTGTGACCAATCGCCCGATTCATTCCCTTTTAGTCATTTTCTCCTCCATTTCCTCAGCTCGCTTCATTCTTTACTTTTCTTCCTCTTTAATACACACTACTGCTATTTCTATATTTAGGCTTAGTTTGTTTGTGTAAGTGTATCCACGTGCACATATTTTGGTCGGAAGTGGCTTTGGTTAACGATGGCAGTGACGACTGTCTTGCGCACCAAGCAGTTATTTGCCAACTTGAAAAAAGTGATTTGTAACGCGCTGTAACTTCAATATAACTGAGACTCACTGCCATTCGGAATAAACATTTGCGAACATTTACACAAACTAAACCATAGCCGCTAAACGGCCATTGCATCGACGGCTGCACAACACCACTTCTGGACTTTTCGAAATACAAGTACGTATACCCGCGAAATAGCAGCATGCGCCCGCAAGGCGCGAAGCCGCAGGAAAGTCTCCAGATTATTCTAGACTTGCCTTTGCGCTGCGAGCGTTGTGGTCTTTGAATGAAATTAACATGTTGCCAAGCGCACACGGCCGACACGAAGCAAGCTTTGAACAGCGGCAGCGAAAGACAATCTCAAGTAGCTTCTCTTTCGACGGTCGAAATTAGCTGGCGGCAAAAACGTTGCACGGAAAGCAGGAAGGACGTCGGCGGAAGACATGTTGAGCTTGGATAATAATGAAAGTGAAGTTGAGCAAATGTTTCGGCGAACGACACTGAAAGAGATAGGGTTCTCCATGATGTCGAGTATTTTTTGAGAACCGTGATGCTTACATGCTGTTACCAGCTACAAATACATGCTTTGTTGTTTTCAATGCTGACTTTCAAGAAATTTAATTTTGCACGTTTCTCTAAGAATATGAAGGACTACATGCAACGTAATGTGTCTCTACAAAATGCCATTCGAATAATATGCAAGACCCGTATTAATCATTGGTAATTTACAGAACTTAATGAGAAGAGTATTACTACATCTTGTCCACAATTCTTTGAATCCTGGGCGCAGTCGATGAAAGTGCGCAAATGTACGTATGTCATCTTCGGCATAAATCGGTCACGCTCCTTGGATTCCACATCAAGTACGGATAGGAAGGCTGACTCACACAACCATGTAGTGGTGAAAGGCAATAGTTTTTTAAGACAGTTTCCGCTGATACGTGGATAAGACACTCTTATCCAGAATTCAGTGACTGAAAAGGCTTCAAATTAGTCAAGACAGGCTGGATCATCATTGAGGTGAATTAGTTCATCTTGCAACTCATCCACTCGTTCAATAGAAACACGAAATGGATTCCTTGCGATCGACAAACCATTTTGGTCACGCTCCGGAAAGTAGGATTTAAATTCATTATTTTGAGTACTAAAGTGGCCTGCTATTTCATCCTTAACCTGAGCATTCAGCTCACACAAACATGCGACAATGTGAAACATGTTAAAGTTACTTTGTTCCACTTAACGTTTCCTGTTGCGCAGCTTTTCAACAAATGCATTTGCGAAGTCCACAAACTGAAAGATATATTTTTCTTTCCCTTGCATCTTTAAATTCAGCTGTTTCGAAGCTTCAAAGATATGCACCAAATATGCCTGGCGAGAAACAAAGTTAAAATTTTGAAAATGAACTGCGAGTTCAGGTTTTGCTGCTTTCAGAAAGATCAGCAGCTCATCACGGAGATCGAACACTTTGACTACAACGTTGCCTCTTGACAGCCGTCGGACTTTGGAGTGGTAGAGAAGATATTAATGATCAGAAGTTAGGTGTTTACACAGCTTTTGGGACACGCGAGATGTTAACGCCCGCTGAAGCCACGACCGTGGCTTTTGAATTTATAAATGGCCATAACTCGCGAACGGATTGAGCTAGACAGCCAGTGAAGACATCTTCGGATTCGAAAGACGGCAAGCGATCCGATGACGGTACTTTTACATCTGGGATTTTTCAGAAAAATGTTAATTTCTGATTTTCCGGAAGTGTTTTTTGGCAGTTGTCTAAAAAGTTCAAAATGTCCCTCTCAGGCTTCCCTGTGAGCTTTCTCGAAACGTTTTTGGCTTGGATCACGTCTGAAGTCCTCACCTAACAAAAACGTCCAACGCAAGTGAGTCATCACTGTTTTCGGGGAGAAAATTCGTGGTGAACAAAGGGTTCCGCTCACGTTATTTTCGGATGACGTCATCGGGGCTTGAAAAAAACTACAAGGGGTAGATCGTTTCTTACGTTATAAACAAAAATAGGCGAAAATCTGCATCTTTAGAGCTCTTCATTGACATTCTAGCGTTAGTGGTTAGAAAATAATAACCTAAAAACCACACACTAATTAGCTAATGCCTTGAGGGATTAGCTAATTATTTAAGTGCAAAATGTTCCGTAACTTTTTTCCTCTCAATATTTTTACTTGAAATTTGGTATGATGTTGTGAAAAAACAAACGAAACATGTTCTGTAATTGTCAGACGTTTCGTTGCACAGCTCAAGGGTAATTAAATTTACCCTTCAATTGTCCTGAGAGGGTAAATACAACCCAAACATTTAAGGTCTTGCACCGTTGCAACCCCCACCAAAAACAGGTTTTTCAATTATATTCGCGACGTTACGGTCATCACCGACATTTTCCGCATCTCATCTTTATAGTCCTTGATTGGGCTCCTAGCGTTAGTGCTTGGAACGATATTGCCTAAAACCTACAAATTAATTAGCTAATCGCCTAGGGAACTAACTAAGTTGCGTATTTGCAAACTCTTCCGTAAGTTTTCTTCTCTCAATATTTTCACTTGAATGTTAGTAGCATGTTGTAAGACACCAATGGAAACCTGTTCTGCATGTTTCAGATGTTTCGTTGGACAACTGAAGGGTAAAGCGTTTCCGGTTCCAAAATTATGGCAAAAAATTACAAATATTAGGGGAATTTCCTAGGGGATTAGAAAGGATTTCCCTAATTAATATTCAGTTATTTTGCCATAACGTTTGAACCAGAGACATTAGACAAGTCAATCAAACCCTCTAACGACTGGTACTATGGCCTAGAATCTGATAAAAGTCTGAGCCGCGTAATCGGCTCGTTTGGTCGGCTCCCAGGGAATGATGACCTCATCCAAATATAAACAAATATATGCATAAACATACTCCCATCATGCAGATAAACAAAAAACCCGACATCCAAAACTTAAAGATTTTTTTATTCTAAACTATACGACTTTTTCCATCTTTAGAGGGTTTGAACAGCTCTCTAGATCAATCTGTTGGCGTTTTATGACCATGGGCTCAAAAATACCAATGGTTACCTTTTGTGGGAGTTGAATCGTTACGAATTTTTGGTTTCTGAACCATAATTTTGGCTCCAGACATGCTAGAAACCAATCAATAACTCTAAAGACTCGGATCATAGCCTAGCTTCCAAAAAATTTGAGCAAAAAAATTGCTTGCTGGGTTGGCATCCAGGGCCAGGTAACCTCAGTCAAAATGGCGCGAAAACATGCCCCTAATATGACGTCACCCACAGTAAACTCCAAACCCAAAACGAAAACTGTTTTTCAATCTTAACTAGAAGGCTTGCCGAATTCATAGAGAGTTTGAACACCTCTCTAGCTCCATTGGCTGGCGAGTTATGGAGTTGCAAAGCTTGGTCAAAAAAGTGACCAACGCGGGACTTAAAGGTGACCGTCTGGTGAAGTCTTTGAAGCTAACGCTTCCCGATGAATAAAACAGTTAGTGGTAACAACATTAGTTTTTTTCTTGTGCACCAGCGTCTGAAAAGCGCCTTTGGATCCAAGAATAGCTGGTGCGCCTTTAGTGTACACACCACACAAATTCATCCAGTTGATGTTATCTTTGTGATAAAATGCTCCAATTTGACATTACGTCTTTTGCCTTTATGGCGGTCTACAATTCACAAGAAAAGAGCAACTTTTCCCCATCACGTAATGAACAAAGACCATCAGCTAAGATGCTGAAGAAATATCTGTGGATTCGAAGAGCGTACAAACCAAATAATGGTTTCTCTTCAATTTCTCTTTTACTGTACTTCAGTTATCTTTTATTATTAACTTCAGTTATCAACATCAACAAAAGATTGTACGGGATTTTACGTATGAGCGTGACATAAACAGTTTGTCATTGAAGGCTGAAAAAAGCAATCTTCAGTTGCTACATTTGATCACAAAATCGCTTTGTGAAATTTTTGTGATGACAAATTTTAACGAAAAATCGCATTAACGTTTTTGTGTAGTTGTGCATTTTTTCGTGGTGTGTAAATCACACTTTGCAATGTTTCTGTAATATATTAACGTTTCTGTAAACTCTGTAAGGTTTGATCGGTAAAAATTGTTTGCAATTAACAAGGCAGCGCAGATTGCATTGTACTGTTAAACTCAGCGCCATGCTTTCGTCAGGAAACACGTGCACATTTCCGTGCGCACATACGTGGCGATTAACAGTGTGGAAAATTCCAGCTTGACGCGGGTTCAGATTACGCCCTTTTGCAGCAGGTTTAAATGCATAGGCGTGGCGTTAGCAAACTGCTCTGCAATATACTTTCAGTTAAATGAAAAATGATCTAACGCTGGTTCGTTCGCACGGGACACTTTCCACAAGTTTGCGGTTAAGATTGAACTTGAAGCAACTCCATGTTTCAAACCAACATATGTTGCCTTACGCATCAGGTAAACATCTGTATAAACCAAATTTCTTATAGCTGTCATAAGTAAACACGCCCAGGCGAAGGTCAATCATTGCCAACTGAAATCACGTGACACAGACCTTACGCCTGAACACGAAAAAGGCCGACGCGAATAGTTGCCAGGGATTTTGACGAATCCGCGCCAAGGATTTAGCAATCGGCAGCAAAAGCTTGTGAGTGACAGCTCGAGAGAAAAAAGCAAATCTTATTTCAACTGCTCTGGCGCGCCCAAAACGCCATTCTGGCATGCAAACTATTTACCTGAAAACAAGGATAAGAAGGCCTTACTCAACTGTTGCAATTGATGAAACGTCTATATTTTGGTTCTTGGGAAATCTTTGAGAGAGATTAGTGCTTCGAGTTGCGAACGAGCCAGCGATATTAAATTTGCGGTGAGTTTTTTCCCAAACATAGCTACATAATCCAATTCAGCTAAATTCTAAATTAGAGTAATGCACCTGCGTCTGCTTGAGTGTGATTCCGTTTCATCGTTAAGAGTGTGAGTATCTGTTTGGTTGTTTCAGTTTAGTTCGCCTGTGTCGTTTGATGTTTGTTGAGTTAACTTTACTTGCGCAATTGTGAATTTTTGAGACTTGCGTGTTAGTGTTAAATAGTGTCAGAATATCTTGTGCCTTGAATCGCATTTGCCTTGGGAATCGTTTTAAATTCGAGAAAGTTAATCTTTGTGTTTCGCAGTAACCGTTTCTATCGTACTTTATCGACTTAAGTGCATAATAGCCTCGCTGATATTTCGTTAACCAGAGCTTAATACTCCAGAATAAAAGTTGATAAAACAAATCTTTTCTCACTGATTTTCGCAAGGCCAGTTCAATCCTTTTTGCCCCTTTATGAAAGTTGAGGAGGTCAAAATGAAGGGCCCGAGTCTCCCCCTATACATATATTGGGGCCACTTCGCTTATTGTAAATTCTTAGACAGACACCCCAGCTATAGAGTGACACAGGGTGATGTTCTGATTTTTATGGTCGGCCATTTTCCGAGGGAATTAACCGCTATTCCTTTGTGTGTTTTTACTCCAGAGCCAGATTCGCACTTGCTAAGAATCGGGGTATATAACCAAGAGACGAGACAAAGCCAGTCAGACGAGTTAAACCATTCTACCACGTGTTACCCCCGTATCGATGTTTTTAAGTTGGCCTAAAGCCTCCCACATGAGTTCACAATTACAGGCAACAAAAAACACAAATCGGTCCAAGGCCAGCGCACTTGGCTTGACAAACGTCTCAGATATGTTCTGGGCCTTTCGTTGTTTGGCAATCATTAGGCTGATTTCAAAAGATTCCTCTGTCAGTTTCTTATCAGTGCATCGAAAAGATCCAGCCTTGTCAAGAAGTTGATCTTTCAAACCTGCCTCCGGATTTATGAAACATTCGATATCTTTGTTCTTTCGCCCAGAATGATTCTTTTCCAAATGATTGTGTAATTTTGATAGTCTTAAGTCACCAAGGTTGTTAATTACAAATTCTTCCGACAAGCTGCGACCATATTTTGACTATGATGTACTCATCTTTTCAAAGCTTATAATCTCATAGATTTAAAACTTCAATAACGTTTGCTTAGCATTAGGTGCTGGGCTACAACAGTTTCAATGCCATGCCATAGCAATTTACATAAATACAGCTTCGACTAGCACTGTTGAGTAGGAGTTATGTCACAAAAGTAACATTCAGGAAGATTTTATTCCTTTTGTCTATCTTATTTGATCATAATGACATCGTTACAGTAAACAAGCCTCATAATGCTTTCATTCTGACTTGTCATAAGCTCTGTGGCCCACTGGAAAAAAACACCATGGGCGTCCGCAGAAATTTTCCAGGAAGGGGCAACTTCGACGTTTCGCTTATCCGTTTCAGGTTGCCAATGATGCAGTGCACATGGACTTTTCACAAAAGGCTTTACCCCTTCTACACCACAAAAAATGCCCCATGTTACGGCAATAGTCACGAAATTGCGCTTCTTTGGCAGCAATAGCCAGGTATATTACGATAATTTACACAATATCTATCTGCAGATTTTACTTCTTTTGCTTCTGTACTTCATTTCAAAGAACCATTGCCATAGTCTTCAACGAAACCACAAATTATGACTTTATTTACCCAGCAAGACTTGTCACTTGTCAGTGTCACTCAGAAACAAAACTGCAAACGTCTGTGAAGTGGTGTAGGAGCAGGAGGTGTAGGGATGCAAGCGTACCCCCAAAAGTTTGATCTATCAAAAATTAGGCAAAAAAGTTTCGAAAATTTTAACAATAATAATGAAATTATGCCTCCTTGTTATTGATGTATAGATAAAAGTTTATTGCCATAGAAGCCACACGAAATGTATATAAAATCAACAAACTGTTTTTAGTAAATTCGTGCTTCAGTTTGTGAGAGGTGGTGAGTAACTGACTCACTTGAAAGTTTTAACAAAAGAAAGCATTTCATTTATGTGTTTTAATAGTTTTACACTGAGGGAACCAAGTATGGTGTGGGTAGTGTCTCATTTCATATTAGTAGGGTCCATACAATCCAAATAGAAAAAAGCTTTTGTTTTCAATTTTCACTGCAGTGTTTGGATAAATACATTTTCCCACACAGTTGCATGCACGCGTATGTGCAGTTGTACAGACAATGTTGCGAGATTCAAGGCATAGTCACAATATAAATACTGTAATACGATACTTGTCAGTTGCCACATAGGCCTATATCACATACTGTATATATATTTAGAGAAGGAGAAGTTTTAGGACGACCTCATCTAGGCATGAGGTTCCTTGCTGACAGCAACACCTGGAATATGAATGGAAAACCTCAGAACTGTGAGACAGCTGCTCAAGAATATTCTACTGAGCCAGCTGGCTTCTGACAATGTTCTTACACAGCCTACCGTACTTCTTTCAGTTGGGTTTCACTACGATTGCCTGTTGGAACTGTCTACGCTCAGCTAGTGCAAATAGATGTCCTTTGATATGTGCATTTCATTCCGCTTCGAAGGCATTGTGGCTGTTCTAAGGAATCGTGGGGTTTGACTAACATTTGATGTGGTATGGATAAGTCAAATACCCTAAAATCCAAAATATGATTTTAAAGCTGAAACGCATATCGATAGGAAATAACCAAAAATTGACTTGACTTTCAAGAGGAAACATATGGCAAATGCTTTTAAGAGATCTGTCGGACACAATAGCTTCTGAAATTCTGCAACCCAAATATATTGGGAGACACATTTTATTAAATCTTTTTTTGAGCGACGAATAACGAAAAAATCTAACAAATGCAAGCACAATATAATTGTTGTTCAATGAAGAGTTGGAACAACAATATTACGTTGATAAATAGCAGTAAAATTGATTATCGAACTCGATTGAAATTGGCGTATAGATGTTTTTTTGAAAACAGGTCGCAAACCTATATAAAAACAAAATGTTTACGCTACAATGTACACTTGCACATTTTACAGCTGTGTTTCCTTAGTTCAAACAGTAAGCACAGCATTGTTTTGTGCATATAACATCGATTAAATCCAATTCTTTCTAAATTGATCATAACAACAACTTTTGGGTGTAATGGACAAAAACGTCAATCATCACAGAATATATTGCTCTAAATCCAGAGACCAATGTAGTATCGTCGCACATTGTGCACATTGCAATGTGATGAGTTGAACATATAGGTGGCGAGTTGATCATCATTGAATCTGACCCCACGTGAACTTCTGCCGTCATCAAGATGGCGATCTTCGTATTTGAAGCATCGCTTCTCGCACAGGTACTGGTCAGAGCACCCGGCGTAATCCCGTGACCTTTCACCCTTGCATTCCTTGGTGTAGTGATCCTCGCGTCGATGCATGAAAGACTCCTTTTCCGTGCGGTAACTGTCGTCATGGTGATGTTCACTTCTGACACAGGATTCATTGTGGCGTTCGAAATATTCATTGTGACGTGGCCCTGTTCTGTATTCGGAGGTGAAGCCGGTCTTGTAGTGGTTTGGCTTAAGGTAAGATTGGTTTGCATCACAGCCATAACCGTCATACCGGAAGTCGTCAGTTGACATCACAATGGCGCATCACGAGGGAAGGGAAACCTTTTCAAATAATTCATAGATTTAGTTGAACGATTCCGTAAAACGTTTGTTTTTAAGGACAATTGTACGCTTTGCTTAGTCGCATTTCTTCTTTATGGAAACTACACGAACAAGCTTCAGAGCGAGGCCAGCATCTGCTCTATTTTAAAAGAGTCAATGTTGAATCCAATTGCGAGTTCTTTCCATTCCACTACGATCAAGTGAAGGTGATTTGAGTGTTAAAAAGTGAAAATAACATTAAGACGAAATCGAGTTAACTCATCATCAGTGTGCTTGGGAGAGTTTAACTTGTTCAATGAGCAATAATTACAGGCTCTAGCTTTGCAGCCAGCTGTATGAGGAATCTCCTGCCTGGTTTTGCTCCCATCTCCTTGCAATGATTCAGCTTGTACGTATCATTCAGCAATATTTGTAAAGCCACAACAGTGACCCACACCAAGCGAATCGATCGCAATTTACTGCGTAAGGAAACTAGTTTCGTGTGTAACACATCTTCAGTCCCGCGCAAAAGTCGACATATGAAACAAAAAGAAAAAATTACGTACTGTTGCTAAGATCAAAACTCAAGATTACAAAATTTGAAGATTACAAAATTTAGCACAATTTTAACTCCGCCACTAAACACAGCTACAATACTGTTCAACGAACACAGATCGCAACGGGCATTATAGGCACTTCTGACTGACAAAACATACTCTCCGCGTTTAACGTGGTCTTTGTCTCAGGCGATCACGTGGTTTGCAACAGACCGTAACGTGCAGCGGAAAAAGTCAACTCTAGGTTGGGTCACTGTTGTGGCTTTACAAGTATTGTTCAATGAGATGTTCGGTTCGGATTGGTTAATTTGTTTGAAAGCAAGCGAATTTATTTTTTCGCTAGAAATCGAGCTAGTTTTACTATCTCTCTTACACTCGACAATAATTACTTCAGCGTCTAATCTTAGAGCGGATGCAAACGTGTTTTTATGGTGTTGCGATCGGAAAGCCCGAGCGGCAAGTGCGCAAAGCTTCACACTGTAGCAACAAGCAGCAATAGAGATCACCCGGCGAGACCACTCTCGTCGTTACCATCAAGAAGTACAGTCAACTCTTCACCAGTTTCACAAGCATTGTTAGAGGTCACTCACCAAGATCACTCTATTGGGATTACTATATTATTGCTTGTTCGCGCCACTTATATATAGGTGTTGTTCTTCGCGCACATACCGATCGTGGTGAATCGCACATTCAACGCAACGCCAACGGAAAGGTTGCAGCAATAGCTTTGTGCATTCCGTACAGTCCGAATGTGACATTTCAGGAGTTGCGCAAGTGCGCGTTCCTGTTTAAAATGCGATCCAACGTGCTTTATTGCTGTTGGTTAAAAGGCCATAATTGTTGACACGTTCGCCTCAGTCTTTTTGATCAGCCGTTGTTTTTCGCTTCAACTTGGGAAGGTTGAAGGTCAACGCTGTTTCGCCAAGAGAACATTCCGTTCTATGCTATTCTGCTTGCAGTTTGCTTTGTTGGCAACGCGCTCGCACATTCGATCCCAACGTGAGTTTTCTGTACAACTAAATCTATACAAGGAAAGCAAGCCAAAGTAGGTCTGCATCTGAAGCAGGGGCGTAACGATGTTAAATGGCGCCCGAGGCAGGAAGCACGTTTGGCGGCCCGTTCGAACCTGAGGTCTTTCGGAAGCAAATATACTGCATTAAAAAAAGTATTTGTGACAATGTTGGGACTTTTTGGTGCCCCGCAGTGATTCGACGCCCCCATAATGATTCGGCGCCCGAGGAATTGTGACCCCTCGTTACACCTCTGATCTGAAGAAGTTGTGACGGATTGCGAAGTGTTAAGAGCTACTTAACCGTCTTTCTTCGGCTTGGCCAACGGAGAGCAATCAGGCCACTTAGTCCAGGGGCTAGACCTGTGATTCTACAACTGAAAGGCTGATCTCATGAACTGCCAATGGAGTCGAATAAACTTGTAACTCGACCCTAAATTGACTTTTTCAAGTTGACACATCGTTTTTCAGGGGATACGCTTGCCATTTTCAATTCTGTTTTTTTGCCTTTGGGAATTAACAACATGCGTTAGCGCACGGTCCTCAACAAGGCACAGTGTGCTAATAGAGAGAGCTAGAAACTTCAAGGGATTTTTTGGTATTTTTTGTGTTAAGTCCTAAGCGTTTTGCTAAACACGTGTTATCATATACCCATCGGCAGCAAAACACACTTGTAGGATTCTACAACATAAAATGGGGTTTGATGAAACTGTATGAAAACACAGCTATAGCAAGTTGATAAACAGCTAGAGCACACTGTGTCATTACTTTTATTCCGGTCAGTCAAAACCCAAAACTTTTGAAATTTTGAGTGATTTTGTAATCAACCTGTCCGTCAGTTTGTTTTCAATGTACTTGCAACTAACGTCAAATTTGAACCGCAAGTAAGAGGTTAAGAGACTTGAAAATTATATCTACTTTGGGCGTGAAGTGATTTTTTCACTCATCTTCTTGCGGGTCTTGTGCTACTTTATGGAACTCACCACCAAAGACCTCATTCTGCCGTCGCAATTTTGCGTTTCGGGCAAAACCACCATCGAAGACTGGTCCCTACCACGGCCCCCGAAAAATATGTCGTCGGTGTCAAGAACTTTCCAGTACCTGCAAAATATATTTGTCTCTGATGAACGGTGCTGTGGCAGGAATGTTTCTTTGTCTAGTACGCACTGCGGCTTAGCTAGCTAAATAACCAGTTTTGTTTAGCATTGCTCGTATGTTTCTCTTACTTTCCTGATGTTTCGACTCCAAATCTATAATCGGAGTAGCTTGTGGTTGGATGGAAGTTGAACACAAACAAGAGACCCGCTCGTTCGAAGATCACCACCTTGTCGTCATTGTGTACGCGTATCAGCTGGGCCTGCACAACCAAATCCAAAACTACTGACAAGGGCGTTTTGATTTGCAAATACACATTTTTCCAAGCTTTGTTTGACTAAAACCATCAAAAGATCCTGGTCGTGATTGGACAACCCGCACCTTTTGCTTCGTAACAATTTATCGACAAGCCGTGTTGACCGCTGGTCGCTTCAGAACTGGTTTCCAAGAAATACTGAGCAGTCGGATGCGCATTCATTTTTCATAAGATACCCAACGAACCCAATCCTATCAGAAGCATATTATGTTCTCAACAAAGACATTTTCGGCGTATTTTGGGAGATTAGTGGTGAAACTACTGTAAAAGAGTTATTCTTAAATGTTTGCATCGCATGTCACTTTACTCGAAAGAAAAATTTTGGCTTGTGCAGATATCACTAAAATAAAAGTGCAGAAAAATTTAGATCATTTTGAATCCTAAAGAGCAGATTGGAATTTTGCAAAAAATCAAAAACAGTAGTGGAAATCCAAATTTATCCAGTTCGAATATATTTATGAATATCTTCTGTCGAAACGTAAATTGAAATTTACCGATTGGGTACTTTTCTATAAAAAGAGTGAAAGTTTTTTAAACCAGTACCACGAAATACATCATTTGAAAGTAAATGAGGTAATTGCTACATTTTACAAGCATCAATGTCAACTTTACTTACTGGTCTTGCGTTCAACCAACCAAATTTTCGCTCGAGATGATTTCGAATCTTTTCGAATCTATTCAAGTATTTGAATCTCATTCCATCCGTGCCACCAAGTTGGTGGCATCTTTCTCTGCACTCATAATCCGGAATGTCATTCATGAGAGACATTTCGCCCAAAGCAGGCCAGTCATACTCGTTGCCTAGAAGTCAAAGTTGTTGTCGTTTTTTTATTCGCTTTCACACGCTCGCTTCTTCAATTACTTTGGCAAATGCTGTCCACAGAGGCAAAAAACGCGCTTTGTAAAGAGAGAGAGAGAGAGAGAGTTTATTGGCACAAACATTAAACAATTTAATAATATTAAGGCGCTGGGACACCGAAAAAAACCTGCAAAGCAGGTTGTCTCGTCGGGCGCCCCTCGAAAGTTTCATAAATTTCTATCGTGGTTTAAAGTTGATGGCCGAATTAGTGCGAATTTAATAAGGTTGTAGTTTTGAAGAGGTTGCAGTCTGCTGGATGATCAAC
>Ga0210059_1006910_pt1 | contig 18128 bp, 12 predicted proteins | sample Ectturendosymbi2_FD_188042 | JGI IMG/M metagenome (GOLD analysis project Ga0210059, IMG submission 188042) | Ecteinascidia turbinata endosymbiont from Florida, USA - Sample 2 (SPAdes) (version 2) | ecosystem: Host-associated > Tunicates > Ascidians > Unclassified | place: Key West, Florida... | reverse complement strand
ACTCTCAACACTTGTGGCCCCCTGCTCATCATTAAAAATACCTAGTTTTGGCCTCTGCCTCTGCTCGAGTCCCCTGCCCGGCCTCTGCACGTGGTTCTCATATAACAACTCCGTGGCCCCCAAGCGGCGACAAGGTCCCCGTTTGAGAAACCCTGACTTAGAAACAAGAGTTGCAAACGTCTGGGATCTCGTCCAAAGCGATCAATAAAACCTTGCTACACAAATCAGATTATTAAGTAGACTTGACTTGTTTGACTACGGACAAACGTACTACAATTAGAACAACACGCAGGTTTTGCAAAATTGACCAGACGAATTATGAAAACTCCCCACACTCAATATAGCTTTGCACTCAGTGTTCACTCAGATGTCAGAACTAAACCTTAACGATTAAGACGTATTCCCACAAGCGTGCATAGATGTATTCTGCTGTAACAAGCCACGTAATTTTTATTGCATGAAAAGAAGCCTGCATAAGTGTCGTTTGACACTCAGGCACATTGGTCACACTCCCACTAATAATGGATTTTTAAACTTATGGAAGCATTGCTATAGTCTCACTCATGCTTCTTTTCACAAAGTACAAATGTATGTGGCCTTCCGCTATCAGCATGTCACTTCTTGCTGCATTACCTGTCAAGATGTGTGCGTTCCACAGTCTCATGTAACAAAACGCATGTCCCCGTAATATAAAGCGAACCTTTGCAGATTTGTTGCCATGTTATTGTTACGCAATAAAGACCAAATGTAGAACAAACCGCTCGCGACTTTCGCAACCCACCTCTGCAGGCAAAGGAGGGGACATGAGTAAACTGCAAGCTCATTACTGCATGACACTATAACTGTGAACCTGACTCTTCTGCAATGTGAGTTTAACCCCGGCAAAAAACTGTCATTGCAAGAATCAAATTAATTAATCGGAATTAAGAAGCCAACTTAAGGTTTTTCGAGGAATATTTGGCTCTGAACCCTATTTCCAGGCGGGGGCAAATATCCGTTTTGCCTCCCCTACCCTGGGGACGCCCATGCGATCATTGGCTATTTTATATCAGGTTCCATAAACACGGCCAGTTCATCTAATGAGACGAAGAAGCGTTATTGACTAATTGTTAGCATAAGTTAAATTTTAGCATCTTTACGGAGTAATGGGCAGTACAAAAATATTTTGTCGATGATTTTCAATGAAATCAAGTGTCATGTCAACACCTCTATAGGTTTGGTGGGGGGATGCATCCCCTGAATCTCCCCTGTGTCCGCGCCTGCTGACGACTTTGGAATTTATCGTTTTTGAGTGACCTAAAACAATTGTGCCAAACAGCACCACACTTTACGATCGTAGAATTCTATCAAAATCAGTGCATCCGTGGGTGTCCGCAGAAACTTTCTAAAGGGGGAAAACGCCGAAAATTTGCGTATTCTTTTCAGATTGCTGTAGATGCAAAGCAAACTGACGTTTGTAAAACGCTTTACCATTTCTACTCCATTAGTTTGTGCTGGCTGAACCTCCATTCTTTTTTTTGTTATAAAATGTTTTCTTCACCACGGCAATCAAGAATGATTTTTTCTTTTCATATACTGCATAATATCCATTTTTTCGAGCGCTTTCTACGAAATAAGTCATGTAATTTAAGAAAAAACAAAAGCCATAACAACATGAGCGGTGAAAAAACAAAAAAGTTAGACACTCTCGCACAATTATTTCAAGCAAGGAAAAGCAGAAATATATGTTAACAAGATTATCATACCACTTACTAAAGTCAGAACACCACGCAAGCTTTAAAAAACTGAGCAGATGAATTACGAAAACTCGCCACAGCAAAGATATCTCTGCACTTATAGTGCTCACTAAGAAACTAGACATAAAACTTAACGATAAGCACGTATTCTAACAAGTCTGTATATATACATATTCTCACAAGGCACATAGTTTTATGCTGTGTGAAAGGAAGCCTGCATAAGAGTCGTTTAATTAAGCTATTCACTTGGGCATGTTGATCACAGTCTCACATTGACAATGGATTTTTCAAACTTGTGCAAGCACTGCTATGGATTTACTCATAGTACTTTTCACACGGTATGAAACTATATGTGGCTTACCGCTATCAGCAGCGTCACTGTCTCGCTGCATTACCTGCCAAGATGTCTGTGTTCAAGAGTCACATGCCGGCTACCTTTCAGTGATTCCAAATGAACCCAGATTATACACAAAAAAACACAGTCGTACAAAGAAAATCCAGAAAGCTTGCGTTGCTAACAAAAACATATGCGTGTACGTATTTGAATTGAAACGGTAATCGGAATACTGATTTAATTGTACTTCTTCCATGTGCAAGAAAATGCGGCATCGTGAAACTTTTCGTATTTGACTTTTTCAAAAAGCACACAGTGGCAGAGTGCCAGAGACCAGGCTCACTTCAATGAGTTCGTTACTAGTATTCCTCGCAATCTAACGACTTTGTGATTACACCAATGTATGATGCGCTGACGTAACGATTAATTGTGATGTGCTCGTCGTGGTCGCGAGAATATCAGTCTTGGATAAAACAAAACGCTGTTTTCCATTAGACTAGATCATGGAACAGTTCAATTGGTGTAAGAAACTATGGTAAAGTTCCAATCGCAAAACTTCAGTTATGTAGTACGTTTCAAGTTGTTTTTGCGTGATATTTCGTTAAATAACACTTTTTCTAAACGGTGTATGTTTTGATCAGCGTGAGACTGTAGACCAGTGGTTCTTTGTGCGCGCCCGCCCAAAGGGGCCTCAATAAATTTCCATGCGGATGCGAGCCTTTTGGCACCATACAAATGTAAAGTTTGGTCATTAAATTTCCCAATAAATACACTTGTTTTTTCACAGCATGTTTGAGGTCAGGGGGATTCAAACAAGGAAAATTCCTTAATGGAGGCGTGGTAGAAAAAAGGTTAAAATCCACTGCTGTAGTCATATGTTTATTGAATGCATATGTGAATGGACGATTTGTACAGTGAAGATGGTCAGAGAGCCTCCGACAAAAAGTTGTTGTGTAGTGTAACGGTAGCAAAAAGATCGTTTCTTGGTGATGCAAACTTCTGTTTGAACAAATTAACCAAATTAACTACACAAGAACAGCAGCAGCCGTACACGGCCACCCACAGTTGTCTCTGAAGTTTAGGCTGCCAAATCGCATCACTTTTGCCGTTTTTGACTGGTGCTTCTGCAAGTTGAAACCAGGGCATGTTAAACGCTATGCAGTTGCGCTAAGCGTTTATGAAGCCTCGCGGTTACGAATTTGCCCGGGATCTGGCATTCATTTAATCCGACCCTATTTGCACAGCATATTTATGCCTGTGTTCTTCATCTTTGCATGTTTCTTGTTTGCGCCATGTGTGCAAGCATAAGTGTAGAGAAAGTGCACAACTTAGTAAGCATAGATATTGAGAAAGTGTAGTAAACGTAGTTTTCAGGGACATGGACTATCACCCAAGCATTGGCAGTCAACAGAAAAAATAAGTTCCACTCAATTTGATTGCTATCTGCTAAGCATTGGACATTTGCAAAATTTATTTATTCCGTAGATTAATATTATTTGCATCTCATTAATTGCAATAAACGATGTTCAAAGAAATACCTTGAAAAAGAGGTGGAATAATAGATTTCAGTGGAGTTGATGAAAAATAGCTTAAAGCAAATTTGCATGCCTTAACTGTAGCAGCACCATACAAAAATGGTCAAAACAAAATGGTGGAAAAGAGATAATTAGCAAACAATTAAAGCCTTACCTTCGAGGATGTAGAACAACGGACCAAACACCTTTGCCAGTTGGTCCAGATTTTACTAAAACGGTCTGAACATCTTTCTCTATTGTAAAGATGACAGTTGCCTCTAAAGTTCCATATCCCCAAACAACTGCTTTGTGAGGTTCTCTTTGCAAAACCATGTTGTCTTGATAATATGACGCAAATGAGAAGACATCATCTGCAAAATAAAAACGATGAAATTTAATGCAAAGGACAACAAAGAGTTATATTTATGAAGTCTTGCATCAAACTATCTTGAAAAGTCTAAGATTTTTTCAACAAAGTTAATTGTTAACAGTTGTTCCGTAAAATACAATAACGTTTTTCGTACTTTGTTTCAACGAAAATTTACAATACTATCCTCCATATCTACATTCATAACCATTGAAAATTTCAGATAATATGAGCAAGACACGTGAATTAAACTTGCAATGTAATTCACCCTTTGTTGAACGGCACTTTCGTTTGAAAAACAATTGACTTGGAGAAAACTGCTAACATAAACTGCTTACCTTTCTCTCTTTCGATAACCACAAGCGCAGACGCGTTCTCGTATAAAAGCAAGGTCTGGGTGCACAATCAACTAGCCGCTTTATGACACAATGGAGAAAAAGAACCGGACTGCAGAAGATAGCAACCCATGCATCCACCCAAAGTTCACGAAAACGTCAATTTTATAGTTATTCTTAATACATGGGCTTGGAATGCAAATCTTTCTTAATGAATTAGAAAAGTAGTATACAAATATTTGAGAACTTGGCCTACCATGTCACGGATGTAGAAACAGTTATCCATCCAGGGGAATGCAAAGGGTTACACAAAGACTATAGTATGAAGCGCTTCAACGCACAGACTAGTGTGAAGCGTTTACGCGCTGCATACAATAATGCCTACCGAAGTATGCATTACATATTACCTAGAAATGTAAGTGTTCGCCCACACCAAGTTAGCCATTGTGTCAAGACTTTTGATGCCTTACTCAGAAATAATCTGTATCGCTTTTCACAACGTTGTGCATCTTCATCTAACTTTTCATCCAATCTCTTCAAATGTCTGATGCTTTTCACAAATCTTCATTTTTCCTGAATTATTTAACGCTCCTGTATGACGGTGATCAACTGATATAGTTGTTGATTCGTTGCACCAGTGTGCACGTCCATGGGCGTCCACAGGGGTGGGCAAAACGGACATTTTCCCCCCTGGAAATTGGGATTAAGAACCAAGTTTTTGAAAAAACTGAAGTGAGCAGCTTAATTGACGTAATTCTTGCAATGACACATTTATTTGCCGATTCGAGAGTCAAATTGCACCAGAGCCGTGTTAACAGTTCTGGTATCACGCAGTGATGAGCTTGCAGTTCACTAAATCCGCTCGATTGTCTGCAGAGGCCAGTTAAAAAGCTTACGAACGGTTTGTTCTAATTTTGGTCTTCATTGCGTAACAATACCATCGAAACAATGGTTCACTTCAAGTTACGGCAGTAGGCGTTTTGAGGCATATGACTGTTGAACAGGGTTGCCAGATTGGACATTTTTGAAGTGCGCTGGGCATGAAAAACCGCATTTGGCCATTTTATGAAGTTGGGCCATTTTTTCACTTTGTTACTTTAAAATGAAATTTTCACAAATTATTTTGTCATTTTCTATTTTTTGGACGGACTTCCTTCATGTCACTGTTATAGTAACCAGGCGTGTAGATACGAGGGGCATACAGTGGCAGTTCCCCAAAATTTTTTGTGCCCCCGAGTTTTGTTTTGTTGTGGCCAGAAAGTTTGTTTAAATATATAATGAAAACAAACATCTTTCACCTAAAAATATTTTCTCCCCACAAGCCATAAAACCTGGCTACGGGCCTAACAGTAACACCAGGGAACTTCAACCTTGTATTGTTCTGAAGTGTGCGGTAATCAGGCCCGTAACTAGGCGGCGCACTGGGCGAGGCGCCCCTGGAATTTTTTTGCTCTTCTATGAAAAAATGTGTTGGACATAGTTTAAAACTGTTGGGCATAGTTTAGAAAATTTGAACCTCTCTCAGAAAACTCTTCGCCCCCTGGTGTCCCAACATGGTTACGAGCCTGGTAGTAATGGTTTAGCCCTTGCAGTCAGAAGATGTTGTACACGTATTTCAAGCAGTGGTAGTCTTATGGTCACCCCTACTAACTGCTTCACTTGTATCTGAACGGCTGTTCTCGGCGGTGTGACTGAATAGTAGAAGCGTATTACGTTGTTGGTTAGATTTAACTGTTAGAAGTTTCTCATGATTCTTACAGTAACACCATATTGCAGTGTTTCAACCTTGTATTGCTTTGAAGTGTGTAGTAATTATTTCGTCCTTGCAGTCAGTAGATGTTACAGCTTACAAGTATTTATGTCGGACCTTCCATATGACTAAGTGTTTGCTTTACCCTTTCGTTGATATATGTGTGTGTGGACTTAGTGATAATTTTCAGCTTGTGATGATGATCATCAACTTAATGCAGTTTATGTATTTCATTTCTTCCTCGAGTATTTTGACTCCAAATGTTAGCAAAAGATCAAGAGATTTCTAGAAATATCGTTGAGAGTTAGTTTCAAACTGTTTAACGCAGATGGGTCAGGTATGAAGCATTCGTCTACAGTAGTGTTTAATACAGCTATGTCCAACCGCGATCCAGTTGAAGTTTTTGTGCGGCTCACTTTGCATTTTCGTTGTTTTTATAAGTCGCCTATATCCTGACAACCTCTTCTAATTTTGATAATCTCAATTTTGGCATTTTTGTTGCGGGTGGTCTTCAGTGCCACTTTATCACGTCTGTACCGCGTGTTGGAGATTTACATATGTCCACTGACACTTGGTTCAAAACTTGTACTAGTGTTGCGATTTCTACCTTTGTTCCCGTTGGGACTAAACTTGCCTATGAAGTCACACTACCGAAGTGGTTAAGGGTGCCAAACAGTCGTTGCAGTAAGGATTCGAACGCTTTCAGTACATTAGCTTAAACTGAATTTTGTTTGCCAAGGTTTTCGTAAGTCATGCAATGTGTGGCCCTGGTGATATAACTTTTGGCTCACTAAGCAATTTCGGTTGGACGTAGCTGGATTAATGTATGGTTGTAAGTTTTGCGAAGATAAAGAAAGACAAGTTGTAGCATGCGATTTTACGTTCATGGTCGAAATTGTTGTTTTAGGCTCAAAACTTGTTTCTTTGGCACAACCGTACATTTTTGGCAAAAATATACTGCTTTCTAAACATTTTCACCCCTTATGATTAATTAAATTACCATGGAAACATAATATATTTTTGTCCATAACGTTTCGAGAAACAGCTTTTTTGGCCATTTTTTATTAAGATTTTCGCCACAACATACGGAAAATATCTGGCAACCTTCTGTTAAACGCAGATATCTGTGGCAGCGGGAGGTAATGCAGCGAGACAATGACTGTTGGTAGCAGGTAGTTTTACGTGCATGAGTGAAAAAGAAGCATTGCTGTGAATGAACCGCATTTTTGAGACAGTTGCCGGAACATGATGCATTCCCTTTGTGGTGTAAAAAGCGTAAAGCGTTTTATGAACGTTCATTTGCATTGCATCGTCAGCAACTTGAAAAGGATGCAAATTGTCGACTTTCCCCCCCTGGAAAATTTTCTGCGGACGCCCATCTTCACGTTTCATCAGTATTGTTTTTGCACACCAACGAAAACCTTTCGTGTGCTTCGTGGCGCCCTAGAAAAATTTGTTGGGGCACAAAATGGGGGGCAAATGTTTGATTTTAGCAATAGAATAGTATTTTGTTTGGGATACCGCGTTTTGAAGCATAAAAAGACAAATATTACAAAAATTTTGGGTGGCTTGGCTCCTTGGGTCCCCTGGCTACACCTACGTGAGCATGCTTGCTTGATGAAATAGAAGCACACAGTGGCCCAATGTAATGATAAACAATAAAAAGTGCGTTTGACGGAATTCACAATTTTTACCTTGCTTAGTTAAGCCACAGGGGATCTTAAGATATCGTTTACGTTTATGAAATTGGATTTGCAAGGGTGGTTTTTCCAGCTATTTACACTCGCAAATAGGCAAAATACAATGAGCGTTTGGTGGGGTGGTAAATGATAAAATTACTTGGACGACCGACATATAATGCGGAACCATCAGTGGACAAAGAAAAGGAGACAAATCTAAGTGCGAACACTTCACAAAATTTCGTGCTGGTTTGCATGAGATTTTGGTTTCCACGTGTTCAACCCTTTGTCATTTGCAATTTGTTTAAATGTCAAAGAGAATTTGACAAAATATTTAAATATATTATATTGATATTAAAATTTGCCATGAAGCAAAACTGCAAGCGTTTGTGAAGATATGGATGACCCACAAGTTCCACAACCAAATAAAAACTTTCCAAAACCGATAAATCTTTTGACACTGAATAACGTTGGCAGAACTGCCGCCAAAGTTAATAGGACAAACACTCGTCTTGACCTGTTCATTGCGAGTTGAATCACCACACACCATATGTGCAATAACTGTAGGTCTACTGGAGTCTTAACTAGCACTAGTAACAACCAAGTTCTATCCATGAAAAGTGGAACGTTGTGCAGCGCAGATATAACGCTGAGGATGTTTGATATCATTCGATTATTAGATAAAATTCACCGTTCGTTCAAACGAGATAGTTTTTTCCTAACGATGAGATTAATAAGCCTTTCTACAATCCTCGAGCGAAAGGAGTACATGCCAAATATGAACAACATGCCCAAACACCATGGCGTGGGTCTCGCGGAGGCGCGGGGCCCAATGCAGTTGCATCGGTTGCATCTACTTGGCCGGTCCTGCTGTGGATTTGTTAACTCACCACTCAAGTTTATCACAGTATTTGATCGCTACCAATCGCATACTTTCAGGATATTTACTGCTGTACTTTACTTAGTCACGTTTTGTTCGAATCTCAGCAGGTTTGACTCTATTTATTGGCTTGTTAAATATTGCCATCTCTCAGCGTTTTCATTTTTCACTGCCATGTTTTTTGTCGCACACTGTCATCCATTTCCTACATAACGTGGTAGTCGGTTTTGCGTTTTCGTCTTTGTACGTCTTTCTGCTCACTGTTTTTTTTTATATTAATGAAGTGCTTGTTGTATGCGGTTATAGTGAATATACCTTTCGCATTACGAATTGCCGTTTCCTACTCGCGATTGTATTCCGTAGGTGAGGTCTGGTTTGTAACAACTCTTCATTGGCGTCAAGGGAATTCGTGTGTGCGCGCTCCACAGCGTTCGCGGATGGCCTCGATTTTGCAATGCATTCGAAGTTTTGTCCATCGGCGTGGACACCACGCTTTTAGTGAGTCGGGTTTTGTATCGCTGGCGCACGGACCACGTTGGCTGTTTCCGCTGTTGCTCCATCGTAAAACTATCTCTGCTGCTGCTAATCCGATGGCTTTTTGTAAATAAAGATGGTGCACCAGGAAATCTGTGAAACGAACTATAAAGAGGTGAGAGAAAAGCGCTTTACTTCGGCTTGGCAACTTGAAATGTCAGGCAGTTTTAGTCGGGAGTTGGAGCAGTACTCATACAAAACCTAGGTTGCCTCGTTGGGAGCGCTTGGGGAAACCAGCATCTCTGCATGCAACGACCGGATTACTCGCTGTTTCCACTTGGCCTCTTCAACCTTATTTGAGGGTGTTGTGTGTCCTTTGGACTTTGGGACATAGGTGCAACTGTGGCCCTACATTACGGTCCATGCGTAATTGTATTGCTTCTTCAAAATTTGTGTGGATAAACATTGGTTTTGCTTTTGCTACGTGCCTTCGTTTCGTAATGTCATGGTTGCTGCATTGCTCTCTGCTTCATGACTTCCATTGTAACTTGTTTCTCTCGCCTATGTGCATGTTTCACCTGTTTGTCTGTAGATACCTTTTATGCCTCAACTCTACACACAATACTTATCCGACATCATCTCTGTTATGAAAATCATTATGCTGCATGCGATTTAGCAGTTGCGTTTCTGTTTTTATATGTTGTTCTCCTGGCCACTCTGGTTGTGTTGTTGTTAATGCCCTATGCTGTATGAGTATGCGGTACCTCTCATGGGGTGCGTTGATACGTACTATTCGTGATGGTGATTGCGACTTGGCTCATTTTTATTGCTGACTCGTTTGCTGCATACTGCTTGCTAACTTCACCATGATCACATTCGTAAATTTCTTTCATTTTTGTTTCTTGTTACTGCTGTGTTTTTTGTGTTATTCGTCTTCGCCTTCAGTAGGCTCACTGCATATTGTGCAAAGTGCACATCGTGGTATGGTCCGTGGTAATTTCTGGTCGCAATAATTTCTAACACATAATGACGAAAGAAAGACGCATTTTGTCCACAGGTTGAGAATATATGGTCTAGAGTGTGCTTTCGTCTTTTGCTCTCGCTTTATTATTTCAGTATTTAATACGTAAGCGTTTTTATGCAGATCTCTGGACTGAGGATACATGCAATAACATGAAATATATTTTCCATGAAAAAGAATTTGCTGATAGATTCGACTGCATCAACTTTGTAGAGATTAATATCCATATCCAAACTATGAAACCTTGATTTTGTTATAGTATTACTTTATTATTGCAAACTGGCACAACAAGATTTGTGTTCGAAACAATAGGTGGTTATACCTTAGTTATAGGCCTATAACGTACCTTTTGAAGCATGAGAAACTTGAGAACATTCGGAAATGACAACGGTAGATGTTAATAAAACAAAAGAGGCAAAGAGTATTCTTGAGTACATGAGTGATTTTTCCAAACTCAACAACTGCAGAGACAAAACAAATACGATCTCTAAAACTTAGGATCTCGTCTACAGGAGTGCCAGGTCCAGATGTACTAAATATTACAAATTGCTAATCAAAAAGTTCGAAATAGCTTGAATACATGCCAAAGAATTGAAACAGGTCAATGGCTGTGATTTTTCAATGACTTAGAAGCAATGGCAAAATTGTATTGTTGCTATGTCAATCAACCGAGAATTATCGCATGGCATAATTGTTAATCTACAAAAATACATTTTGCCCAGCCGTGTGTTAAAGTTGTTCTAGAGATCTAGATCGTCTATCAAACATTTCTTACGGTTTGTCAAAATACAGTAAAACCTCGGTTTACGACCGTTTCTGTAATTGGAAAAAATAGTTGTGTTCCCTGAAAATAACGCAGTGGTCACCAAGGTTAAAACTTCAAAAAAATCTGTCAATAACTGTTTGAAACAATAACCCACATGCCACATTTTTTTTTTGCTTTGAAACTTTTACAAAAGCGTCTGATATGATAGATATGTCGCAAATGAACAAAATATCGTTTACAAAAACGCAGCCACAGAAAACATAAACTATTAGGCTTTCCTGGTTCAGATGGACCAAATACATACAGAAAAATAATTCGTTAAGCAAATGATGCCCAGCAACTTCAGCCCTGTGAATGGCAAAATAGTTGAAAAAATCTAAAAGTTCAAGCTCAAAGCAGACAGGTTATAAAAAATACCAAACAATATTTTTTTTCAGCCAACACCATTAAAAACGACCAATAACATGCCAAAATATGACGTACATGCCAAACAGTATTTTCTCATGCCAAACAGCACTTTAAAAAGTCAAATGTCTGAAATTTGCCATCTTAACAACCCTACTTTTTTAGTGCAACGGAAACCATTACCATCACGCGCTACTCTCTCCGTTTCCTGTCGCACAAAGAGACATTTCTCAAAAACAAAGCGCATTGAAACGAAGTGGTTGATTCCAGACCAGCAGCGGACACAGGCTGATTTGGTGGGGGGGATGCGATGTCGATTTGCAATCCAATGCTTCACAGGACCATATTGCGTAAATCAATCACTTTTGCATACGTACATTTACGAGGAAACAAGTCTCAGGTTAGTTTAGAAGAAGCTTCAGTGATAAAACTGGTCAAACTTCAACACTGCAAAGCCACGGAACCAACAAGCAATGTGGCACATAACAACGATCTGACGTAGTCACTGGTGTCGGCGCAGGTTCATCGAGGACTGGAGATAAAAAGTTCACGTGACGACATAATACTTATTCTCATTGTACGTTACGTTTGTTACATCACAATTACCGGTGTCAGTAGCCAGCATGGTGTTGCAGCAAGTGAGAGTATAGTCACTTGGATGCGGTTTAGATCAGCGTTCTTGAAATGGGGAACCTTACAGTTTTTAATTGTCGTTTGGAATAGTCTGCAACACCCGTAATAATTTGGGTATAACAATTCTTATTGCAGGTAATTTTGATGAAATAAGAACAAGAAGTGGGTTGATTCGGTTGTTTTGCAACCGAAAGTGAAAGAACGGAAAGAAACAAACAATTCGTAATGAGTGAAAGCACCAAAAAACTAAAGAGAGAAAGCACGATCATTCATGGGCGTCCGCAGAAATTCTTCCAAGGGGGAACGTCGACATTTTGTTTATCATTTTCAAATTGCTGACGATCAGTGTTCCCTCTAAGATAATTTTACACTTAACTAATATTTGTTTTAGTGAGTATGATTGTTTTAGGACTGAGTATGTGGAGTTTTCAATGAACTACAAGCTTTGTGAATTACATATTAAATATACAATCTTATCAAAGTTCGTACAAAATACACATTTCATTCAAATAGCTCCTTGTCGTCGAGGTAGTTTCCATTGTTTTGGAATGTTGCAAGTGCGCGAGAATGAGATTTCACTGCGCAACAGTTCTGGTGGTCATGAGTATTTGCGCACCTTAGAGGCAACATTGCTGACGATGCAATGCAAATGGACGTTCACAAGACGCTTTATCCTTTCTACACAAAAAAGAAAATGCCCCATGTTACGGTAACAATCACAAAAAACGCTTCGTTGTCAGCAATAGCCAGGTATGTTAGCATTACGACAATTTACACAGTACGCAATCTGCCGATTTTCAAAGCAGGGAATTACTTTTCAAGTGAGCATTGCAATGATCTGTAAACAAAGAAGCATTGGATTGCCATGGTTTTCCACGAAACCACAAATCATGACCTTGTTTTACTTAGCAAGCAAGGTCGCACCGAGTTGATATATTCAACCGAACTGACAAGTGAACATGTTTTTGAAAATTTTGGGGGGGAAGTGTCCGGTTGCTCTCCCCATGATTGCCGGATCATAGCAAGACTTGTCAGTATCATTTGGAACAGTGGTTCTCAAACTTTAATGAGCCGTGGCCTCCATCAAAAGACTCTCAACACTTGTGGCCCCCTGCTCATCATTAAAAATACCTAGTTTTGGCCTCTGCTTCTGCTCGAGGCCCCTGCCCGCCCTCTGCACGTGGTTCTCAGAGAACAACTCCGTGGCCCCCAAGCGGCGACAAGGTCCCCGTTTGAGAAATCCTGACTTAGAAACAAGAGTTGCAAACGTCTGGGATCTCGTCCAAAGCGATCAATAAAACCTTGCTACACAAATCAGATTATTAAGTAGACTTGACTTGTTTGACTACGGACAAACTTACTACAATTAGAACATCACGCAGGTTTTGCAAAATTGAACAGGCGAATTATGAAAACTCCCCACACTAAATATAGCTTTGCACTCAGTGTTCACTCAGATGTCAGAACTAAACCTTAACGACTAAGACGTATTCCCACAAGAGTGCATAGATGTATTCTACTGTAACAAGCCACGTAATTTTTATTGCATGAAAGAAGCCTGCATAAGTGTCGTTTGACACTCAGGCACATTGGTCACACTCCCACTAATAATGGACTTTTAAACTTATGGAAGCATTGCTATAGTCTCACTCATGGTTCTTTTCACAAAAAACAAATGTAGGAGGCTTACCGCTATCAGCATGTCACTTCTCGCTGCATTACCTGTCAAGATGTGTGCGTTCAACAATCTCATGCAACAAAACGCCTATCCCCGTAATATAAAGCGAACCTTTGCAGATTTGTTGCCATGTTGTTGCAACGCAATAAAGACCAACTGCAGAACAAACCGCTCGCGACTTTCGCAACCCACCTCTGCAGGCAAAGGAGAGGACATGAGTAAACTGCAAGCTCATCACTGCATGACACTATAACTGTGAACCTGACTTTTGTGCAGTGTGAGTTTAACCCCGGCAAAAAACTGTCATTGCAAGAATCAAATTGATTAATCGGAATTAAGAAGCCAACTTAAGGTTTTTCGAGGAATATTTGGCTCTGAACCCTATTTCCAGGCGGGGGCAAATATCCGTTTTGCCTCCCCTGCCCTGGAGACACCCATGCGATCATTGGCTATTTTATATCAGGTTCCATGAATAAGGCCAGTTCATCTAATGAGACGAAGAAGCGTTATTGACTAAATGTTAGCATAAGTCAAATTTTAGCATCTTTACGGAGTAATGTGCATTAAAAAAATATTTTGGCGATGATTTTCAATGAAATCAAGTGTCATGTCAACACCTCTATAGGTCTGGTGGGGTGGTGCATCCCTTGCATCCCCCCCCCTGTGTCCATGCCTGTACCAGACACCTCTTTTTAGTAGATCTTGCACTCCACTGCTTGACCGCACTGCACCTTGCAGCATGTGCATGCTGAGCAACCATTCGGTCATTCAACTAACAGGGCTGGATTAAAGTGTAGAGGATCCGGGGGCAATTTTCACTGGAAGGGCCCTGATGCGTATTTCATGACGTCATCGTTTGTAAAATTTATGTTTTCGCTTATTTGTAACGTTCTCGTTTGCTTAAAAATTAATATTAAACTGCCCTTGTTTGTAAATCGCATTTGAGCATATAGGTTACCCCAGCCTCTGATATGCATTCGCGACATTCGCGTACTCGTGCATTTCCTGTGTTAAATGGTTCTTACACCACTATAACTGCCCTCTGTTTATCGTAACCCCTCCTGTGACGGATGTGCACGTGATGCTGTAGAAAATCGAATGCAAAAGAAGAATATATTAAGCAATGGTTCTCACCAATAATATTGCTTTAATCTTGTATACTTCTCGAACAATAACACTCATGGAACTGTCCTTACACCAGAATAAATTAACTCTAATTCGTATTTCAATTTTATTCATACGCTCAATGGTTCGCCTAGGAGTCTGCTTACTTTCACGCTTCAATTTTCAACACTAAACTTTGTTCATGCATGGTGTTGTTGGAAGCTTCTCAAAGGAAGTTTATCATTCGTCAAAGCAGCTCGCCGTAAAAGCAGCTTGCAACCCAACTTTTAGGTGCAAAAACAAGCCTTTTTATACTCGATTTTCTTGGTTTTTCCCTTCCGTTTGAGTGTCCTGATTGGCTACTCAATTAAATTTCATAAGGTGGTCATCATTTGATCAGCTACTTGACCAAAGCTTAATCACGTTCTGACCGCCTGTTATTACTTCATTGTCACAAGCCTATCACGAGACTCGTTGCTTCGTGGAGTCACGATTTCGTGACTTTCGTTTCCTGTTCGATTGGTTGGTTTTCCTTTTGAGTCTGGTTTAATTGTTTTCAAGTCTGTTACACGTTTTTGTGCCTAGCCTTTGTCCAATGATGTTTATTTTTAGGCTTAGCCTTTGTACAGCAGTTGCTTGTCTCAGGCCTAGCCTAAGATGCAGCAGTTACTTGTTTCAGGCAAAAACCTGACTGTAACAGTGGCGATCCAGGATTGTATGAAGTCTATTATGCAATTTTCCTTAGCAGTAATTTTTTTATTATTTATCTTGTGCTGAAATTGCTACTACAGTGCTGTTGCAACCTCTCCGGTGGTTTTGCGTTGATTGTGTTGTTCACCACGAACCGGATGTGCGCGAAGAACAAAAATATATATGCGTGGTGCGAGCAAGCAATAATAAGAGAGATTGTGACGCATGATCTCCATTGTTTATGGGGCGCCGTTCGTAAAAATATCATATCTGACAGATTCAACACAAAAAATGCTATGTCTGCGCAGAGATAGCTATCTCTGAGCGCATTTATCTATCTCTGCGCACATTTAGCTATCTCTGCGCCAATTTAGCTATCTCTGTTCTGAGTATGGGGTGCTATCTCTGCGCCTAATTAGCTATATCTGACAGATTTAGCACAAAAACTGCTATTTCTGCGCATATTTAGCTAACTCTGTGCAGAGATAACTATCTCTGCACGAATTTAGCTATCTCTGTGCACAGATAGTTATCTCTGCACGCATTTTGCTATCTCTGCGCAAAGATAGCGATATCTGCGTGCATTAACTATCTCTGGACAGAGATAGCTATCTCTGCGCGCATTTAGCTATCTCTGCATAGAGATAGCTATCTCTGTGCGCATTTAGCTATCTCTGCTCAGAGATAGCTACCTCTGCACACATTTAGCTATCTTTGCACATATAGCTAAATCTGCACGCACATATAGTGCTGAAGCGTGTCGGAGGAAAACATGGTATCCTGTGTGAAGAAAAATTTTGTGTTCTGTTTCAGTAATCCAGACAAAAGCTAGGCTACTGCAAGGCATGAATTCCCTGGCGTCATATAAAGCTAGGTTGTTTCAGGTCTAAATTACACTGTTTTGATAATAACATTGGTTTGTGCAGACGATGGGCTACAGTAAACTTGTGGTGGTGGTTTAGTGTTAGTGCCATTTTTTGCTGAAAGTTTCAAAGAGGATCTCTTCTAGTCTGACCATTCCAACTGTTCTCACCAGGCGCAGCTCACCGCCTCTCAGCGTCTTCGGATGCACAAAGAGAATGCCTCACAGAAAGAGCACTTTGAAAGCGAAGTGCTCACTTATAGACGAGCACCATTTTCTAAAGAGAATAACGCTGTCATAGAAAAAGCGCATCGAAAGGAATTGCTGGGTTAGGCCTTCATGCCCGAAAATAACGTTGGCGACACATATCACTTTAGTAACAATATCACAGTAAGCCTTACTGCTTCGAGAATCAAGGAAACGAAGGATGCATACTTTCTTATATGTAATAAACTTCAGTACTTACTAATTACTTAAAATAGCCAGCATTCCTGCACTGAAATGCGAATTTCAGGTGCGAGATTTAAAGCAACTCAAGCTGCAAACATAAGGTGCAATGCGTCCTGTCTAAAGAAACATTTAGTATATATACGACCATGTTTCTTGTAACCAAATGTTTGGTTTCTTTCCTTTAGGGTTGTGCCGAAGACAGCCCGAAACCGCCAAATTCATCGGCAAGTGTTCTGAAAACGTCATCGCACAAGCGGCGTCATTGGAAAAGAGCGAAACTTTGGTTTTGTTGGATTCCGCGGAAACGTTGAGCCAAAATGTTGTGGGAAGTGCCGAAAATGATTGCGTTGTGAAATTTCGTAATTAAATCCAAACTTTAGGCGAGTTTGGACGTTTGGCAGAATCATTTGCCTTACATTTTTCAGGGAGGGCTGCAGCCCGTCCAGACGAGCTGCCCCTGGTAAGTGTGAACCTGGATCCGGAGTAAAGGTATCCAGAAGGATAGCTGTTAGCTCCCTTGGAAAGTGACAAACCATAAAAATCCGAACGCCTCCCTCTGTCACCCTGAAGTTGGAGTGCGTGTCAAGTTTCTTGCGATAAGCAAAACGTCCCCAATGCACTTCCAATGGAGACTGGGACCCCTCTGTTTTACCTCTTCCACGTTCATAAGCGGGCAAGCAAGAGCGAAACCAGGCCCGTAGGAACAGGGGGAGATTAGGAGGCAGTTTCCCCAAAATTTATTTTGTGCCCCCATATTTTGTTGCGCCCAGAAAATTTTTTTTTAAGCATGTGGTAAAAGCAAAAATCTTGCCCCCTAAAGATGTATTGTGCCCCACCAAATCTTGAAACCTGGCTACGGACCTGAGCGAACTGGAAATAATCACTTTACAAAGGGTTAGTTTTCATCAACTTTTATTCTGGAATATAATGCTTCTGGTTATTGGGCATAGGCGATGTTTTTATGCACTCTCGTCAATGAAACCACAATACAAAAGGTTACTGTGAAACAAGAAAAACTAATGTTTCTGGTTAAAACGATTCCCACGAAAAAACACAATTTAAGGCGCAAAGTAGGCTGACGCTGTTCTATTTTTACGGCCGAAGTGTCCCGCTGGACTCCATAACCTAGCTCAGTACCCTTGTCCACGAGAGACTCGGTGTAAAACAAGTTGTGCTAAACGCTTTAATTAGATTAACGTTTATCTTATACTTCTGGAACAAAACAGGGTTCTCGAGGCTGGTCCCCTAAAGGCTATCTACGCAAAAAGTAAACAGCCAATATCACCAACCCTAGCTGCTGGTGACAGGACCGTTGTACTCAGTTAAACATATTTACATATTTATTACACTCATGACATCGAACCCACTTACAGATGTGACAGAATAAAACATACATGCGCATCAGAACGTTACAACGTGAACTCCCTTTCTATGTCAGGATTTTTCTAAG
>Ga0210059_1006909_pt1 | contig 18129 bp, 17 predicted proteins | sample Ectturendosymbi2_FD_188042 | JGI IMG/M metagenome (GOLD analysis project Ga0210059, IMG submission 188042) | Ecteinascidia turbinata endosymbiont from Florida, USA - Sample 2 (SPAdes) (version 2) | ecosystem: Host-associated > Tunicates > Ascidians > Unclassified | place: Key West, Florida... | reverse complement strand
GATGAAACAAAATAGCATATTTTCTTATGTGAAGCGAAATAATAACAGCGAAGGTGTGGACGGTAGTAGTTCAAATGTAAAAGAGGCGCCTAATCCAAAGCGGACCAAATGTAATTCAACTGCCAAAATTAGAAAATGGGACGACACACATTTGAGTTACGGGTTCTTTTTGGGAAATATTGAATGTAGCAGATACATTTCAGAAATGCAAGAACAACCGGGTCATTAAATTTTTGATTTTTATCTTCTGTAATAACTGTTTATTTGTTGAAGTGTCTAATAAAGAACTATTTGATTTTCTTGCAAGTAATTCGTGTTTTTAAATTTTTGTAAATGGGGGTTCCATGACAAACACGAAAGTGTATCAGGAGTTCCACGATGACAAAAAGTATGAAGAGCACTGATGTAGGTGAAACTCACGACATAAGTTTCGAAGCACCTTTCACGTTCAGACTGGCTGGCCATATTGACATGTTATTTTTCCGGTGTTTTGTTTGTAATCTTTGGTTTCTGTTTATTGTTCTGGTGAATGTTGTTTCTTGCCGAGTCACTCTCTAGCCTATGGAAATATTTTTTCTTAGTAAGAATACACTGTAGTTTTATATCATAAACTCTCTTCTCGCAGCTAACTGTATGTGAAGCTGAGTATCGTATTTATTCGATTGTAAACCGCGGCTTATAAAGTTTTTTCATCATTTCATGCGGCTTACAATCAAGGGCGGCTTACATTTTTTATTTCTTTACTTTATCGAAAGATTTAGATGACGCTCTGTCTTTACTTGGCTACGTTTTGTCGACCAAACTCTTCTTTCGCATTCGATTTTCTTCAGCATCACGTGCACATCCGTTACAGAAGGGATTATGATAAACAGATGGCAGTTGTAGTGGTGTAAGCATCATTAAATACCGGGATTGCCAACTGAACGGGAAACGCACGAATACGCGAACGTCGCGAACGCATCTCAGAAGCTTAGGTAACCTATGTTCAAGTGCGGTTTACAATCAAGGGCAGCTTACATTATTCTTAACACCATTTCGTGCGGCTTACAATCAAAGGCGTCTAACAATCGAGTAAATTCAGCAGGCACATAATCGACTACCGGAAAAAGCAAACGAGAACGTTGCGAATCAGCGAAAACAAATTTTACAGAAGATGACGTCATGAAATACGTCATAGGGGCCCTCCAGTGAAAATTTCCCCGGGCCCCCCTACCCTTTAATCCGGCTCTGGTGGTACTCCAAAGAAAATAACAATGTTTGCGGTAATACTGAGGGACAAAATCTATGCTGGTTTTTGTAAAAAATTCCATTCCAAGGCTTGATGGGGATTTGTATGCTGGTCAGACAGAGGTGGTGCAGAGAAAATTGGGGGAAAATTACACAATACCTACACTGACCAGCTATACAGAAAAGCTGGGGAAGAAGTGCACAATACCAAGCCTAACCACTTACCAGCTGCAAAGCAAGGATGCAGGGAGATTTAAAAGTAGACTGACAATTGCAAACAAAGCACCAGCACGCGGAGATTATTTATAAACTACAACCAGATTTAGCAGCTGCAAGGAATGATAGGAATTGCATTGTATGATAGATTGCATTGTAAGTTTCACTAGGAGGCTGACTAACTGCAGATCAAACATCAAATTTTTCGCTATCTGTCTGATCGATTGTTATCCAGCTTGTTACACAACATGCGCCAATCAGGCAATCACACAACAAACTTGGCAGACCAACTGCAAACCAAGCTGAGTAGCCAACAAGGCAGCAGAGGTGGCTGGAATCACATTTTCAGACTCCGACTCCGCTCCTGTTCCAAAGTTTTTGAATCCGGCCCTGCGTAAAATTTTTTTAAATTTGAGATTCCGACTCCTGTTTAGTCTCGGCCAACCGTCGATGCAACCATAATTCAGCAATGTTTATTTTGTACTAAAGCAATGACGTTGGTAAAGACCATGCAGACTCCTGTTACTGCCAAAATAAAACTGACTCCGGTTTCGGGTCCGGTTTTTGACAAATGTTTGACTCCTGCTCCATAAACAAACGCAGAATCCTGCTGGAGTCGATTCCGGATTTGTGGCCACCTCTGCTAGGCAGTATTCCGCACAAGCAATCTACAGCTCAAAAGTAGGTACCACGATCCATTGAACAAACATCCTGGAGATGATTATTTCACTATTTATTTGGAAAAGGTCCTGCTTGCCTGGATATTTAACGCTACTGTTAACAGTGGTATGCGGTATAAGCAAGCGGAAATGAATGCCCTTTGATATGTACAGGCCGTAAACTTTGACAAGCTGTATCTCATGACGTGACAATGACGTCAGCACCAAATTTAATGTGCGACCTTCTCTCACCACCAACTTCAATCGATGACGTCATCAATGACGTCATAACCCGGGAAGTTGGGGAGTGCGAATTGTACACTAGAGTCCATTTTTATGTATCTATTAATTCAATTGTGTGGTTGAATTTTTCCAATCCTGTGTTTGGTAAAGCTTTGCTTTTCATTCACAAAGGAAGTGGCTATAGGTCCGGCGAGAGTGATTTGGTTAGAATAGAATGCTGACTTTGACACTTTAACAGCACTGTTGTGGTAGTGTTAGTGTAGCGAATGCATCTGCATCTGCTGTGTGAATGGTTTTACTCGATGCGACTCTCAGCTTGGTGCCTTTCATTTCGGTAGCAGTCCCTAATAGTTGCACTTGTGAAAGGACCACTTTTTTACTTTCTTCAAATGTTTCCAAACCTTTGTGTTCAGATTTACAGTTTTGATTGAAGTTCAGGGGCTAGGTTTAGGGTTTGGTCCATTAGTACCAAACCTAGTGCACTCTACTACATACTCATCGTGTGCTAGTGTCACGTTACAGGTGATGGATGAATAACTTTTCAAATACGATGGACCTGTAGCCACTACGCACCTTTTAGAAACAAAACTTTTGAATAGTTGCACATTGATTAGTCAAATATGTTAACAGGATTTTTTCAGGATTCGGATTTCATAGTTGTGTTGCAAACAGGATTTGGATCAGGATCAGGATTCCTACCTCTTAAATCAGGATTGGAGTCAGACTCGAAAAAACTTGAGTCAGAACACCTCTGGTTTGTGCCAGCCGCTTCACAGTCAGTGGGAGGACAAAGTGCTGCTAACTTGTTGTAATTTCACCTTGCTTGGTTGTCAGAATCAGAACTACAGTGGCATTTGATTGGGAAATAGGCACGTGATGGGTAAAATCTTATGTTGGGGACAAACCGTAGATAGTCGGTGTTCAGAAAACAAATCTGAATTATCCTGGCATTAAAGTGTTGCAAATGAAATGCATCTGTGTTTGTTCCATACTCAAACTGTGTCTGGTGTTTTTCTTTCACAAAGAGCGTTGTCAAGGTTAGTACACTTAGTCTCACTGAAATTTACTGTGGAGTAGTGTTGATTTTGTTGCTTTGTCAGCGTAAACAAACCAAGTAAATGCACAAATGTAAGTTTGCTAATACTTACTACTTGCATTAATTGCAAATAAAGTAAGCCAGGGTGGTCCAAGACTGCGAGCATGAAGGGCCACATTACGGTTTTAGGAAAAATTTGCAGGCCCCAAGGAGAGGAACTCCACTGCAATTTAAAGACTCATTTGCTGTTCTAATAGACCTAATTTTGCTGTATACCGAACGCAATTTTTGATCCTAAGGTACTGTAGCTTTAATTTCCGTAGTCGGCAGACTTAAGGAGACATGCAAGTTAATGTCGGTTTTCAGTCGCGCCATAATTGAGAAAGCACTTTTGAAAATCACGAACATGGAGCACATCTTCAGTGCAAAGTCTCTAAAGCAGGGACAATTGCCCGTTTACCCCTCCTGGTTACCTGTTTATCCTTCAATTATTTCAAAATGCTCCCCTAGAATTTTCGTGAAATTTCCCGTATGTTTTCCCATGTTTGGTGCTGTAATGTCTCCTTAAATAAAAACTCTGTCTGAACAGATATTACTTGCAACCTCAAAAGACACTGGTTTGCTCCCAGTTAAAATTGAACTTTCTGTTTTTCTCTGACACTTCTCCTTTAGAACTTATTTTTGTTAAATTGCTATACTTGACTAAATATTACTTCATTGCTTTCACAATGCACTTCTTCTAATCTAACTCAAAAATTAATTACAGAGTCTATGCTTGCAACAAAGATAAAAAATAAATGCATGCTTTGTGGTCAGAGTACTGCAGCGTTAGCCCTAACCTAGAGGTTAGCTATTGCAACGTAATAAATTGTAAAAGATATTGTTACCCCCTAATAGTTGCATATTGACCCGAACTTCAGTGACGTGTGACTTGGAAAGGCTGTCTTGCTGAAACAGTGTCCTATGACTTCTGTGTAATATACGAGATACAGAAAGCATTCACGGGCTGCACAAAAACTGTATGCTGGCTGCATGTTTGCATTTTTTTGGATTGATCCAATGAGTTGATTTTTAAACGTTTTTGTATTCTCGGCTATAATACGAGTCTTTAGAGCCCTTGATTGACTTTCTAGCATTTCTGAGTCCAAAGTTATGGCCAAAATATTCCAGGAATTCCCTAGGGGATTAGCAAGGATGTCCCTGATCAATTTGTAGTGTTTTGGCCAATATTTAAATCTAAAATATTTAATCCAAATCTAAAAAAATTTTTTTCATTGAAAACGACAAGACTTTCCCCATCTTCAGAAGGTTTGAACAACTCTCTAGCTCAATTGGCTGCAGTCTGGGGTAGAACACACCCTAGGTTAGCATTTGTGGAGGTAAAATTTTTACCAATTTTTGGTTTTTGAGCCATAATTTTGGCTCCAGATATGCTAGCAAGCCAATCAAGGGCTCTAAAGACTTGGATGATAGCCTAGATTCCAAAGAAAATTAAGCCAAAAAAATGGCCTGTTGGGTTGGTGCTCATGGCCAGGTAAACTCGACCACAAAGGTGAAAACATACCCTCGTTATGATATCACCCAAGGAAAACCCCACACTCAAAATAAAAAACAACTTTTTCTGTTTGATCGAGAAGACTTGCTGAATCCGTAGAGGGTTTGAACAGTTCCCTAGCTCAATCGGCTGGCGAGTAATAGTGTTGCGAATCTGTGCTAAAACATTTGCTCTTGCGGTCCTTGAAGGTAAACCACCTGGTACCCGTGGATATCGCTACAAGGAATCTGTGCAAAGAAAATTTTGTGTGGCTTTTTCTTGCGAAAAAAGTTTTGCGTGTTTTCTCTTTGTACAATGTGTGTAATAATTTTTTTTTGTAGTTCAGTTAGTGCAATGAAAACATCTATGAAGGTTTTAAGTATCGAAACGAAAGTGCTGTATGTTTTAGTCAAATCGAAACCAAACTGAGTTATTTAGCGATCGGCAAAAACAGCTGAACGCATGTGCATTTTCGGACAGAGTCGAAAAGCAGAAATGCTGTCTAGGACCAGGTGATATAAAAACTGTTATAACTTTTCTTCCCTAGAATTTTTTAATTCAAAACTTGGCAGGATGTTTTGTAACAGCTATAGCAATCGTTTCTGTGATTTTTACATTTTTCCCATTGTTGGAATAGGCGCAATAAATTTTCAAAGTCTAAAAACAGGCAATCCACCCTTGTTTCAGTGTGTTTTTTCTCTCCAAAAGAACTGGTAAAATTATTTGATTTTGATTTTCATAAATTACACCATATGACTAACGATTTTGTGCAGAATTTGGGTTTCTATTGTGCAAGGTTTTCCATCCAGAGCCTTTATAAAACAACGCCTTGCCCACTCAAGTGCCAGTGCAAAAACCATACCGGCGTTCTAGCATCAGACAGCAGCCACAAATATACCGTGGACCGGCGGTCAATTAGTTAACATAGCTCGTGACAGATGCATTTGGTTACTGGTGCTTTTAGGCTGTTTTTTCACTCAGCATTTATTTACCTTGGCATATTCAAGTGCTATCCCATCACCTGTGAAAAAAGGGATTGAATGATGATATTTCAGCATCATGACTATTTGGTTGTATTGATCCTTGTGTTTTTCATGATGGTATTATAATCAGAAAGCCTGAACGGTAAGTGCGCATAAGCTTCACACTGTAGCAGCAACAATAGAGATCAGCCAACACGATCACTCTACTCATTACTTATTTTTGCCACTTACATATGTACTATTCTTCGTGCACATCTCGTTTGCGGTGAATTGCACATTCAATGCCATGCTGACTGAGAGTGAGAGGCTGCAACAATGGTGGTAGAGTGAGTTGTGAAAAGTACATTTTGGAATAGCACTTCAAAGTAGGATGTAAATCCTTATATCAAAGTATGTTTTCTCACAGCTATTCCAAAATTATTGTGCAAAAATATCCAGCCTTGCATTTCTAGCCATACTAGCTTTTCTGTCAAACTTATGATGTGAGATTTGAGGAAGTGTGGATTTTAGTTTTAAACATTTCCTAATTCCGTGGCAAATTTGTAGAAGTGTTGTTATTTTCCTTCAAGTGTGACAGTGACCTGGATGTGTGACTCTTGCTATGAAAATGTTCACAAAATCTTGATATTGACTACGCATGTGTTTGCCACAGAGTCCAGTCTGGTTGAAAGTGATATCCAATCACAGATTTTGCTAACTAAATTAGTGTTTGTATCGTATGTCCAATTTTGATTTTTATCATATCCTTTCATAATCAGTTTAATGTTTTTCAGATTTCCCAGATTGTTTTCAGATGAACTCAGCTTAGCAAGTGGGTAAATTCCAAACTTAGTTGTTTGTTTTACTGTTATTTTAAGGCAGTGTCTTTTTTGCCATCAGCGTTAACACTGCTAGAGCTATTTTGCCATTAGCCATACCCTATTGGTTGTATTGGTCATGTGACAAGGACAATGCGCTTGGATTAGTGTGTTGTTCTTGTGAGGTGACCTAAAACCCTAGCCCTAAACCCTAACAGGAAATCCTAACCTTATCCAAAACCCTAACCCAAAATGTAAACCCGTGTCTGGTTTTTGAAACTTTTTAACAATGTACATGAAAAGTGATCCCATCAAAAGTGTCATCTCTACTAGGAAACCCAAAGCAACAATGTTGAGAACCAAACTGATGACCACTCACACAGCAGGAATAGACACTTCCCACTCGACCAGGTTCACCGTACTGTTAGTGCCATTAACTCAGCATAATGTGTGGACAAAGCTGGATATGGTTTGAATGGCAAAATAGACACTACCTTCTTTTTACTGTATGTGTTTCATTTCTGTGATAATTGCATGCAAATGGGCTGAAATTGTCTGGAGGCTTTGTACATCTGTCAAGTTTTTTCTTTTGTAATTGTCTTTTATGGTTTGTTTAATGGAGTATTTCTAATTTTGATGATCTAGGTAGAAAAACTACATCTCGAGACCATATGGTGAGGACAGAAAATGCACCACGACAAAAATCGTTGTGCTCTGCTGAAGTAATCAAAATGTACAACCTGTCTGAAACAGTTAAAGGTTTGACTCTATTTTTGAAAGAACCTGAAAGGAAAAATGCTGTGTTTAAGGTTAGTGTATGCATGTTGATAGGCATACAAGGTTGGTATGTGCACGTTAGGGAACATTGTATTTGGACACAGTGCCAACCATAAAATTATGTACATGAACTACATAGTTGCAGTTATGTGTGGTTTGTCAGAGATAAGCACTGGTTTTTTGAAGTCTATAAAAGATCTGAGGAGAACAGAAAAACAGTAAGCCTCCAGATTTGGTTTGTCAGACAAATTCATCCAGATTATTAGAAGATGTTTGTTTCAAGACTGGTGTTATGTAAATAGTGGGGTATCAGTAAAAACAACCTTAATTGTACACATGATGATAGAATTATTTTAAATAAAACAAATTTATTGATACAGTATGACTCTATGTTTCAAATGAAGATATCAGCAATTGTGAACAGATGAATTCTTTATTAGGTTATTCAAAAGTCTGTAGCTTCATACTGAAATGTGTAGCAATACTTAAGATTTTCAACTTTTCTGTGGGTGTTCTGTCCTGACAACTTTTCTTTGGCTTAAACATCCTTGTAAAGAGCAGATCTCTAAAGGCACTGTAACGCATATTTCCAACCTTACGCACTGATTACCCCAAAAGAATTGGACAACAAACATGACAACTGAGCGTTACATCATAAGTGCAGTAATAGTGGCCTTTAGTCAGCTGAGCAATTACGATGTCACAATCTGCAAAGCGCACTGTGGTTAGGCAAATGTCTAACAGTGACAGTTATTATGGATAAACATGTAACTCTAATGTGGATCAATGTATGAATGCAATACGCATGGTTGTTGAGCAGGAAAATCCAGATTATGAGATGTAAAAAGAGCAACTTTCATTCGGAAGAGGTGATCGTCCAAATGAAATAATCTGGATTATCTGAAGGTCTTTATTAAGAAAAACGTTAGAAATCATTCGTACCTAGAAGTTCATCCAAATTAACTGTATCTGAATGTACTTAGGTTTACTGAAACTGGCTATGTAAAATTAGATGTGAAATTTAGTGGAAAAAAGCAATACTTTCAATAGTAAAAATTATCAAATAAACAGCATTAAGGGTTTGTTGCTGCCCCTTACCTCTGTAGTGCACCGGTAAGTTTCTATGGTGTGCAGAGTGGTCACGCTGCATGGTGAAATGTTTATGTAATAAAGTTCATAGTTTCATCATAAATTTGGAGAACTTGTAGCTTTTTACGTATCATCCACTGCTCTTCACAATTATGAAGTTTTTTTGGGTAAGAAGGGATCATTTGGTAACACAGAAAATGCTTGCACAATGCCCTCATTCTGACTGACTGATATTCTGATGCTAACAATGATAGTGTTTTAGATTTTGGCGTGGTAAGCAATCATATTTAGGCTTAAGCTGACAGTATTTCAATCATATCACAGGTAAATGATTCTATTTAGCCGTTTGACTATGATGTTATTTGTCTCTATCAGGCAGGCCAGTGGATTGACATGTTTATTCCCTGCGTTGAGACTGTTGGTGGCTTCTCAATATGCAATTCTCCTGAAGATTTGCAGAGAAATGGCGAGCTGGATCTTGCTGTAAAATGTAGTGATCATCCACCTGCGCTTTGGGTCCATCAACAGGTGGTGATTGATCTATTTATCCAGCTTGCATACTGGTGAATTTTAGTTAAAGTCATAATATTGTATTTGTATTGTTACTGTTTCATTATAAGTTTGTGTAAATGTCCTGTGCCTTCAAACAAATTGCAACATAGCGTAAAAGCTTACCTGGATTCTTCATACCTTCAAATAAAAGTTTAGTTTTAATATAAGTAGGGCAACACAAAAGTTTCTTTTAAAATTCGGTATTTGTGCCACCCTGATGGAGATTGAAGTGTTTACTGGTGAAAGATGGCAGCAAGCCAACAACCGCCAGTCTTTTCGTTAAGTGGTGTTGCTTTCGAAATGTCTAGTATTGTCACGCGCGTGTAAGTGTGATCCTCTTTACAGCATAACATGTCAAGCAAGTCACGCACTGAGGGACAGTGCGTGGCAGATGTTTATCGCAGTACTTGCCGTAAATCGGTTTAATTGTGGCATAGGTCTTTAGCCCATGGTATTCGGTAAACACGTACGGAGCCATACGTTTTTTGTGTTAAACATTTAGCGTTACAGTAACAACAAATAAAAAATCAATCAGAAGGTAAAAAAACAAGTTTAAAACAACAAACAATGTGCATATATGTCGAGTGCTGCGTATGTATACTTCTGAAGGTTGGGAGTATGGTTCTGATGTGTGTCGTGTGTAGTGGATGAAAGCTAGAACAGTTGTACGTTATGTTAGTGTCAGCCATTCTAAAAATTGTTGGATGACAATGCAACATCGGTAATGTGTTGTGTCAAGCTAAAAGCTGATTCGACATCAATTTTATGGTATTTCTGTCGGTATTAGTAATTTTACCAAATTTCTGCGGTGTACCTATCTGCAAATGCACTTGAAACGAAGTCGATTTAATGTTGGATTTGTGGGTAACTTTCACTCGATTAGCTCTTTGGTCCAGTCTTCCGGCTGGTATACGGTAGAGTAGATAACAGCAAGATCGCAGGTGACGTTCAAGGTAGTAGCTTTTCGTGCTTTGACTCTCACTCATTAAGATGTGAAACAAGTTTCTTCGTTGGACGCAATATGTATCGCGCTTCCCGAGGTTATTGGCCATGGAGTTCTTTTAACAAAATGTTTTCATTTACAACAATTGTTCTGTGCAACATTTGTTTTCAGTGCAAGATTGGGAGCCGCGTAGATATTCGGGTGGGAGGCAACTTCTACTACACACACCGACCTGGCAACAACGTGCTGCTTATAGCTGGTGGGGTCGGCATCAATCCTCTGATGTCCATATTTAGACACCAAAGGTGCGAGTAGAATGGAAATTACTTCTGGGCTTAACCCCACGTAACATTCTCGGTCTTGCTATCATGAATTCTCACGAGATACTGAGCGGCAGCATCTTTTGCGTTGCTCATAAACCTCGAGGTCCTTGTTGTCGTTGGTTTGCTAATGATTTCACCTTCAAGCGATTGCAATGTTCCAAAACACATTTGAACGTGCAATTGGCATGTATTTTTATACATTAAGCATGATTAAAGTTTGTTGTTTGGTTGTGAAATTGCCTTACAAGTTCTTGTTCATTGATATGCGTGTTTTCCCTTTAAAAGTCGTATTCTTTTACGTTCTTCGAAGAAGACTTTGCAATTGTTTTTGAAGTACCATAAATTGGAACGGCATTTTTTAATACAGAGACTTACACGTTGGAAAAACACTGAAATCCACGTCTGCCTTTTCAAAAACCGTTCTGGTTCACAGCGCGAAAACTTGCGACGAATTGATTTTTCAGGTATTTATTACGACGTGTTTGGCCAATTCCATGTTGGCGTATATGGATTAGAAATTGTCTTAAACATTCGAGGCTTATATTCACTGACGTGTTCGTTTTTCAGTTTTTTCTTTATCTCTGCGTGGTGTCCATAAAAGTCTTGAGTACACAGGAGTTTTTACTATCTATTGTATTTGTTAAGGTTATTTTTCCTCCCCATAGGTCTATTTATATAAATGATGATGGCTCTGTCCAAACAAGAGCGAATCGAGTTGGTACTGTTAAGTGGACGAGAAGGATGGTCCCAGACTTCGTGTGTTTTTTTACCATGTACCCAGACTTCATAGACACCCTGTATTGTGCTCGGTCGGTGGTGATGTTGCAGGTTCCGCACTAAATTTCATCAGTTGTCTAATAATGGGTCGCACTTACTGTAATTCGTTTGCATTCAGGTCCCAGTTGCCAATGCGTATCTAGGCCGTAGCTGCTTCAGCCTCTGTGATGACAGGCTGCATCAGACAAATATCCAAAAGCTTAGCGATTGGTGTGAAAGTATGGAGTGTCTACAACCGTTTCATTTTGCTAAAGCTCTTCATTGTAACTGCAGGAAAAGGTCAAAGACATCTGCAAAACAATGGAAGCCACTTGCCAGTTTCACGTCACAAAAGAAAAAATTGATGGACGCTGTCGTGATGACCCGCCTTACTGGATTTATAAGAACTCAAAGGTTACTCAAGACTCGCTTGCTGCAGCGGCTTCTTCACTTGATCGTATCAGAACGGACTGTTATATTTGTGGCCCGCCACCGTTCATAGAACAAATTGAAGATTGCTTGATGGCCATCGGTTTTCCAGAAGAGAACATCTTTTATGAAAAGTGGTGGTAGCGTTTCACACTCGCCATTTGACAAAATGCAAGCTCTGTTGTTGCTTTTGATAAAATTGTTCAACTGTAGTAGTAAATATTCACAACACAACTGTTTTGAGAAAGCTATTGGTTTTGAAAACACGCAGGGTGCGAAACTCTTAAATTTGAGCTATTGGACGTGCAATTATTAGCTTTGATTTGTTACTGTGCGGATTGTTAAATTTTGGTACACGATATAGTTGTTGTTGACCCTTCGGGCATACCTTTCATTGCTGCCTCTGGATTGAACATGTCTTACTGCGTGTGGACATCTACTTCAAGCGCTACCGTGTTGCAGTTGTTTCGCGTGGCATGCACTCGAAACGAACCAATAGTTATCCTCGGTTCTAACCGGCTCATTACGCAAGTTACAAGCTGTGATCAGATCAAAAACCAGTGTCAAAAGTGCCCGTCCGTTAAATCATGCGCATCTGATTTTTTAACAGTAGCGTCGATGCAGAAACGGTTTTGAAAGATACAGTAAGATGACATTTGTATTGGTTCCACTATTATTACTCGTCTTAACTTTTTGAACGTGTTCATGTGAGAAAAACACGTTGTGTCGACGTATTTCCATACGTTTTTCACCTTAATTTTAACCTAATCAGATGGTATCACTGTACAGGCAACACCTCGTAACCGCCAATTCCGGATATCTTCTGCGGACGTGGCAGACTGAGTTTGTCTCTGCGACCATTATCGTGATTGCAGTTTTTGTTACGCAGTGCGTTAACTGAACAAGGGGATTAATTTGCCCCATTTCAGATTTCTTGCACGATGTAACGATATTTCATGGTGCACAGGTCCGACTGGACTGCTTTGCGAGTGCTCTCGAGTGGAAGTTCCGATAGACCAGTGCACTGTTTTCAATTTTTGTCAAACTGACATCGTTTGCCTGAAGACTCCTACTGGAATCTTTCGCGTAATTTTATGCTAATTTTTATTTTGCCCTGAAGATAGATAATTTTAGCATATTGGTTCTGGTGTGCATAAGATGTAGGCCTGTGTAAAGTGATGGCTGCTGCGTCTGGTACCCGGCTTTTGCGGTGCGGCTTCTGCTCAACGGAATTCCTGAAATGCTCCAATCGGTGGCATCGTGGTTTTTTTACGAACAATTGCTTTCGCCAAGGAAATGCACTGTCACGAAATGTTCACTCGGCGATTTTCGCCCGCGATCTCCAGCCAGCAGGCCAGCGGGCGAGCATCCTCCCACGTCGGTACGTCAGACCGTGGAAGAAACAGAAGCAGCAGATGCAAATGATGAAAGATAACAAAGCCAACCTGGCGAAGTCCGCGCGAGTGTTGGGTCTGAGTCGTACTATCAGAGGAGCTGTTTATGGTGAGCATCAGGCAGGCAGTCTGTGCTGCTTTTTCAAAGGATAGTGCACAAAATAATTTGATGCTAGTTTGTGGCGAAATTTGAAGCAGTCTTTAAATTGAGAACATGCGTTGGACGCTTGACTACCACATTCTTCATGCGACCATTGGTGATGATCTTCAAGCATAACAGCAGAGACGGAAAAGTATTTGGAAGGGCAACAAATTTCTGTCTAATACTTTGCGTATTGGCCAATTTTTTCCCAGGTATCACGTCAGTTTCGCCCAGTTTGCCAGATTTTCCAATTAATCTATAAATACAGTATATCCGAACGGTGCGAAGGATCTGAACACCAAAATTTTGTAAGTTGGCGGAGATTTTTACAAGACAAAAGGAATTTCAGCCAAGTATTATAAATTTTCGAAGCTGTGAAGGACCTTCCCAGCTTCTCACAACTGTTTGTCCAAATCATTGGAGAAAGATTTAGTGCTTTGTTGATACCTTCCCGTTTATACCTTTAGCCTTCCACGAAGGAAGTAGTTTTGCTGCGATTTGCCATTTTATCCAATCACACCGGTGCGAGAAAAATCTTCTGCTTCGGGGTCGTGTGACTGTCTCGCCAATTTATTTGCATTTAATACTTGTAATGAGACTTCCACTCCGCTCTTTTGTTGCGCAAATGTCCGTTGACGACACGAGTTGTGTGCAGTTCTCGCATTCGTAGCTAAAGTGTGTTTCTTGGTTCAAGAAAACAATGTAGCGAATCTGCCTCCGCGCCAGAGATGATCCAATAGTGGTTTTATACCATCCAATCAGATGCTGCTTTTCACAATGCTATACAAATCTTGATTTCGTTGAAATCATGTTATCCACATCCGACAACTATCCAAAAGAGTATATTTAATAATGCACCGATACACTTAACAGACATGGTACAGAAAGCTGAAAAGATGTTTCCGAAAATAATAAATAAATGGTTGGTAATGTGCAACTTTCTCCTAGAGGTCAAAAGCAATCAGAATTATTTCTTAGCCTTTAATGCTAAAAATATCGAGTAAAGCGTTTCGGATCGGATATCCGGTTCCCGCTTAAAAGCACTTCTTGGATGTCCGTATGCGGGTGACAACTTACTATCCTGCCGGAAAACCAACCAGGCCCGCTTCCAGGTTTGGGGGCAAAAAAACATTTTTAGGGGGGCAAAATTTTTGTTTTTATTATGTTTAAAACAAATCTTTCTGAACACAATATTTGGGGGGGCACTGCCCCCCGTGGCTACGGGCCTGTATCAAACTGGCAAACCGGATAGTGATCATTTCTGCTCCACGTTATTTTTTCTTTGTGCACGCCGCTAGGCTCAAATTGCTTCGCATTTTTTTGCTAGCTGCACACGGCGAGACCGATCCGAAGAAGAACAAAGAACTCGAGAAAGCGCTGCAGGAGTACAGCGACGTCGGCCCTGAGTACATTCAACGCGCTCTTGCAAACGTCAAGGTGCTTCCTCGTGTGTGACTGCCAGCTAATATTTTCATTTCTCGCTGAAAATCAAAGGAGCATTTGGCGATAGCTTAGTGGCAGAGTGTTCGCCTCCCAATTGAAAGGGTGGGAGTTCGATCAACGGCCATTGAGTGAAGCGCTTTTTGCGAAAGAGGGTTCATCTCAATCCCTCAAACAAGAAACAAATTTCAGACTGCTGCCAGTTGCCGTCACCCGCCTGATCCAAATTTTATAGATCATTTCTCTACGCTAGCAAGTGTAATAGAGATTGTTCGTTTTTTGTGGTGCTTTTGCTGAATTATGGTTTATTTTTGCCAAATTGCTCAGATTCTTAAAGTCTCGCATGCGATTTAATCCATATAATAACACCGAAATTTGCCAAGTTACTGATCAAAAATTGCTTGATGGTAGTCATAGGAAAAAGTCGTTATTGGCACTATCAAAACAATAAGTTATGCGATACTTTGAATTCATGATAGAAATGAAATGCACATAAATGTGTGTCTATCAGGTCATCGCAGTTGACGTTAAGCAAGCGCTGCAACTGAAAAGTTGCTACTTCCTGAAGGTGCGTTACGGGAAAAGAGCATAGGGGGACACGTACACCTCGGCGCAGCGTCTGCTAGCGCCAAAAAGTTCGCCAAATAAAACACCGAACGACTGAGAAAGAGGTCATCAAGTTCTAAACTTTCACATTAAAGTGAGCTTTGGCTCCACCTGTTTGTGACTAACTTCTGTCGTGCTCGTTTCATGAAACCTGTAATATGCCATTTCTGCATGTAAATACATCTGTTCCATGTCAAAGATACTTGATTGTTGTATTTTACGTAGCTGAGGTATCTTGGTGAAATATCCTGAGAGCTATTGTTGAGTTACCTTCTTGTGGTGTACAGCGTGTTTTTTCAAATAGTCTATTTTCGGATTCCCTTCCTGTGACGTGTAGCTTTTTCAAAAAAATTTCAACTTGTTTTGTATTTTAGGCTGTATATCACTGTTTCAACGGTGTCATATCGCATCACCGCCACAACTGCACGTTGATGCTTTGCCTTGTTTCAGAGCTTGACAGACCCGACAAGCATATTCGTCCAGACAAAAAGCGGCATAAAGTTCGTGGTCGATGGATATGCTGGCGTGCGACCAGCCGTAATCAAGGACTTGTTCAAATCCACCCTTCGCAAAATGAAGTAGTAAGCATCCGAAAGCCTCGGATTTCAGTGATATAGGCAGTGGAAACCAGTCTGAACCAGAATTTCTTAACGGCCAATAAACAACTGTTGCAGCCCGGCAGAAATAGTTGACGTCGATCCCGCTTTCGAAAAGAAGGGAGTGATCCTCGTCGATCTTCCGATCGATGACAAGACTCCAACCGAAGAAGAAGCGACGAATATTGCGATCGAAGTTGGGGCCGAAGATGTGTTTCATGACGGCGATCAGTTAAAGGTGACCGGCTGTATAGTTTACTGAAGTATGCAACACTGACTTTTTATATTGCTGGCGCACAACGACAAAGTTTTTGTCAATGCTCGTTTGATCAACGCTTGGTTAATGGTTGATGTTAGCCATTACAGGTCAGCTAACAGCTAGTCGTTGTAATATTGAGGGTGGTTAAGTATATCCTGCTTTAGAACTTTTAAGTTGGTATTTGTGATGTGTCGTCGTTCTGAGCAAAATATTATTATATCTTCGTAAATTTATACATTTTTCATGTAACTGGCGTTACGATTTATTAACGCTCTAATTCAGCAGTACACTTTTGACAAAAATTCAAGATGTAGCTTGTCTTCTGAAGTATTACACTTTTTCCCCATAACCTTATCTAGAACCTCATTTGTCAAAATTCTGAACATAGTCTTTCCTGCGGTGAACAGTTCATATGCGGCGAAAAAGATTGGATCGATCCTCAGAAAGCGCTCGTGGAGCTTGGCATGAAGCCAGCATCGGCGGGAGTGGAGTTTGTTCCCGTGGAAGGCGACGTCTTCACTGAGAGGGATATCACAGATTATCAGAACGCGGTCGACAAACTTCAGCATCGCGTGCAGGACGTGGGTCTGAAGTTCATGATCACTCAGATAGAGGACAATATTTCCGGGATTCAGGAGGAACCGTCGTGAAATGCAAATGTTTTTTCTAAGCGGTGCAATTTCAAGAGAACTGCTGTTTGTTGAACGAGATCCTGGCGCTTATTTCATTGGAACCTGCACCGAACGTGACGTTTTGAATCAAACAACACACGTTTTAGTGTCATCGGTGGCAGTTTTTTGCAATTGGTATCCCACTGCAGCTTAGCTTGAGCCAGGAGCCGGTCAGGTCTGAGCTTTGTTGGTGCATCTAATCTACTCCAAAGTTACAACAGTGTAATGTCAACAAGCAGTCAAAAATATGCGCAAGTTTGTAAGAATATTAATAAATAGTGCGCTTTCGCAGTAAAGAAGGTGACTTCAGCCCCTGTGGTGAGACTTAATCGTTAAAGACCATTCGTTTTTGTAGCAGTAGCCGTGACATGTATACCACGCACTGGTTCAGTAAGCAGAATTGCTAACAATAGACCGTTGCAAGTTTCCAAAAGCAGTTTTTTGCACACTGCTTGATTTTCAACAACGCTTAATTGCTCTTAAAACATTAAATATTTATGTGTAGCGCAATATTGTCATGTTAAGATCCAGCTCGTGGTTAAGATCCTGTGGGCCAGTGTACTACATGTCATCGCGAATCGGACCCTTCCTGGAAGTCGGTGCGGTTTTTGCTTCATTCGCTCTACAACAAACGTAGTGTTATCACTGAAGCAAATGCGTTGAAACGTGTTGAGCACCGTTGTCCACTATTTGCCATGTTTGTGGACCTCACGAAGACGTTTGTCACTGAGGCGATGCCATCCAGTCAGATGAGGACGAATCCGACACATGCTATTAGACCTACCACTGCGCTTGACTACAGTGGCGAGAGGATCAGCGTTGTTGCTGAACTAGTCGGGCTGATTATGATTGCATGGATCAGACCTCCGAAGCGCACTTTGATACCGCAGAGCGAAACCTTGAGGAGGTAGCCTCCGGAGTAGTCGGGACCAGGGACAGATTTAGGAAGCGCGGGGCCCTAGGCCATCTTAGCTTTAGGGGCCCCATGCAGGTGTGACCGCTTTGGTCGCTTGTCTTAAAAACGTGAAAGTATGCCCCCCCCTCTTACGTGTAGTTCCCCTCGAAGTTTTACCTTATGTGGTGCCGACTTTGGTTCTACTGCATACGATTGCCTTAGATCACGGGTGACGAACATGTGGGCCGCTTGCGGCCCGCGAAGCAGTCAGGCGAGACCAGTAGTCTTGAACTTTCAGGCGAGGCCAGCCATTATAAATCAGTGGATTTTTGTTAAATTTTAATGTCAAGCCCCCCTGCACAAACGGTAACCCCTCCAGCACAAACGTAAAACCCCCTATTGATGACTTACTGGCGACCGTTCTGCCTCAACCACATGTGAGTTTGGTAATCCTTCCAAACGGAAGAAACTCTCTTCAGAGCGTTGGGAATAACACAACACGTTGCGCATACAACTGATTTTTCCATTGACGATACTTCCCTCGGTTTCAGATTCAACGTGG
>Ga0210059_1006908_pt1 | contig 18130 bp, 10 predicted proteins | sample Ectturendosymbi2_FD_188042 | JGI IMG/M metagenome (GOLD analysis project Ga0210059, IMG submission 188042) | Ecteinascidia turbinata endosymbiont from Florida, USA - Sample 2 (SPAdes) (version 2) | ecosystem: Host-associated > Tunicates > Ascidians > Unclassified | place: Key West, Florida... | reverse complement strand
CGTTCCCCCCCCGCCGCAAGACCAACCCGAGCCACTTTCAAATTCAACCTCGGAAAGGAACAGAGGTAGGAACGGGGTCAAAGTTCGCTGTAATGATCTGCAGTGGAAGAATGTGCTGACGCTTGAACTCTGGTTATTTTCTGGTCCACCCGTTTGGTTAGTCGTGAAAGCGCTTGTTAACGATTGGCCGCCAAATACCTGAAATCAGTGACGCAGTCGTGCCCCCCCTCGCAATACAGCATGCGAGGAGATCAGCGAGGTGGGATTCAAGTTCAAATCTTCATGTGAAAAATGAACGCGTTCTCGCTTTCTGCACCCACCTTGTCAATATGTCTTTCCACAGCTGGTTTCTTTCGGTCACAGATCGAAACGTTTTTGAAATGGCTGGAAAAAAATTAAGTCATTTAGGTCAGAATGTCTGAAAATAACACTGTTACGGAGAGTTTCAATAAATCTGTGAGACAAATGACCGAAATGTTTCAGCGAAAAAAAAACGGTTTTCACAGCCGCGTCCAAGTTTGGACCTCCGTCCCCCCTGCTATCACGCCTCCGTCCCTCCTGCTATTACGCCTCCTCCCCCCCTGCTATCACGCCCCCGTCCCTGATGACGAGGAGCCACACCCGAGCAAACATAAGATAGCGCTATCATACTCATTACGCTGACGATTGTTCCGTCACAATGCTTATCTTGTGACGTTTGTCTTGTACACAAATAACATTGAAGGCTCCGGAGGCGCTGTGACGTAGTTGTGCTTGTTTGTGACGTAGCTGTGCTTGCTTGTTGTGATGATGTTGCACAATATGCTGGGAACTAATTCATGTCTTGAGGTAAAGTTGCAGTATCTCTACCAAAGGCAGGATAAGGGGGTTTAGCGCAACAGACAGTGGAAAGGTAGGAAGCATTCTATAGTTTCAATGTCATGGAAAAGAAATATGTGAGAAGGGAAAACGTAGTGATTTTATTGCAATTTTTTGTGATTTTTAGTCATAAATATCGCTTGTAGTTGGATATTTCAGTCTCGTATTCACATATATTCTTATAAATAACGCAATTTTAAATGGAACATCATCTCAAACCGCATGAAATAAAATAATGTGTTAACGGCGAAAATTTTTTCTTCAGATACATCTTCATCCGTGAACGATCCCGAGGAATACATAAAGTAAGTTGCACGACTGTAGTTACATGCACCGCTTGCTCAGATGACACGTTTACCAGTGGAGTTGCAGGGCGAGCCACGAGCACTTACCGTCCTTGTCAACACTGAAGTGTCGCAACATCCTCTCGCTTTCTTTAAGTACCTTGTTTAGCAGCGGTCGTGTTTGAACTTGCTCGTGGGTCGTCGCAAGAGCTCGTTTCCGATTGGTTTGCGCCCGCACCAGCGCAACCGCGCGCCAAAGCCTGTGTCGTCACGTGGGGTGGTTGCTTTTGGTTTTCAGAAAGTACAAGACAATCCAATTCTCCGAGGAACGAAACCAGTACAAAAAAGATTTTTCTGTCGAATACAAAGAATATTTGAGTTTGCATGCGAAGGTGAGTCGGTTGCCTGTGGCAGCAGTTCAAATAACTCTGCCCGGTGTTTCGACTTTGCGTAGAATTACGCGATTGCTTGTAATCTGCGCAGGCATGCTCTGTTTTTTTGTATAAAGGTCCAAGTCAGATCGGTTGATACGTAGTGTTGCGACCTCTCCGGTGGTGTTGCGTTAAACGTGTGATTCACCACGAACGGGATGTGCGTGAAGAACAACACCATACATATATGTGGCGCGAACAAGCAATATAACAGAGTGATCATGGCATGTGAACTCTATTGCTGCTTGCTGCCACAGTGCGCAGCTTTGCGCATATGCCGCTCGGGATTTCCGATCGCAACATTAGTTAGGTCTCCACATGCAGCCACGGGCGTCTGAAGAGGGGGCATGGGGCTTGTCCCCCCTCGGAATTTGAAATTTGACATCTTCCTATTAAGTTTTTAGCATGAAAAGGTCGTTTTGTTAGTTTCGAATGGGTAAAATGAAATCTTGCCACTTCTGCCCCCCCCCTGGAAATATATTTTGGCTACGCGTGGAAAAATAGCTTTCCCCCCCCCTGGATAAAATCTTTCCGACGCCCTTGCCTGCAGCTTTTACTGTTTGCCAGCTATACTGCTGCAGCATAACCGGCCACACCAGCAAGTCCACACTGTGCCAGCCACCCTCCCGCTATCCAACCTGTACGGCAAGCCACGTACATGTCACGTGACGCGTTCGGACGATTGCAATTGGTCGATCGATTTTGACGGCACGTTGTTTGGGCAGGTGGCGACCCAGTGCAAATGCTTCTCTGAGTGGCAGAGACAGATCAACGAACTGGAGCGAGGTACCGAGACATACAAAACCATCGTACAACGGGTGTTTGAGGAATACAAAAGGCTTCGAGAGGTTTGTCTCTTGAAAATGATTTCTATGAAGTTCGCGGGCATGACGTGTTTTGACGTTTTGATTCTATTTCCGCTTCCTTCGATCGAGTGGAACTTGCCGTGTCGTCGTTTCTATTTCCGTGGCCCGCACGTTCGCGTGTTTTAAATTAGGAAACGATAATCACCATTGTGACGCACAGCAACCGTAATTAGCATCGCCTGCGGGTGATTGTTTGGTCAGCCGGCGGTGGATCGCGATGTTCTCTTTATTGATTGCGGAGGTGAACCGCGAAGACCAGAGCGAAGTGAAGTCATGCACTTGCTCAGCTCAGACTGCATGGAATTAATGAAGCCCCCGGACTTCGTTGTGTCATGCAGTGTCGCTTTATTTCAATTCAGAGGCCTCGTTGCTGGTGCGAACATAGTTTTCTGCAAATTGTTCTGTTGTTTTTGCCAATTTTCAGAAGTTGAAATACCCGGAGCGTAGGTGTGGCAGCAAGCGAATTTTTGGTGGTGCAAAGGATTTTTGCCCAAATTTTCTCAAACGTGCTGAAAAAGTTGTCGTGCAAATTTTGCCGACCGTTTTTTGGTGTGACCTCCAAAAATGGTCTTGTTTTTCTGCAAACGTTGGATACCGTATTTGAAGTCAAACAACGTTGGGTGCCATTTTTGCCCAGATTTTCAGGTATTTTGCCAAAATTTTCAGAGATTTTCAGAGAGAGAGAATTCTCAACAATCAAAACTTACACCCTTTTAACCCCTGCGTCCTACACCACTGACCCGGACGTTCCACGAACGATTGGTTGGCGAGCCTCGTCTGGTCGGTCACCTCGAAATCCGTGTTTAGGGACCATAGTTGCATGTCAATCAATCAAAGTAATTAAGCCACAAATCGTGACACACCATCGTAACACGTCGCAATTACGTTGACGTGTTGAGCGAAGTCAATGATTTGCATCGATTGAGGGCTTTTGAGCCAAACCTTTCTGCGAGTCCGGCGCTGTCTCGCTTTGTGGAAAAATTCGAAACTGTAGTTGTTTGTTCGAAGCAAATTGCAAACGGTATGGGAAAAACTAGAGGTGCCTCCAGTATGTGCTGCAGTAGAATGGTATCTGCATCAATACTCACGCTGAAGAGCCAGCGGGGTGTAGCAAGTATAATGCTGCAGTCAAGTTATACAATTAGTCATCCACATTTAGGACAAATCATCCACATTTTAACAAAAACAACTTTTGCGTGAGAATTTTTTCCATCAGGTGATAGTGAAACCAAAATTTTTAATGACGACGTTGCGGTTTGACCCTCCCGACACTTCAACTTTTCACTTCGTTCGCCTGATTCTGAACTTTACAGGACACACTAGTCTTTGTTCTAGGCAAGACCACTGAAGCTGTCCGCGTGTATCGTTTTCTTGCAATCCCGATTTGGCGCAATAGAAGGGCACTGCGGTGTAGGTTTACCCACCATTGGTTTTTATGCAATCATTTTCAGTGTTGACATCCCCTGACGACAAGTGTTCTTCGAACCACCACCCAGTTTTCATGCGTCCATTGTTTGGTCCTGGGTTGAAATGCAAATAAAAATGCTCCGAAATCAATAGCCGCTCAGCAGCTGCCACTCCTTCCGGGAGCTGCTTCCTTCACAAACTCTATTTTGGTAGAATCTTCCGGTCGAGTGCTTTCTATGGCTTGATTCATGGCCGGCATGCATGCCAGCAGCTCGTGTGCATTATCGCATTGCGGGCCTCTTCCCAGATACATAGACCTGAACAGGACGCGTGAGATTTTAACAAGTCGACATTTTCAGCTTTTGTGTGTCTTGTAGCGTTTTTCTTGTTTTGTTTATTTATTCATTCATGTATTTATTTAGTGTTTTTGACATATGACGCAAATATTGAGGACCGGTAAATCGATTCCGGAATGCAGCCACGAAATCAATGAATATAACAAAACGGACTGTCTCTCGATAAGTGATGATCTTTAACCAGATTATGCTGTTTGAGGAGTACGTGTGTGGGACAAATGCGAAACCCGAATTTCTTTAAAAGAATTGATCTTGTGTGTGTGTCAGATATGTGACTTGGAGTGTAAAATATGAACATGATGGTTGCTGTTGTGGAAAAAAGCTCTGACTGTTTTCTCTCCTTTGACTGTGAGCTAAGAGGTAGAAACCGTATAATAATAGCTTTGTTATTTGACAGTGAGTATATAATAGCTTTGTTATTTGACAGTGAGTTGATAACTTACGTGACCGGCCCTTTCGGCAAATGGGCTTCATGCTGATATGAAAAACAATAAGGCCAAAAGCGCATTGAAACGCTCTGTCAACGCTATAGTGGCGCTTGTCGCCGTATTTGCTGACCGGCCACCGTACTTCCTTGCAGAAACCAGCAATACCTTGCTTTGTTTGCCTTTCACCGGCACACTATTTGTTTTGTCATAAAGGCTGCTGTGAAAACACACGTCGTCATTTGGAAATCAGCTTTTGAGAAAATCAATTTCGCTATAGCGAAATAGTAGTGTTGCAACCTCTCCGGTGGTGTTGCGTTAAACGTGTAATTCACCACGAACGGGATGTGCGCGAAGAACAACACCATACATATATGTGGCGCGAACAAGCAATATAATAGAGTGATCATGGCATGTGAACTCTATTGTTGCTTGCTGCCACAGTGCGAAGCTTTGCGCATATGCCGCTCGGGATTTCCGATTGCAACAGTAGCCAACTTGGGGATTTTGTTTGTTTGGAAACCTTGATTTGATTGATCAGGGTTCATACAGCTATTGAAAGTCAAAAAAATCTTTATCCTTGGAAGTCATTGAATTTGGGTGCGTTGTTGTCAGGTCATTGAATTGAAAATTTTGAGAGGATGTCTGGATACGAACTTATAAATAATAATATTTGAGAATCTGCTGCTTGTTTTTGTGTTAACACTGAAGCAACAGCGGTTGTATGACAGTAGTCGCATTGGGTGATTTCAACAGAAAAGTCAGAGTTCGAACAATGACGATTTAACGCCACGGATACGTGCACAGACCTTCTGAGCAGGAATACAATGACTTAACAGGCTGTTGTCAACAACATACGGTCTCAAAATGTTGACATGAAACCAGCTGAAAAGTGTGGATGTCTTTAATAACACTAAAGCTAGAGAGTTCGAATTGTCCCGGGTGGCATTTGTCCCGATACCGTGCAGCAGAGCTCTTTTTGAGAATGTACGTGCTTTTTATTCATGGTTGTGGTTGCAGGATCAACTGTTTTTTTTTTCGGTCGTAGACCAAAATGATTTTGAAATGATCGCAAAAATTAAAAAAAATGAATGTCTGAAAATATAGGTTAATGAGCACTGCTTCGGCGAGTTTTAATACAACAGTGAGACAAATGACCGAAATGTCTCAGCGGAGAAAAAAACAGATGAGTGTTTGGCTAGTTGGTTGAGAGAATGAAAGATAGTAGAGACTAGAGAGTTGTGCATGTAAAGAAAAACGTTTCAAATTTCGTGCGCGGGTGTTTGCTGCTGTCAAAATTCAGTGGAAAGTCGGCTGCATGAAAAAAGCAACCAAACTATCACTGCAGCTTCTTTGCCAACACATCAGAACAGTTCAGACAAACTGTTATGTGCAGAAGCACGTGCCGATGTGCACCCGCCAAGATCTATTAGCCTTCTTAAGCGGGCTTTCGACACGGGAGGTCGACCGTAGTTCAGGTCACCTTGCTGACGCAAGACATTGAGCATAGCTTCTCGGCAAAGAAGAAGGCCGGACCTGTGTTTGTCGATATCACAGCAGCCTGCGACACTGTATGGCACCGTGGCCTCACCTGCAAGCTGCTGCGATTGCTGCCCGACAGGCACATGCTCCGCACGATCATGGAGATGATCCGCCTCATTGACCCCACCATCAACGACGCCTTGCGAATTGTGACGGGATGCCTGCGTCCCACACCAGCGGACAATCTTCCAATCCTCTCAGGCATCCAACCTGCTGAGCTTCGTCGCAATGGAACCACACTGTCTCTAGCACGCCGTGCCATGGAGCCTGGACATCTGCTCCACTCAGCACTCACCTGCACACTGAGTGCAAATGCACGGCGCCTCAAATCGAGACACCCATTTGTACCCGCCGCACAACAACTCATCATATTCATCTGACAACAACAACTGGGCGGATCACCAATGGAATGCAGAGTGGTTCGAGAACACTACGAGACTCCGTACTTTTTTATCTCCGACACCGGCCTCTCGGAATGACCCTACCAAGAAGAGCCTGAGTCCGGCTTAACCACCTCCGCATCGGTGTCGGACGTTTCTGCTCCCGCTTACACAAAAGGGGTATGGCCCATTCTGCAGCTTGTAAGTGTGACGCAGAGGCTCAGACCGTTGACCCATGTTGTCCTCCAATGTCCAATCCATCGATCTCCTCATGGACTGCACGGCCTGACAGTTCTGGACGATGAGACAATCGAATGGTTGCTCAACACTTGCCCCGAGATCTAGTGCGGCCAAGCAGTGGTTATGAAGAACTGGCTCAAACGATGGTAATGACATGTTACCCAAGCACAAGATCGGGTGTCAGTTCGTTAATTAGCTCATAGTTCATTGTATGCGAAGCAAGGACTTGTCCATCGTTGATGCAGTCTTGCGATCAATTAACCTGCATGTAAGGCTGCAGGTGTTTTAATTAACCAGCTTTCAATCTTACGTCGCGAGATGGAATGTTGCTGGTGGACTTACTTGGCGTTGTTTTCAAAATGAACTGTTCAGACCAGGAATGTCCAACACGAGCCGCACAAACCAAATTACACGTTGATATAATATAAGCGAATCCAAAGTTGAACATAAAAAAGGTCGGAATTTATCGTTAGGACAAAATTTTGTTACACCACAGTTTTTTTTCGTTATTTATAATTTATCAAAGCTACAACAACAGATTTTGATATGCTTTTGCAAGTTTAATTGCAATTGTGACATTATAATGTTTTTTTGCGACTTCTGACGTAATAATGTTGTTTTACCCACTACTAGACGATTGAATATTATGTAGGATAGGCATGGTAAGACAAAAAACGTGGTCTAACAGTACTTGGTTTGGTTAATGCTCAATCCATTATGCATATAGCGTTTCAGCTTTATGATGTTATCAGGTTTGACTCTACTGTAGTTGTTAATGTGCTTATCAGTACATCTCATGCCTTAGGTTTAACAACCAAATTCTTTGCAGTGGCAAACGCAGGAAACTGGTAGGTCAAAATAAAGTCAAAATTTGTAGATTATAAAATCAAAACTTTAAATTCTTAGGTCAAAAAATTGGCTGCCTTAGTTACATATATACGACCCAACAAAACCTAAATTAGGCTTCTGTGTTAGAGTGAGGGCGGTTTCTTCCTACTTTACCGATGTGTTGTGACCTGCTGAGAGCAAAGATTAGCACAAAAATAGCAAAAGAGTGATTTTGCTGCAAACTCTATTCGGAATGCCTGGGCTATGTTAACTAGTACCTCATGGGTTATGTTAACTAGTACCTCATGGGTTATGTTAACTACTGTAGTACCTCATGGGTTATGTTAACTAGTACCTCATGGGTTATGTTAACTAGTACCTCATGGGTTATGTTAACTAGTACCTCATGGGTTATGTTAACTAGTACCTCATGGGTTATGTTAACTAGTACCTCATGGGTTATGTTAACTACTGTAGTACCTCATGGGTTATGTTAACTAGTACCTCACAGTGAAAAGTTTCGGAATGGATGCTGGCCTGCAGGTGCCTCCACGTGCCCTAATCTGGCCCACCTTGAGAAACGTTTTGTACGCCACTACATTGGATCATGTAAGGTGGTTGCGATGCAAGAAAATTGTACCGAAAAAAAAGTATTTTAGGGCTGGGTTTCTCATGTTTGACGCTTGGAAACTGAGACGATACGGACTACATCTCTTATGACATTGGACTGCGGAAATACCATTTAGTAAAAAGTAATCCGCATCTTCTTAGGCTCAACATTTTTGCTTGGTAAATTGACATTTTAGTCTCGAGCATGCCGTCCACAGGCAGTTTAATTGGAAGCCTTGACTGCAATACGTTTTGTATATGTACAGTAACTTGCAGGTTGTTGTTTTCTGCCATGTGTTCTTGCTGAACTATGTCCATCTGCCCAAATGCATCCCGTTGACATCTAGATAATAAAACCCTGTTCACGAATTATCAAAATAAAACTTATAAACGCGTGCATTCCCTTCACTATTACGATGGTGCTTTTGCGTTGTTTATTTGGTTCTGCTTCTGTGTCTGTCATCCAGCAGCAAACACATAAGTAAAACTTCGAGCCCCTGTAATCTGCCTTTCCACCTGGGGGTAATGTAAGAACTAATAAAGAATCCATAGAGTGTTTTGCACAAATGCGTGTGTTTAGCGGTTACAACCTGTCGGACCTCTCTTGAGCGACTGGATTTTTTGCAAACCCTGTCTTGTGCAACCATGCGTCTCATCAACCGAAAGACGGCGAGAGCTTCCCAAAGATTGACTGCTGCCCTTCGGTGCCATTGTCCTTGGGCGGCCCTTCGGTGCCATTGTCCGGCTCGAATCAGACGCGCATGCGATCTTTTTTCAGGACGCCTCGTTCGTGAAGGATCGCGACCGCGTGCGATTCCTTCACAGAAAGCTGAAACACATCAAAGACCTTGTGCTCGAATACGACAGACGCCACTCGCCCGGCCGCTTGCGAGACGAGCCTGGCATCGATCGCGAGCAATCGGATTCCGAAAGCCCTCTCCGAAGATCAGCTGACGTTGTCCACAAACGATCCCTCCTCACTGCTTAACGAAGTTCTTGCTCTTTATGGTTTATCGTTTATTTTTAAAGACCGTTCAGCGACTCCCGCTGGTTGTTTGCCGCTTTCGCGAACGGGGAAGGTTAATTTCCACTGACAGTTTGAATGTGTATTTGAAGAATGCAAACTTCCGAGTGCAGGTTGAGGGGGCAATTGCCTTGATTGTAAGTTGCGTTGTTATTCAATGCTTTGGCTTCATATTTGTCAAGGTTACGTTTTGGCCCCGCCCGCCCCCTAATTCGGAGCCAAAGCCTTTTATTCTCGTAAACAATTTCATATTAGCAGCTCTAAGCCAGATTCGAAACTTAATAACTTTTTCGTGAAATTCCTCCCAACCAGCGGATTTCTCAACAACACCCAGAGATTTTTCTTTTCAAGAAGCAACACGAGTCAAAATATTTTTGGTTGTTTTTGCAACACCGAGCAAATTGATTTGAAAAGTCATCAGGTCCCACTGGGACCATTGTCCAAGTCCGTCAAACACTGAAAGCTTTGATTGTCATCCATCATGTTGAACTCATCTAACCCGGAAAGTGATACCTGTCACGTGACTGCAGATCTGACAACCCACCTACGTCACACCCGGTCACCGCAAGCCCACGATTCACATCTAATACTTTCTTAATGGCGATAAGAACTGCTTGAAACCAAATCAAAAATGGACGATGCTTGATGTTTCCTCGCAACCCCTGTTTAGCAGGGTTTCTTGATATGTTGGCTTTGCCTGGAAACGCAATCACAAGTGCGGTTGTTGCATCATTCAAACGACAACATTCGGATCTTCAGTGCGGCAGAAAGATGAGTGGCTTGGATGACGTTGCGCGGGGTCGATGGGGCTTCGCTGAGGTTCAAAATGCAATTGTCAGCTGCGTCAAGATTTCCTGCCAGAAACTTTTGAGGGTTTCTTCCCAGGTTTTTGGGCGCATCGCGCATACGTGTACATTTTCTTGTGTGCCATCCCCGTGCCAAGCTCAAAGTTGGGGGTGCTAGGGTCGCAATTAGATTGATCTGTTTTGAATGCTGTTCGTCGTCTTTGGTGGTTGTTCACAATCCGTAACGGTTGCCATGAACGACAAGCTCTAAACCCAAACACGCGCGATCACGGTCGTGGAAAGTGTCGCATCAGCTCAAAAATCGTTGCTGCTGTGTCATTTCTTTACACTGTTTTCGTACAAGCAACGGTGCGCCTGGTGACGTCACAATCAACAATGACGTCGTTTTGCTTAAATTTATGCAGGTCGACTTGGCAGTTTATGTTGTGTTGGTCAAAATGCGTTGTTTTTCACTGTGGCAGCCTGACTCGACAAAGATCTCCGATGCGTTGTGTTTTGATGCGTTGCTTTGTGACGGTAGCCTTTGTACAAAGCGCGACTAGGTTGCTTGGAAACGATCGTTACTGCCTTGCATGTGACAGGCTGGTGACGTCATCGCTGTACACCGTCACTACCGAGCCATTTCCGGTATTTAAACCCAACCGACCATGAATTTCTTGCCCCGGACCCCAACAAATGTCATTGGTCCGAGCGTCGTGCTGCACTGTACGGTCTGCATAACTTAATGCGTTTCGTTATGTCCAGGAGAGTTTGTTTCTAAACAGCGAGCGCTGTTGCGTTCTGGACAAATCAACACTTGTTGCAAGACAGCCGTTTAACATGGAACCAGTGGCGTAACTGACGGGGTCAGAGGTGCGAACCGCTCCCCCTGGCAAGCTAAATGCAAAAACCGGGCCCCCGCTTAGCTTATATCTCGGTATTAAAGTATTCTTTTTGGTTTTCACTAGGTTGTTATCGCACTTTTCGATGTGTTTGCCGATGATTACGGGTTTAGGTATGGACACCCGCATTCGGATTCACTATCATTTCTCAACTCTTGTACTGAGTACTGAGTCTTGGCCAGTGGGCCCCCTTCAGCTAAGTTTTCCCCCCCTGGCTCAAAACTCCAGTTGCGCCACTGCGTGTAACACTGAATCCCCCCCGCCCAGCGTACATTAGTAAAAATTACCAGCTAGTCCAGTGGTTCTCAACCTTTTTTATCCCATGCACCCCTGTAACCGTTATTCACAGATAAAATTTCCCCCCTAATTAGAAATTTAGTTTGTAAAAAATATTTTTATATCAGTACACTAAGAAGAGAACCTAAGCTCTTCAACGGTTGATAAGCCAAACTATATTACATTTTAAACAAAATCGTAAATATAAAATTCCCCCTTGCAAATACAAAATTCCCCCCTGGTTGAGAACCCCTGAGATCGTCGTTCAGAGGAGCAAACAACTTCGACGGAGTGGTTGCCCTGGAGTCGCTTTGATCAAGTCAATCAGCCTCGAGAAAGATGTTGATTAAAAAGTTTGCATTTGAAAAGTATGTTGCCGCTCGTTGCAAGAGTTATAGGTACGTGGTTGTGACATAACAACGAAACAAAGCTTCAGTGCCTGTTACGAGAACCCCCCTTCCTGATTTTCATAACTGTGGCTGCAGCGTCATCCCTCGTCCCTCGCTTTTAGTGATGGTGCGTTTCTTCTCACGATCTGTATTTCACTTTCCAAGTGCTTGAAAGAAGCAAGCACAGGGTACAACGAACAACCTAAACCCATTGAGAAAAAAAGCAAATGTTTCGAGCTGCAAAATCGTCGCGATGAGAGCGAGCGCAGCGTTTAACAGACTACAGGTCCTACAAGTGTGCTCAGCGCGTTAACTTGAGTTCGTGGCAAGCAAAGAAGCACCAGCTTGACAGGGCTCTGTTGCCTGCATGAGCAGTTTCACAAGGCCAGGCACAAGAACCGATTGTGGCCCTGTTGTGAAGTCCCTGTCGGAACTTCACAATTACCTGCAGTGAAGCATATGTTAGGTCTATGCTTTTCAAACTTGTTTTCATCACGTTACGCTAGTAAATTCTTGATTTGACTGTAGCATACCTACTTACAGGCACGTAACGATGGGGTGTGCGAATCCCCCTCTAGAAAATGTGTTGGATATAGATTAAAAAATTTGGGCCCCTCAGAAAACTCTTCAACCCACATGGAGTCCCAAGCTGGTTACGGGCCTGATTGCTTATACTTGAACTTTGCAACGGAAGCTATTGTGATGTCATATAGGTCCATGCAGTAGTTCTCAAACTTTCTGTCGCTGCGGACCCCTTCAAATAAAAAAGGGCAGCTGATTTGCAACATGACCATGTCAAACTACAGTTGTGGTGCGTTTAAGCTGAATAATGACCCAATTGGGCGGATGAAAAGTAGCGGATATTTTTGATTGAATTTTGGTTTATAGACCCTCTAAAACACGTTCATGAACCCCAAAAGGGGTTCACGTACACCAGGTTAAGACCTGGTTTGAAGGTTGTTTGGTTTCTCAACGGTGCGTTGACATAGTAACACAATTACGGGTAAAAGTTCATCGCAAAGCAATGCCACATGGACCAAACATTTCATAACCTTTTGTCAAAGCGTGAAAGTTTAGAAACACACCGTTAAGGAAATCCTGTATTAGATGACACCGGGCACGCGTCACAAAACTGTAAAGCAGGGGTTCTCAACCTTTCCAAGAATGTGGCCCAATTATTAGAGGGTCCATGGCCCACCGGCTATACAACTTCTCCAAGGCGGCAACAGGAATAACAACAACGATAACCAACATTTAATAATGCAACGTGCGCTACAATCAATGCAAAGGCTGAGCCTGTTTGTTTTGTTAGAAAGCAATAATATTCGAAACTCAATACTTGATAACGCACAGATCAAGTCATCTTCCACATTAACCTGCTTCTAGATTTCGTTTTCAATGACAGCAAGCGCCCCTGTTTTCGAGTGTCGTATTGCAAAACGTATTCAATTCCAATAATTAAAAGGCCGTGGCCCGTGAAAACTTCTTCCGTGGGCCATGGCCCACAGGTTGAGAGACCCTGCTGTAAAGCTTGATTCGGTGTTATCGCAGCATAAAAAAAAACTTATCAACGCCCTTGGTACAGGTGCACTTCCCACCACATTAATTAAGTCTAGGTATTTCTGGATGGATCACAGCCCACATCTACCAACATGGTTGTAAAGGGTGCACCACAACGAACGTGCCCATTGCAGGGAAAATTACACAGGACATGAATAGGAAACTTATAGGTGGAAGTGGTTAAAACCCTGCTCAGGTAACTTTTTTCAAAAAACACGGTTATTGATAGCAACCCAGCCGTTTTGCCAAAATCGTATTTTAATATTTTGTTGTGTGCGGAAGCGACTCAAACACTCCGCTCACCGAATTTTCACAAATTTAACTTGTTCGCAGTAAAATAAGGTGAATGGGGATTAAAAGTTGCATCCAAGGTTGGCTGCCATCCATACACGCGTGATGAACTCAGTAGTTGTTTTACTGCGGTTGCACACCGAGCGATGCTACGTCGCCTCCTTGCAACACAGTCAGGCGCGGATTTACCATTAGGCTAAATAGGCTTAAGCCTAGGGCCCCTGATTTTTGGGGGCCCCAAAATTTTGGGAGTAAGGACGATTTCCAGCATTTTTGTAAGCAATTGTATTTTTGTTTTGGTTCAACGCACGGTTTTTTACAATACCGCTAACAAAAGATCTGTATATAGAAGAATGAGCGCAAAGGATTGAAGTGAATGACGATGAGCATTCTCTTTTTATGGCGTTAAGACTTGGTTATTGTAACGTATAATGTGTGGAACAAAACGCCTGAATGTTTTTTAGATTACACGAGGTCAGTGAGGTACTTTCATTCAGCCTGGGTCAATCTTTTGTTGCTTTTTATGGGTAAAATACGGGGTAAAGGCAAAAAATTGTACATCTTAGAAAAAAAATCAAAACAATATATTGCAACCACGAAGGACAATTTCTTTTGAAAACAAACACATTTAATTTGAATTGTTCAATAAATTATTTAATGCAAGTCATGTATCACTTGTGTTCGAAAAACACAATTCCATCGAAACATTAATATATCCACCCTTTTCCGGTTAAATTACACAAAAATGCTCCTTTCCTCACCAAAGCTAGATCGTGCAATCTACCCTGACTTACTATTAGTCATTGAGGCACGGAAGTATGAAAGGACCAGTCTCAGTTTACCTTTCAAGCGCCTCCAAGAATTTTGTTCGGGAGGGGGCAGTCAATGACGTCAGTTACTGACGTCGTTTTGAGTTCGACTGTCCCTTCCGTTTACTTTCCAACAGTTGAAAATTAATATACAATTCTTAGCAGGTTTGTTTCTCGGGGGAACACGTTTTAGCGAGAAAGATAAAGCATGACAAAATTTTCAGCGATTTTGCAGACAAAAGTCCCGTCGATGGCCGACTGTGTACAGTAACAGGCTGTTAAGTGCCGTAAAAAGTACAGGTGCTTTATTCAGAGCGAACTCGTGACATTTGCAAACCGTGCAATTGCACAGGGAACTCAATAAATATGTTATGGGAGTGTTTTCAGATAAATTCGCAGCTGTTTTTTCGTTAGCTTCATTATGACTGTTTCTGTTCCTGATATCGAGGGAATTCAGAATAAAGTAACATGGTTATGAATTGGAACGACTTGTTCAGTAAATGTAGCGAGCACATGTGGTCCTAATTGTATGACATCAGTCGTCGCGAACCTTCCAGAAGGGCCCACAATTTAAAATAGCCTAGGGCCCCGAAAATGAAAATTCGCATCTGAACACAGTGGAGTGATTTTGAAATCTTTACATACTGGCAATGCCATCTTTCAATGAAAAAAACGTACACGAAGTTACGCTAAGCGATTTCGGTTTGTAGGGCCCTTGGGTGCTCTGCTTTCTTTACCCTGGTCAGGTAGCTTTTTAGCAAATACGCTAATAATCATAGTCTTTTTGCTTCAATCGCATTCTCACCATTACCCAGGCTTATTGAGACGTTTCCGGTGCAGAAGCGGCCTTTACAACAATTCAGAAATTCTTCTCAAACTTCTCTGACTTTAAAAAAGTAATTTGTTGAATGTCGAAAAAATTTTATTATTAACAAAACACAGGTCCACGCCGAAAAAACGCGTGGAGCAGGCATAGAAGTGACACGGAAAAAACGAAATGCCATCAGCAGGTAACGTTCGTTGGCAGTCTGAACAAGACTCATGCCGCATTGTGTTCGAAAATTACAGATGTGCACAGTAGTGGACACAGACTAATATGGTGGGGGGATGCGATATCGATTTGCAATGGACCCAATACTTCACATGTCCATATTGTGTAAATCAATCACTTTCGCATACGTACATTTACGAGGAAACAAATATAAGCTTGGTTTAGAAGAAGCTTGAGTGATAAAACTGGTCAAACTTTTACACTGCACCGCTACGGAACCAACAAGCAATGTGGCACATAACAACGATCTGACGTAGTCACTGGCGTCGGTGCAGGTACATCGAGGACTCGAGATAAACAGTTCACGTGACGACATGATACTTATTCTCATTGTAGGTTACATTTGTTACAGCACGGTTACCAGTGGCAGTAGCCAGCATAGTGTAGTAGTGCTGTTTGACTTGTATGTTGCAGCAATTGAGGGTAGTCACTTGGATGCTGTTTAGATTAGTGCTCTTCAAATGAGGAAACTTGCACTTTTTAATTGTCGTTTGGAATAGTCTGCAACACCCACAGTAATTTGTGTGTAACATTTTGTTATTGCAGGTAATTTTGATGAAATAATAACAAGAAGCGGTTGATTCTGTTTATTTTGCAACCAAAATTAAGAGAACGGAAAGAAACAAATTCGTAATGCGGTAAAGCATGAAAGTAACGAAAAACGAAAGCGAGAAAACACGATCATTCACGGGCGTCCGCAGAACTTTATCCAGCGAGGGGGAACGTCGACATTTTGTTTATCATTTTCAAATTGTCGACGATCAGCGTTCCCTCTAAGATAATTTTGCACTGAGAAAATATTTGTTTTAGTGAGCATGATTATTTTAGGGCTGAGTAAGTGGAGTTTTCAATGAATTACAAACTTTGTGAATTATATAATAAATATACAATCTTATCAAAATACGAACAAAATGACATTTAATTAAAATGGCTTCTTGTTTGCCTGCTGTTCCATTGCTTTGGAATGTTGCAAGTGCGCGAGAATGAGATTTCACTGCGCAACAGTTCTGGTGATCCTGAGTATTTGCGCCCCTAAGAGGGAACATTGCTGACGATGCAATGCAAATGGACGTTCACAAATCGCTTTATCCTTTCTACACTACAAAGGAAATGCCCCATGTTACGGTAACAATCACCAGAAAACGTTTCTTTCGCAGCAATAGTCAAGTATATTAGTATTACGACAATTTACTCAGTAGGTTATCTGCGGATTTTCAACGCAGGGAATTTCTTTTCAAGTAAGCATTGCCATGATACACATTGGATTGCCATGGTCCTCAACGAAAACACAAATTATGATTTTATTTTACTTAGCAAGCAGAGCCGCACCCAACTGATATATTCAACTAAACATGTTTTTGAAAATTTAGGGGGAATTGCTCGGTTGCTCTCCCCCTAATTGCGGGATCAGCTGACAAGACTTGTCAGCATCACTTAGAAACAAGAGCTGCAAACGTCTGGGATGGTGTCCAAAGCGATCAATAAAACCTTGCTGCACAAACCGGACAATTAAGTAAACCTGATGTTGACACGACTACGGACAAACTTACTAAAATTAGAACACCACGTAGGTTTTGCAAAATTGACCATATGAATTATGAAAACTCGCCACAGCAAATATAGCTTTGCACTCAGTATACACTCAGATGTCAGAACCAAGCCTTAACAATTAAACATGGTTTATTGGTTTATTGTTTCATATGACTCAGCCAACAAGCAGAAGCATCATAAAAGCCATCGCATGCAGTAAACCAACCCTTAGCGAACATTAGAGCAAATGGAAACACAGTGGCACAATAGCTGATCAGTGTAAACAAAGAGGGGGGCTGTGTCATATAGGATTGACGAAAGACCGTGGCGGTCATCCATGTTTAGCCATATTTATCCTTAAAATGCAAGCATAGCACAACTAGACGGGCAAAACAGAAAATTTGCGCCAATCTTGATCATCACTGAAGTATAAAATGTTCATTTCTTTGTGTGCAAACGAACTGGATTTGTTCATCAGGATCTCAAAGATATTGCAAAAATGACTCTGACTCGAGTCAACGACTGTGACTCGAGTCGAGTCATTTTGTGAAAAACGTGACTTGAGTTGAGTCACCATTTTTCTCAACGTGACTCGAGTCGAGTCCGAGTCACCATAAATCGTGACTCGAGTCACGTTATCACTGGTAATTAGGTTGAGCACGTTGTATGTTAAGAGTAATACTGTAATTTCTACAGTAGTTCTCCTCACTTGTGCTTTTATTAACTGGGGTCGTCCATAAATGACGTCACACCCTAACGGGGAGAGAGGGTCACCAGATTTGTGACAAAGGGGAGGGGGGGAGTCAGTAGTTTAGTAGTTTTGTGATGTCACACGACTCGTTTTGATAGTCGTTTTAAAATGTTTCTATTCCATTTACAATAGTTTTCTGTTGCAACGAATGAGGAAATTTTTTTCGGCATTGCTAATGGATTAATTGTTTTTTAGTATATTTCCGATAATCAGTCAATCTTTGTTGGATTTACAGCTAATGGCAAACTATATTGTTGTACTGTCAATGTAGCCAAAGCTCATTCGAAAAAATTTATTGACTCCCAACTCCATCTACTGGACCCAAAATTTTAGATTTGGACGCCCGATACTGTGCAGGATTTTTTGAGTTGTTTGGCAAGCATTCCACAGTTTTATTTTCAATTTCTGGCAAATCAATATAGGCTAGTTCTGGAATACCTGAAGTTAAAAGCGGGCTTCATCTTTCCTTCCATCTCTATCAGGAGGTGCATTATTTATTAAGCTTTCCACTCATCCTGAAAACTTCAGAATCATTT
>Ga0210059_1006906_pt1 | contig 18131 bp, 11 predicted proteins | sample Ectturendosymbi2_FD_188042 | JGI IMG/M metagenome (GOLD analysis project Ga0210059, IMG submission 188042) | Ecteinascidia turbinata endosymbiont from Florida, USA - Sample 2 (SPAdes) (version 2) | ecosystem: Host-associated > Tunicates > Ascidians > Unclassified | place: Key West, Florida... | reverse complement strand
AAACCACACGCAGTCTGGGACCTTCGGCCAAAGAAATGAGCCACCCCACTCCATATGCACCGGTGCTGTGAAACAAACAAACTTTGGTCAGGCCTTGGATTCCGTCGAATTGCCGAGCTGCGGACCGCCGCGTGCTGTTTGAGCGATGGAAAGGCAATGGTCACGGTTCGCCACACATGACCGACTTCTATTTTCACGCCATGCTTGTTTCTAGAACTCTGCTTCAAGGCTTGCTTTTTTACTGTGCTCTGCTTGCCGCACACAAGCGGGAATGTTCCGCTTTTTTGTTACCTGTTTGTGTTCAAAATTTGAAAATAAAGTTCGAAATTTTTCTTTTCGACTGCCATATTGCGTTTAAACAAGCATCGACAAACCCGTTACAGATGTCACTTTTATTTTCGTTCTATATGACGTACGAATCTACCTCTGTGACAAACAATTCAAAAAGTCCTACGTAGTTTACAGTTCATAAAGTTTGTCTGCTAGGAAGCTTTCCAGCTTTCCTGAACCCAAACTGCGTAGCGTTGATGCATGGTTGGTCAACTCCTTTGTGTTTTCTCTTTGATGGCCGAGAAGATCGTTAGAAATCAATCTCGACAGCTGCGCGAAAAACAAAGTGTTACATTTTAAGCGATGATGATACTTAACATTAGATTTAATACTTCGATGGACATGCTCTCATCTGCCAACAACCCATGAAAAATTTTATAAACACTAACGGCTGAGGTTTGCGGTTTTCATAATCAGTCCAAACGCAGTCATTTTGCCTGTTTGTGTTAATGAGTTCTAATTTTGGATGACATAAGGTAAGCTAAGTCAAATTATGAATAAATTTTGCTATCGCAATCAAAAGACAATGATTTTCCACCACACAAATGTTCAATTTTTTTTTCGAAATTCCTAATAACTTAGTCATTTGACCGAAGCAATCTATTTCCGTTGATGCGAGAATAATCCAAGATATTATGAAAGACATAAACTGCCAGCAGGGAGTTCCTGCTTTAGCTGGATATAGTCATATATTTTGCTGGATCCACTCTACATTTAGATTTACTGTACAAATAAATTGTCTGTTTTTCACGTTTCTCTCACGAATCAACATCAATGGAAGTTCGAAAAGAAATAAACAGACTAATATTATTTGATGGGCTTAAAAAACAAGATTTCGGCAAATTCGGTCGGAAAATTTCGAAAAATCTTTGTTTTTTCCAATCGTTTCTCACCAATCCGTTTTAACATAAAAATATCGCTTGCAGGCCACCTTGCTCTCAAGACTGAAACGTCATAGTGCCATTGACATTCCGTCTGTCAACAATTGCACAATACAATGAGTAAGTTGGTTAGCACAAAAATAAGACAAAACTAACCTCGACGTATTCAGCTTTCGTGGTTTTCGACGGTGGATTTATGTCCTCGCAGTAATGGCGGTGAACCGTGTGCACTTTGCCATTATTTGTGGTCAGCAGGACCGACTGCAAATACATTGCAAACATGAAGCAAAGTTGCTGTGCATAAGCCAACACACCAATAATATGCTAGCATGATGTGAGATGCAGATCCAAGCAATGTTATAACACAGTGTTTGCAATCTAACTCTTACAAAGAAAGAAAGAATGGCAATCACAATGCAGGAAAAGCCTAATAGGCGACTCAGCCATCACGTAGACGCCCATCTCACCTGTCCCAGAATTAGGTCTGCTCTGTCATCTGGTATGGTTATGCTGCTGCCGCAGTTTTGTTGTTGGATTGAAGACACCGCTCTGTGGTTGTAAAACGAGGTATTGCAGTAAAAGATGTTGTTTGAAAAGTTGCGAAAATGGAAGAACGGTTATTATGCATTGATTGTACAGTAATAATTAATTATGTTTAGTTTTGCGCTATGAGCCATCGACAGCTTTTTGCCAAAACTAGTAAAACAACTGCAAAACTGAAAGTATGGTGGTCAAATATTTATCTGTATACAGACGTTCAGCTCAGTCAAATAAACCCACAGCTACAATGGTTTTGGATAAGAAAATTACAATTTGAAACCATCCATTTCAGTCAACATTGTACCAGTTAAGTGGCTGAAAAAAGGATAATAAGCTGTGAGAAATTTTAATTTGCCTATTGAAAACCTTCCTGTTCAACTCGAAAAAAAGCTTCTAAAAGACCATGGCGGACGAATAGTTTGGTTATCAACAAGGCATCTGGAAGGGAAGTGTGTACGCATACTGAACGACCAACATTCGTCATATGTATGCGGCCAAACGGACTCAAGTGCAAGATGATTTGTCTCACATGATCCACGCTGCAACGGGAAGTTCCGATTTCGATTAGATTTTTCAGCAGTTTCTCAAACCAACAAGACTCTGAGGTCCAGCATGCCGGAAGGCAACCATTAGCTTGAATCTCGAAAACATTTGCCTTGAATATACCGAGACCCATCTCTTATGCGATATATCCGTAGGAACGCAATACTCTTTGATGACGAAAACGTGGACATAAAATACTTTTTGATGCAGTAAAATTGATACGTAGTCATACAGTTGTGAGGTGTAATCTTATATGTGAATCATTACTGGGGATTTACAAAACTGAGCCTAAATGGGACATTAACTGACAGTCATGCAGCCTTAAACTCTTCTTTAATGGCAAAGTTGGCCAAATCGGCAGTCCTGAGGCTGCAGTTCCAGATATGGCCTGTAGCTCCAGTTTTCTGCAGTTTGTGGGAACTGGAATATTCTTTAGCAATAATTATTGATAGGTTCACTCTGGTCCGGGTGGTGACGTTTGACAGAACTACAGCTCTGGATCGGATAGCTTCATTGAGTCAAGCTGAGCTCTTCAGCCATGTAAGGCAACCAGTCCAGGGATGGCAAAGCGAAAGACAGGTTATAAATATTTCCCCATCTGGCACAGGGGTGTGTATCAGAATTTAGGGGCCCGAGGCAAACTCTTATGAAGGGGTACGAAAGCATGGCCACTGCGAAAGGTAGATGTAAGGCTAGGTGGATGATATAATTAAATTTACACGGGAAGGGTAGTTCAAAATTGTTGAGAAGTATATACCTAAAAGCAGTGGCGTAACTAGAGGTTTAAGCCAGAGGGGGCAAGCTTAGCTGAAGGGGGCCCATTGGCCACCGTTTGGGTATGCGATAATTAGTTCCCAACAGCTCATATACGTTATTCCACAAAAACAGAAAATATTTGTCGGGTGATGTAATGAGCTTCAATTGCGTACGTGAAATAAAATTTCACGTTTGCATGTAACGTATCCTGTGATACCCATCAGTGACTTGTGCTGGATAAGGTAGGCTTATGATTTGTTGTAGGACTCACCACAGGCCTGAATCTTGGTAATTAACTCCTAAATTAATGCAAATTTTCTTCTAAGCACCAAATGCTTGACTTATTGATAGCACATAGATGTAGATTCTGGGCACTGCCTGAGTAAACAACAAAACAATTGTAGTAAGTCCAGAACCGAATTTTTTGAGCAGTTCATTGATCTCTCTGCACCAGTGATAAAACCACATTCATTTAACGACTAATAAGTAAATAATGGCAAACAATTTTATCTAAATGTGGAGCTGCACACCAATTACAAATAGATATGAACAGTTCCGTAGCAGCCCAACTCTGCCCTCCCCCAAATGCAGGCTACTCAACTGGCGAAGCGTAGTAATACAGCAAAACAAAAGAAATCACTCTAAAGTGGCACAGTAGCACACATGAAAAATATTACATAACAATGACCATGAAAATATCATAAACATTGTCACATCTTAGTAGTATCAAAGCGGCTTGGAGCGAGTCTTTCGGCATGCAAAGTTTTTTATTACATCTTCCAAATCTGTAGATCGCACACATGAAGCTTCGATTGACAACATGGCTAATGAGGATATACTCTACTATCTGTCATATGAGACCTGTTTGATTACATCCAATTTGCTGAAACTCCTTTCCGCGCTGGCAACAGTATCGGGGCAGTTTGACATAATCCGAAATGCAATAAATACGTTAGGATAAACTTCATCAAGACGTGTCTTGAGAATAAAGCTTAACAAAATGAATTGGGTGTTTCGTTGTCATTTAATTAACGAAGATTATTAAGAGATGTTGTAATGATATGCAAACGTCAACAAAAAGTTGCAGGAAATCAGAATCGAGCTTATCGTTTAGTTATGAAAACACTGTTACCGTAGAAACAAACTTGAGGTCGATCAAAGCAATGCGCCGCGATGAACGTTTTCTTTCATTAGCGCTTAAGTGAATTTTGCTTGAAAAGCATCGTGCTTTAACTGGCCGAAATGCGCATGCAAAAATCTTTCTGATGTCTAGACTTGTTAATCTCCTGGTGCATGGCACATATTTAGATTAATAACATTTTGTATCTGAAATAGGCTGTAAATGATGACAAACATAGATCAAGGGGGCCTATGTAGACGCAACATGGTCAACATCCATAATCCACTAACTGCACTACTCGGTTTGGACAAGCTTAGCAGTGATTGCTAAATAAACTCTTCTAACAACACCATTAATTCCATCTTTCTGTATGAATAGCAGGCTGCGCAGATGTGTAACTTTGGTCGTAAGCAGGTATCATGATTCTATGCAGTACGAAACACGAGAAGACTGGCTGAGCTAGACATAAAACATTTTTTCACATCACTACACAAAATACGTTGATCAGGTGTAAGTCTGACTTCTGGACGAATACAACTAGGCATATAGGCTAGCTTCACGTTCAACACTTCAAGCAATGAATTGTGACGCTTTTTTCAAAGCGTAACGCTCAAGCCCAGGGCTCTCACAACTGCAACTTCAAAAATCCCGGGAACAGTACCACAAAATCCCTATTTTACATAAAAAATCCGTAAATCTGTGGTGATGCAAGATAAAATGTATTAAAATTTGTTAAATTGAACCAAATATGATTTGCAACATAAACTGAAATGATTCATTTTTGCACATTTTCAAACTTTTCCGAAAATCCCTAAAAGACCCTAAACAGGGTCAAAGTTCTAACCTAGCAACAATATCCCTAAAAGTGAGAGCACTGCTCAAGCCTCAAATAAGTTTATTACATCACAAACGTACCAAAAATGATAAGGTGATGTTATTCGAGTTAACAGCGGCAGGTAGGCTACTGCTCTGACTACAAATTGCAGGACAAAACAGAGTACGGATTGATAAAAACTACACTGATTTCTCTGCACATTTCAATTTCGGTGTTGAAACTTTGTATGGGTGGATAAGCTCACAAAAGCCCCCGTAGCAATGGGACTGAATTTTGGGCCCCCTGTGTCGCTAGGCGGTAAACTTGCGGATATTTTTCTGTTGCGGATAACTGCATACTCCCGTTAAACACACAGAAAAAATTTGGCAAATTGGTTATGGGATTAACTCGATTCGTCTGTACTAACACCTGAAATCATCGGAAAACACTCAGAGAAATTTTTGAAAAACGCTAAACACAAACATCTACTAAAAATGAAATGAATACTAAATAGCGAAATACAAGCTAACAAGGGGGCCCAATTTTCACATTTAGCCTGCCAGGGAGGGCGGCGCCCACCCCTGCCCCCCGTCAGTTACGCCACTGCCTAAAAGGAGCTCCTTTTGAGGGCAATAAGTAAAGGTTCCATGACTACAAGATTGTAGTAACAGACTGTTAATGTGACAGTCTTTTACAAAACCGCTTACTTGAGTAAATAGGATAATTGAATTTGATTAAAAATAATTCAGTTTAAAACAGGTCTATGTTCGTTTGGTTGACATGTACAGTAAATGACTTTCGGCCAGCAATATTTTAAACGATCATTTAGAAACCCTCTAGCCTGCATTCAATATTTCCCAAATGCATGATAAGCTGTGTTTTTGTTTTTGACGGCCGGGTAAGTAGAGTTGTTTATGATGATTTTTACGGCCGATGCTCCACCATGGACCAAATTACCTAGCTCAGCTTTCCTGTCCATGAAGAACTCGGACGAAAGCATGCTACCATAACGCTTTAGGGTTTATTAGTAACGTTATTAGCACATAAACTAACTTGTTCATGGGTTCTCGAGGCTAAGTCCTATTAGAGACTACAACACTAAAAGCTGCAGTCAATGTCACTGACCTTAGCTGCCAGTAACAGGACCACATACCCAAATCAAACATAAATAACTTTTATTGCAATATAATACGCATCAAACTCTCAATGTCCAACGGTTCATGCACTATAAACAATGAACATGCATCCTTATCTAAATTGTCCCCCCATATTCACTGAATTTTTCTAAGTATGAAATCATGAAAATTTTTGACAGAACTCTGTTTCCTTTTTAAGTTTAAATTTCCTACTTTTTTGTTAAAGTATAAACTTAATAAAAATTTGACAAGGGCTTCGCTACAATCTCAGTTTTGGTTCACCTAAAATTTTCAAAGTCCAAAGTTAAGTAAAATTTTGACAGCACTTCATTATGTTTACATTTTACAATATCCTGAAAAATGACAAAGTATTACATATTTTTGTACTTACAGTTTTGTAGGCAAAAGCTTACTCATTGATTCAGTATACCATTCTACCTAGACAACCTTCCACTACCACATCCAAAGTCAGAATGCCTGCTTAGCGAAATCGACCCGGTATTTAAGCTTATTCTCACACCGATTCATGTAGGATTTTCTTAGTTTGTTTTATTATTGTTACTTTTCACCAGTTGCATTTCACCAGTTGCTTTTCACCAGTTGCATTTCACCAGTTGCTTTTCACCAGTTGCATTTCACCAGTTGCATTTCACCTATCATTTCTCCTAACCCTTATTTAGTATTTTCTTGTGCGTTGGTTCACCCTTTCAGACAACAGGTACACTATGACGTCTGAATGATCCCAAACGTTACTTTGTCCGTAATTTGTCTCATTTCAAGTAGTCAAGTTTCTCACGGTCTCTGAACCATCTGCATATGCTTCTTGCAGTCTTTTTGTCTTGTTTTGCTCAATGCACTGTTGCTTCCGTTGTTTTTCCATATTTGTATTGTCTCATTCTTGACGTTTCACTTTCATCTTGTGACCGTCTCATTTCTTATCTTTCATTTGCGTTGCCTTCACTTTGTCGTTGACGCATTGTCACCCCTTGTATTCCAGTTTCATCCAGTCTATTCTGGTTTTCTTCTGTAACATCCCCCTTTTATTCAGCATGCTTTGCTGCTCCATTTCATTGTCTAGAAGTCTTTTCTGCTTCCTTTGAATTGACTTTCATTTGTGCATAGCTTTTGTTCATAGTTCAGGATTCTTTTTACTTGTTTCACTTTCACTTGACAATATTTCTAACATATTATAATTTTGTTCTAGCATTTTGCAATTTTCATTTATTAAATTACCCATTATCTTAATCTTTCAGATGTCATACGTGTTGTCCTTATAGAATGCATGTTTCATTTCACACATAAATAACATTCACAATATGTTTCATAGTTTCTTCAGAAATGCCAGAGGAGTACTTTTTCCTCTCAACATATAGTCATTGTCTTTCTAGTAGAACGTGTTCAGAACGTATTCAGGTTAAACTTAACCTTAACATGATACACACCAGTAGTTGCTCGGATCCTGCTTGAAATTTAGCCAGACCGCGGTCGTGGTGAGTAAAACAAGAAGGTTTACGTATGCCAGTCCTCTAAACATACTTTTGATCAGTCCCGTCGCCATGGAGGGGGTTTTGGGGCTCAGCCCCCCAAACAAAGCTCCAACTCACCCAAATTGAATCATGAAGCAATATCAATTAATGGAGTTTTTATAAAATTTCAGAATGTAACGCCCGCCTGAACAAACATAAAGCCCTCTATTGAAAACTTTCTGGCGACGGTTTTGCTTTCGATAGTGCCCACTTGCGCCGAATTGTCTATGTAAATTCATGATTGATGAAGTGTGAGCAATACCAATGCATACCAAGCCTGTTAAGGAACAACTACAGATTAACAAAGATTTGCATACATTCAATACATTGTAATGCATATTTCTGATACAAAGTAGAGTCCTGCGCAGGTTGAAATTTTTTGTCCGCTCCCGTCCCGCACTTTTTCGGTGTCAAACCCGCACCTGTCCGAAAACTACTAAAAACTCATAATTAGGGCAAGTTTTTGTTGCAATAAAATTGTGAGAAATATGCATTTATTTTTAACAAAAGTTGCAGTAAAAAGTTGCATTTACGCACAAGCATTTTAAATGACAGTGCTTTACTCAAGCGATTTATTTACATATTATGCTAAATATTTCCAAACATTATCTGGGGAGAATGGTGATGTTTTGCCAAAGGTTTGCGTAGCATGCTAAAACTTCGCTCTACAGTGCATGAAGATGCTTGGCAAATCAACAATTTTGCCTGCAGTTCTGGACTGATGTTTGTTTGACCGGGTCATTTCTACAAATGCTTTTAGGTAATTATTCAGTTCGAATCGGTTATCAAAGAGAACAGAACTATACTGAAATAGTTCTCAAGCATGTTTTTTAAATCTCGCTTCAACATTTTGCCCAATCGGCCTACTTGATAAAAGTTCCAGCAAAAAGTTGCATGTAAAAAAGGAAAAGATTGCAATATGAAATTCCTGCAACCTGCTCATCGTACTACATAAATTCTGAGTATTTCAGAAGCTGTTGGAAGCTGTAAAAAAGTTGAAAAACTTGCCCTACTCATAACGCTTGAAGACAAGTCTAACAAGCAGCAAAGTCAAGCTACTCATTCTTTTTCATTGACAACCAAACCAAACTTTTCACAGATCTGATCTTTCGCAATCGACAGATTTGAGGTCGACAGAAAAACACGTTTTCGTCCAGTTGTGACTAGCTGTGCGTTAAGCGTTGTCTTATCCATTTTGAAGTGCTGCTAGATTGAATTATTCCTCACCAAGTACGACGGTAGCATTGGAAAATGTTCACTTGCCCACCACATGGCAAGAGTCTGAGCTGATGTTTCGCAGCAATGGGTTGTCACGTCATAATGTAATAGTTGCTGCAGGCCTGTTGTCCTAAACGCAATGCTGACAGCTCTGAACTAGTAGGCTACTGTACATCCACGGGTTTTGCGATTTTTGAGCTGATTAAGTTCATGTGCTTCGGCTCAACACTCAGTTGCCCGCACGAAGAATTTCTCAACCCGCGCCCGTCCCGCACCCGCACACAAAGCAGTGCGGGCACTCCTAACCCGCGCGGGATAACCCGCCTCGCGCAGGACTCTAATACAAAGGAATCGCTAATCGTAGATTAAGGTTGCCAGACGTCCTTGAGCGCCAAGTACTGTCCTTGAATTTGCTATCATAATGCGTTATGTCCTTGATTCTTGAAAAACTACTTGTTGTCCTTGAATATTTTCCGGCGTCCTTGCAAATTCTTGAATATTTTTTAAATTGTTCATTTAAGAGCTATTGATTATGTTGGACATTCAAGAATGAAGAATAAACAATGTAAATTAACGGAGCAATATATAGACTTGTTCCATCTCAAACAGTTGTGTAGTAAAAGTAAATTATTGAAGAAAGGTTGTGTCGTCATAATAACTTTCGTTTTCTTTTCAATTTCCTACCTGGTTAACATAGCCTGACTTTCCCACACGTAATTAAAGCTTTGTGAAAGTAGCCCACCGTACCCAGTGGCGTGCAGAGGGGGGTAAACGGGGTGACGTCCTCGGGCATCCAACGAGTGAAATTGCAAAAATTAAAATGCTGTAGCAAGATGATTTTTGCTATTGTAGGACTGCTAACATATGCTGCATGGATTTTATTTTTCGAAACTTGTGTTCTTTGTCAACACTAGTTTTTATGATACTCAAACGCCAGCAATTCTCACATTCGTCAATACCAGGGACCTATACTTTAGGTGTGTGGCGCACACCCAATTAAACTGATAGTGGCGTGACTTTGCCCAGATCGAGCTATCAAGGGAAAATCACAAAAAGAATTAAAAATAATTACGGCCGTATTATTTCTGATCCAAATTTCAAAACTGTCCTATTTCAACCTGCTTGGTTTTGCTTACTTTTTGATGCATCATTAGTTTCCCGGTTCGTTTTTTGATGTGGCAACCCTGGGTGTGCGCTAATGCAGCCGCACACCTGTGCTTGCAATATGTGCATCATTTCGAGCTTCGTCACTAATTGGCAGTTCAGGAGGATTCAGTCCCGTCGCCACGGGGTGCTTTGGCGGACTTCGCCCTCCAGACAAAGCACCAAGACCCCCAAATTAAAATATGAAACACTATAAATCAGTGGAGATTTTACCAAATTTTCAATATCAAGCGTCCCTGCACAAGCGTAAAGCCCCCCTATTGAACACTTTCTGGCGACGGTTCTGGGCGGACTGATCATAACGGCTCTCACAAACGCGTATCTGTTCTGTACATAAAACAACCACATAAATAAAGACGAAAGTTTTCTTGAATACTTTGGGCGCATTTTCAATTCTTGTGTAGTTTAACAAGTTTCAATCTGTCAACCCTGGGTGTCCGCCATGCCAGCCGCATACCTTCTCCGCTCGACTGGTATTCGACGAGACATTCGCGCAGCCATATTTTAAATTTGTGAATTGCCCCATCGTAGCGTTGGGTGTGCTTTACTGTACTCTTCGAATGCGTAGCCTGGTATTCTTGCAGTTGTGAACTGCTCTGGCGTAGCACTGAGTGTGTTCTACCACTATTTTAACGCTTTGCCGGATATTTTTTGAGTTATGAACTGCTCTGTCTTAGCGTTGATCGAGTGCTGTCTTCTGCTCCGGTCTCCTAACTTGGAGGGCTGACTAATTTATGTGTATTACAGTGACACATTTTAGGCCACAATCAGGGATGTGGAAGCGGAAGCAAAAGCTGGAAGCGGAAGAGGTGGAAGCGGTCCTTTTTCTGTGGAAGTGGAAGCGCGAAAATTCTACCGCTTCCGCTTCCACATAGGTTATTTGACTTGAAGAGTAACTTGGCGAAAAATTTTGTCCGTTTCCCAATGTGGATTAAACGGTGAAGTTGCACTATAAGTCTGAATGAACGTGCGATATCAGTAGCGCGAGAGAACGAGATAAAGCACAACTAGCATCCATGGGGTTCTTCATAGAAGGCCAAGTCATCGTGCAGCTTACCGATTTTATCGGAGGCTGACTTTTTAAACCTGGCTACTGTCTACTAAAATGGTAACAGTTTGATAGTACAGCAATCTCCCGGTAATGTTCGCAACTTGAATCTGAGCTGTTTGTACGAACTTATGTGGTAGATGCGAACTTAGCAGTTGTGTTTTTAACTGCCTTAGCAAAAAGATGCTGATCATTAGGGCTAATGTTTGGAGACTGATTGATGCTTTGACTGAAGCTAACTATTCTTTTCAGCAAGGCATATAGTATTCACTTAAATTATGCTATTCACTTCACAATATTAGGAAAAGCCAAGCATTTAATTGAGTCATTTTGAGTCAAATCATCCAACTGATCCAAGTTAACGAAACATCGCACGACAGTAAGAAGTGAGGCTGTTATGACAATCAAAGCACTTTGAAGAAACCTTAAACGGTAGCCTAAGCCAGCGCTCTTCAGCCGGTGTGCACGGTGCACCCTAGGGTGCATCAAAATATGCATGGGGTGCACCACTATGAAAGGGTTAGCAAGGGTGCATCACAAACTTGTCACACTAAACAGGTACACTTTATAAAAACATTTTGTTAGCAAAAACGAACCATTAACCAACCAATGACTTTTAGGATTTAACCTAGAGTTCATACATTCTTATGTCATATTGTAGTGTAATAGTCTCGTTGCAGGATGATTTTGATATCGCTTTTCACCTTGGTTTACCGTTTAAGTAAATAGGGTGCATGATTTCGACAAAACGTCTTTAAGGGTGCACCATAACAAAAAAGGTTGAAGAGCACTGGCCTACGCTATGCAATTTAGCTTGATATTTGTTATGCAAAGGCAGTGGTTCTTAACCGGGGGTACACGTACCCCTTGGGGGTACCAAACACCGAAACAGGGGGTACGAAGCGCCAACATTTTTAGGCATTGCCTACACGCCCTGAAAATTTTAAAGATGTATTGTCGATTGTTGTGAGTGCAGTAAACTTTGTCAGAGGCCAAACCTTGAATCACGGTCTGTTCAGAGTTTTTTGTAATGTAGTTCAAGCGCAACACAATGTTCTTTTCTACACGAAAGTGCCGTTGCTATCTTGTGTTCAAGTGCTTATTCGTGTTCGTGAGCAGCGCAAAGAAATCGAGCAGTTTCTGAGACACGGAGGTAGTGGCGTAGCAGAGCACCTTGAAAACGAGTTCATTATATCTCTGGCTACCTTTCAGATATATTCAGCCACCTCAACGCTAAACACCTCCATCCAGGGAACGGCAATGAACATTATCAAAGGTAAGGAAAAGATGACTGCCTTCACTAATAAACTTTCAAGCTGTATTTGTCTCATTTGATCAGGCAACTATGCCAATTATCTACAACTTGATGTAGTTTTCAATGAAAAAATATCCTAACCCATTGTCATTAAAATATAAAAGCATTTGCAGGTGTTATATGGCAGTGCTTCCACAGATACTTTCAGGAAGGATTTCTGTTTCACACTGTTGGATGCAAGACCCATTTATTTTTAACCTAAATCCTACGGATGACAGTGGTGGAATGATGGAAGATCCAGTTGAAATAAAAACCAGTAGAAAAATTAAAATGAATTTACATTTAATTCAGTTAGATACTTTTTGGTGCATGCAACTCAACGCTTCCCCGCAGTTAGCAAAGGCAGCTTTGAAAATGCTTGTGCCATTTGCAACAAATAACTTATGCTAAAGCAGTTTCTCAACTTTCTTACACCTCAAAAGTAAGGCCAGGAATCTTTCAGAGCCCGATGAAGACATGCGAGTGGCGCCTTCAAACAAAGAGCCTCACTGCAGCATGATCATTGAAAAAAACAACAAAAGAGCCATGTTTGATTGTTGGCGTACCTTACTGTAAATTTATTGTATTGTTATATCGTTGCAATGAAATTCTATTAGTATCAATTACTATTTGATTTCAGACAAGGGGTATGAGAAAATTCAACGAAAGCTCAGGGGGTACAAGTGGGTAGAAAGGTTAAGAACCACTGGGCTAAGGTCAGGTTGTTGTAAGTGCTGTTTGTATTGATGTATTGAAGACAGTTTTCTAGGTTGTATTTTTTGTAAGAGAAGAGTAGCAGTACCGTGCTGACAGATACTAACTTATGCGATCATTTTAACTAGTAATGTGCCCTTGTAAATCATAAGCTGCTGGTTTTGATAGTCATGCTTGTCAGCAAGTTCATAGATGGGATAGAGTCCAGGCTCTGTTAGAGTCCAGGCTCTGTTGGAAACGGAAGCGGTGAAAGCGGAAGCGATAGGCGTGGAAGCGGAAGCGATTGACGAAATAGCCGCTTCCACATCCCTGAATACAACTCACGCTCGAATAAAACATCAAGCACCACTCACACACCACTTCATAGCTGATTTAAAATAGTTGTAGGCTGACGGTGAAATAAATAACAGTCAATCCTAGACTAGAAATAGCAGTAAATCTTAGATTAGATACAACCAAGCAATTCTTTGCATCACTCACCTTTTGCATTTCAATATTTGGGCAGAAAGACTGAACTGTAGCTATGAATGCAACAGCAAACAAGACACTAAAATAGAACTGCATCTTCAGCAAATGAAATTATTACCTGCACTGATTACCCATAAAGACAACACGTCAGATAAACACAAGCAACATATTTGAACTTCGAAATACTTTTTGCACAACATTTACAACAAATGGATCCAGTAACTCAAGAACGAGCAACCTTGCTGTCTTCGCGGACCTCTCGTATGGGCTACGACCACCTTCGCGAAACTTTTTTATCGATTTTTTGTCGGCCTATGTCATTTTCTTCTCTAATCTTTGGTTATTGGTTTTGAAAACTTTTTCTATTTCTACATTCGAGAGGGCGACATGAATTGGCTTCACTCTGCTTTGATTTCTTTTATTTATGGTTACAACTAATTTGCAGGCAGCGACAGTCAGACAAAGTAAGCAACGACAGGCATGAAAAAATGGGTGAAGGCGTACAGGAAGGCGTTGCTTGATTCACATTGCTCGGTCAAATACTAAATCAGTGTCAAAGAAGTTTTGCCTCAATGTAGTTCAAAGACTCCTGAAAAGAATGTGGCAACATCCTGCAAATATGTAGTTTTGTGCATTTTAATTTCTAATATTTTTTTCCTGCCATGTGTCACTTATGTAAAATAGTAAAGATTACACTTTTTACTGTCTTTTTCTCGCAATTGCTGCTTTCGAATTGTCTTGGAAAAAAGAACTTCCGTAATCTAAACAGTTTTTCGAGTTTGAGGAGTGAGTTCAAGTCAAACTCATGGGTGGTTGCTGTGTACTTCATAAAAAATAAATTGTGAAGCTCATTATTTTCTAACAGCGTTGTGGGACTTCAAAGTTCATTTTACGCGAACACGTTATCCAGGCATACACAACCAAGATCAGTTTGCGGAAGGATCAAATCCGTGCCACAAAACCGATAAGAACATGGCAACGTCCCGCAAACATTTGGTAGTCATAAGCGCAGCCTGCAATTGCAAGCAGGCTGTTTATCACTGCCACTAATTTTACTGGCAATGCCTCTCACATCGTCCAAGGTATACAGCGGTGGTAAAAGGCGGCGCACATTACGCACTTCAATCGAGGCAGAAGACAGACTTGTTATGATACACTGAGGCAAAGTCGGCCAGTAAACAGCAACAGCAATAACATAAATAGAGAAGAAACCAGCTATCTGTCAGAACTCTGTTTGTTTAGTGTTGATTGTTGTGACTGATATTTCACTGGTTCTTTCATGTAAGTCAGCCCACTTTTATTGAAAAGTTACATCTTTGCTGCTCGTGTGACTTGTCCTGCAAGGCTGTTATTATGTGAGCGAAGCAATGCGTTACGGTCGTGATAGAGGGAGTATGAAGAGGTTTTTAAGTGTACGTAATGGGAGAATATTGCCTTGGAGGTAAAAGTCTTGACTATATGAACTAAACGGGTAACTTAATTTTTAGACCACATAATTTCTTTCGATTTCCAAAACAAATTTGCCAGTTGATTTTGAGAAAAACCTAAAGGTCGCGGAAGTGTTTTGTTTGTCACTGTTACTACCGTCTGATTTGCATTTCGAAATTACGATATTTGTCCAACTATGCTGAAATACATCCGAGCTTCTTGGTTGAGTAAAAATGAAGTGGGGCAAGAGGTAATGGTGAATAATTTCTTCCAAAAGAAACTGCGATAGCAGCCCTACATTGGAATGCTCTTGCATTTTTCAGCTTCCGATTGAGCATGCACTTTTCACGAGTTCCACCTGCAAAATTTAGTTAGCTACTTGTGTCTCTGTCGTATACGAACCTAAGTAGATGTTCCCTGCAGAAAGAAACGTGTTTAAAGGTAGCTGTTCTCGTTTTCTCGAATTTATAGAATGGTTTCATGACCTTGTGAGAGTTGCGGTTCATCTATTTTTTACTCAGTATTAACCCTGAGGCTTCAGCTGGATGAGTCGTGATGAGTGATTTTACTTTGTGGGTGAAATCCCGAAAAAAGCTTAATCACTGCATTGTGGAAAATGCTGTGTTTCAGACTGAGGATAAAACTGAGTGGTTCAAACATGAATTTTTTCATTTTTTTGGCAGTCATTTTTTCCCACAGGTGCGTCTTTGAGAGCTCTTTTACGTGTTCCAAAAAACGCTTTGAAAAACTTGTGGTTTCTATTTCTTGGGTGTGGTCTTGCTGCTCAACTTGGACTTAAAAATGATTCTTCATCAAAAATGAATCCAGTCTTTTTGCAAAGGCCAAACGCAAAACGATTTAAAAATTTAAGTTTTTCAGTTTCTTTAACTTTGCCAGTGATAAGCGGCTGTGCTGCTTTTGAAAGCGCAGGCATTAAAATACACGTTTGATGTTTGTGATATTATCTTTTGTCTTGCAGAAAAAGAATAATATTTCCTTTTCAGAAAATAGGTTTTCTTACATAAGTTTTCTTTTTTTTCCAATACATTCATATTTTGGTTCAATCGACAATCTTATTGTTTATAGGGCGTATTCTGGATGTTTTTGCCTTTCGTGATGTCATTACATTGCCCCGTATTGGCAAGATATTAGTTAACTTAGCCACAAACGTTCTCGAGCAAAGATCATAGCAAATGCTCTGTACTAATGCTGCAGTTATGTTGCATCACTAAGAATTTCGAAACTATGAGCAGACCATACACGCGTTCAGCCTTTCACAGTTTCCAACAGCAGTAGAAACCACCGATCGGGATCACTACCTTACCATTAAATAATCTTTTTATTATATAAAGCCGGTCTTGAAGGTGCTTTCTTTTCGTGGCGATTTTATATAGCCTACTGTATGTCTCAGTGATGACGTGATGTTGCCCGTCACACCAGACGTGGGAAAAATTGGATGGTTTCATCATTTTGCTGTGGTCTTGTCCAAATGAGATTATAGGTGTCAGTTCATTATTTTCACATTTTGTTTGTGGTAGTTTGCACAAGCAATCCAGTTTTATTGCACAAGCAATCCACTTACCGCTTCCAAGCTGGCCCGTTTTCAAAGTTTACAAACCATTGCTCCTCGCGGGTTGAAACGTTTGTCCATCCCTGGTGTACATCGACTTGTTACGCATTAACGAGATCTGACGTTTGCGACTTGCATGCAACGTATGAAGAGTCTGAATAAACAGATGAAGATATGAGGTAAGTACAGTACATAGGTGTAGTTGAGGGTGGCAATGCAAGTTAGGAAAGAAATAAGCCATGCAGCAGACGTAACAATACAATGATGCCGCAGCGACAGCAGGACATACAGCAAACGCATTTGTGGACAGTCTCTAGATTCTAGAAGACAAGAAGCACCATTTTGCCAAAGTGGCCCGAAAGATATCAGGTGTGATTCATCTAGCCAGAGGCATCAACATCACAATTCGCAACATTTAAAGAACGAAAAAGCATCCGAAAAGTGAATACGTATTGCATGAAAATCAAAGGTAAGTCATTAACAGGCTTGTAACCAGAAGGGTGGAACCGGGCAATTTCCCCCCACCCAAAAATTTTAAAAACATTTTGAAAGCGCCAAGAAATTTTTTAGTTGTCATGTACAGCAACAAGTCACAATCATTTTCCCCACCAAAATTTCAGCTTGTTGAGGTCCTGTTCACTAGGAGGGGTAAATAGCGAGCAGTGTCAGAAGCGTTTGTACAATGCTTTCTGAGAAACCATGCAGACATTTAAAAAATCGGAAAATGAATACATACCACTAATAGTTCAATTGGCTGTGTCTGATCATTCATATATTAATATGGGATATGGGCATGTATCGCCACAGCCTATTTTTCATGTATTTTAGGCCCAGGAATTAAGCTGAAATCAATGTCCGTAAAGTCTTCGAGGTTTTCAGCGCTTCTTTTGATTCGAAAGTCCCCGACTGCCGCAAGGGTACTTCTCACCAAGGAAAATCTCAGTTTTGGTATAGCGTAAACCATGACAGAAGCCATACTTACGTTTTTCTACTGTCTTTTTTGTCAGTCGTTTGTTCATCTTGGCGCATTCAAGTACCACCCCACCCCTTGTTGTGAAGACAAGAGGATTGAGTAAAGATTTTTCGATGTTGATGACTCTGAGGTTGTATCGATCGTTCTTGTCATTTTCCTGATGTTAGCACTGTATATTGATTCACGTAACAGTTTGGAATATGACAGTGAGACAGGATGGGTGATCCTTGGGCCATAACATGTTTTCTCATAGTTGTTCCATAACTCTCGTTAAGAAATATCTAACCTTTCATTGTGAGCAGTATTCACTTTTCGCCAGAGATTTTACTCAAGATTGAAACGAGTAGAGAGGGCCGAACTAAACATGTCAACAAACTTCTGTCATGAGTTGTACCAAGGAGTTCGATCCTGAATTGGCCTCATTGACGTGTATCCGCTCAGTTTGCATGTGAGACAGTTGCCTAACGTGATTTTCTCATCACGTGCAGAGAACGTGAGAGCGCCATTTATTTTCCATTCATATTTCGTGGATATGGCGTCTCAGTGCTTACATGCGATCTTCTTATTCATAGGCGTACGAGGCGGGGGGTCGGGGGGGGGGGCGCCCC
>Ga0210059_1006905_pt1 | contig 18131 bp, 8 predicted proteins | sample Ectturendosymbi2_FD_188042 | JGI IMG/M metagenome (GOLD analysis project Ga0210059, IMG submission 188042) | Ecteinascidia turbinata endosymbiont from Florida, USA - Sample 2 (SPAdes) (version 2) | ecosystem: Host-associated > Tunicates > Ascidians > Unclassified | place: Key West, Florida... | reverse complement strand
GAATAGGTAACTTAAATAGAAAGTGGAAATTCCTCCCCTGAACTCATGAAATTCCTCCCTGGGGAGGAATTCCTCCCCGGTTGGGAACCACTGCTCTAACCTGTCACTGAATGTCGAAGGCCGAGGCGCGCCCGGGCATGCCACTTTTTAATCCGATAACAAAAAAATATTCACCCAACCGGACAAGATCACTTCGCCTGAACATCATTCAATAACCATGGGGATGTATCAAAGCAAAACGCATTGACAACCTGCTAACTTCATCAGTTCTTTTGCGTAGCATTCTTCTTTGAACGTTTATCGTGTTTTAACGAAAACAAACAGGAAATTACTCTTTACGGTTGCTTTAACGTAAAGCACGAAGCTCTTTCAGTTAGTCAGTTTCACCCTGCTCCGTAACAAAATTAATATAACCTTATCATTTTTTGCAGAGCCACATTTTAACAAAATTTCTCTGCCTTTTTACGTCATCGTTAACATTTCGCATATTACAACTTCTTTTAACGAAAGTAGGAACCATTGCAAACTTCGAATGTTAGATACACATATCTCATTAGCGGTTTAAATTTCCTTTTCTTCCGAATGTTTTTGCTTTCTCTATGTTTTGTTGTTCCTTTGTGTAGTGTTACTTCGCTCATTACATTTCAACCATCGCATAGCCTATGATGATGTTTCACAAACGAACCATACCATTGCTTCAATCTGTTACCGATTGCGTTGTGAAAAGGCATGCCCACTACCTCGGGTTTTAATCCGATAAGCAAATATTCACACTTGCTTGGCTTGAACATCAATTGATGATCTTGTGGATGCTGGCATCAAAGCAAAACATATTCACAGACGACAACCTGCTAACCCATTCTGTTCTTTTACGTAGAGTACAGCCCCGAACATTTTCCCTGTTTTAACAAATCCAAACAAGAAATTACTCATTACGACTGCTTTAACCTAAAGCGCGAATCATTTTATATTAAGTAATCATCCGACTTACCCTGTTTTGAACAAAACTGTACGATCGTATGATTCTGCAGAACACAGCATTCACAAAACTTGTCTGTTTGTTTCATGTCATTGTCAACATTTCGTTTTCTTTCGTTTTTTCATGTTTTGGATGTTTTTTCTTGTGTTTGATATTTTTTGTGTTTTTCAACGTTTTTTCCTGTTTTTTAATATTTCAACATGTTTTTGATTTTGCAAACATTTTGGCGTTATGGTAATATTTTTCATATTTTCAAGTTTTGATAATATCTTAATTTTAATTGTTTGTTTCACATTTTAAGATAACTTGTTGGACGTTTAGTCTTAGAGGACCGCTTCATTTCTCTAACCCATCACTGGTCTGCCAAGGCCACGTTTTAATCCGATAAGCAAATATTCACGCAACCGGCCGAGATCACTTCACTTGAACATCACTCAATAACCATGGGGATGTATCAAAGCAAAACGTATCGCCAACCTGCTAACTTCATCAGTTCTTTTGCGTAGCATTCTTCTTTGAACGTTTATCGTGCTTTAACAAAAGCAAGCAACGAATTACTCATTGCGATTGCTTTAACGTAAAGAACGAAGCATTTTGCAGTTAGTCAGTTTCACCCTGCTCTGTAACAAAATTAATATAACCGTATCATTTTTGTTTCAGGTGTTGTCATTCTGCGAACATAAGAGATTATCGTTAGATGAGAGCAGAGGTGAGAGCAATCTTTCCTCTAAATGACACTTACCTTCTCAGAAGAAGACCGGCAGGCAAAGGTTGTTCCAGTTTGCGTGAGAGTGGTCGATAGAAGTTTGTCAACCTGGAGGTGGTTTCAAATACAAAAGCGAATCCTTTCTGTTGCGATAGGTATTCACAATGTGGAAACCACTTCGCATGCTTAACGAAACGTCGTCATCAGTTTTCCAGCGTGACAAACCATCGTCGCAGTAATAACACTTCACTCGATCGCCTTGACACAGCCAGAAAAATCCAGCTTTGGACATCTCGCTCGGCAACAGATTGGGGTGATGATGTGGCCAGTTTGCACCAAATGTTTGTGATCGAGCATCTTCGTCTCATAGACGAGGGTGACTCGGGTACAGGCAGGGAAATAATCCACTTTCTTCATTATAGCAGGTCGACGAAACAGCTCCACCCATGTTTGTTGGATGTGTTAAGCAACGACTGATAGACTGTGGAACAGGCTTTATGATGTACGCTCTTTTTATCCCAACGATTTTCCTCATATTTGTTTGACCTTGTTTCAAAACGTAGAGACATTGTCAATTTGTGACAGAAGGTTGAAAGAATTTAATCGGATTAAAATCTGGGACACGCCTGGGCATGCCTATCCTACACAATGACCAGCCGCATGCGACCCACTTTGTGACGTAAACTAAATTGTTGAACTTGTTTCTGTGCATCACAGATGTGATAGCAGATCCCAACGGTGAAATTGCACCGGCGCCAGTCATTTGACGCCAGTGACGTCACAATTTGATAATCGGATTAAAACGTGACATGTCTGGACACGCCCACCCTTGCTAGCGACACAAACTCCAATATATGCAAATACTGTTTGTTTTTGTAATTTTTTTCCTTCATTTCATTATTTGCACACAGAAGGTGACTGTCAAAGGGTGTCATAGATACAGTATCTTTTGGCTGTTACAGTCCGCATATATGTTCACGAAGTTCAATGAAGTTAATTTGCAATTGCAGGGGAATGGTGTTAACCTCATTAAAGCCAAATCAGCAATCTTCACCTTCTCGTCCAAGTTTAATGCTGTTCAAACGAAATCAAGCCCTACATGAACTTTAAAAGCTTCCAAATCATTAACTCTAACAGTTTCTAACTGCTAAATGAGTTAATTCACTAAATTAGGTTTCATAGTGAAATGCATCTTTGCACTCATTCTTGTTTTAATTATTTTCAAACATCCCAAATATAGAATACGAAAAAATTGTGTTGACATGTGTGCTAGGTATGGGAGGGACAGTGGCGTTCAGGGGGGGGCGAACGGGGCGACGACCCCGAGCATCCAAGGCAGGGGGGCATCGAAAGAGTGATGTCACAAAAATTAAAATGCTGTGACTAGATGATTTTTCTTATTGTGATGCTACTAACGCATGCTGCATGGATTTAATTTTTCGAGACTTGTTTTTTGTCAACACTAGTTTTTACCTATTCAAATGTCAGTAATTCTTGCATTCTTCAATACCACGGACCTACACTCTAGGTGTGCGGCGCACACCCAATCAAACTGATAGTGACGTGACTCTTTCCAGATAGTGCGATGAAGGGAAAATCACAAAAGGATCGAAAGACTTGTGGTGTAACTGACGGGCAGGGGGCAAACTGCCCCCCTGGCAAGCTAAATGTAAAAAACGGGCCCTCATTCGCTTACATTTTGATATTTTGTATTCTTGTGGTTTCCAGTAGGTTGCTGTTGTTTTTGTTTTTTTCTGGATGTTTTCGTTTTTAACCTAGTATTTTTGGCGACAGTTAAGAATTTCAAAGAAGAGAAAGAAACCATAGCAATTGCAAAAACGCGGGGCACCGAAAAAACCGAAAGGTTATCGAGTCGTTGCCCCTTGACTGGTCGATTAAGGTGCACATCAAGCCAAATTTACATCGAATCGGATAGCCTATGTGGGAAAGAGCTGCCAGATGATCAACACAGTTGCGCAGGGAAATATTAGTGAATCTGGATGTCGTGGATGACCGTACTAGTCATCCACGACATCTAGATTCACTAATATTTCTTAATTTTTGTTCTGAGTGTTGGCTAGTGGGCCCCCTGGAGTTACGTTTTTCCCCCCGTGGCTGAAACCTCTAGTTACGCCACTGTTGGAAAGATAATTATGGACGTTTAATTGATTTTCTGAGCCAAATTTCAAAACTTTCCTATTTCAACTTGATTGATTTACCTGACTTTTTGATGCATCACAAGTTTCACGTTTCGTGTTTTGATGTGGCAAACGTGGGTGTGCGCTTATGCAGCGCACACCAGTGCTTGCAATATGTGCATCAATTCGAGCTTCGTCATTGGAAGTTCGGGCGGATTCATCAGAACAGCTCACACAAGCCCGCATTTGTTCTGTGGCCCCACAGTAGCTGTACATAACAGCCATATAATAAAAAGCGAAAGTTTTCTTGCGTGCTTTACGCGCATTCTCAATTCCTGTGTAGTTTACCAACTTTCAAACTGTTAAACCCGGGTGTCCGCCATCGCAGCCGCATACCTCCTCTGCTCGACTGCTATTCGACGAGACATCCGCGCAGCCTGATGCTTTTGCATTTATGAACTGCTCTGTTGTAGTTTTGAGTGTGTTTTACTCCACTGTTTCAATGCGCAGCCTTACATTTTTGCAGTCGTGAAATGCGCTGACGTAGCACTGAGTGTGTTCTACTCCTCTGTTTAATTCGTTGCCGGAAAATTTTGCAGTTGTGCACTGCTCTGTCTTAGCGTTGAATGCTGTGCTTTCCTCTTGCCTCCTAACTTGAAGCGCTGATAATGTTCATTACAGTAATACATTGTACAATAACGTGTACGGAGAGTACGTTTAGAAAAACATGTTGTGTCAGCAACAGAGCTCTCACAATTGCAATTCCAAAAATCCCTAAATCTGTGGTGGTGCAGCACATAAGAGTAGGAGCAGGCAAACTTTTTGGGGTGCGAATGATCTTTGCCTGAATTCTCCCTAACTTGCCCGAAAAGCTCCATAAAAAGTGACCTACAAAAAAAGTTTTTTATGTTATTTTGGGCCCCGTTGGGTGCCATTTTTGATCATATTTTCAGGCGTTTGCTGAGAGTTTCAGCGATTTTGTGAAGGTTTTCTGAGATTTTTGTTTAGATTTCCACAGATTTTTCCCGGATCTTCACCAAATCAGAACTGTTCGTTCGCACCCCCACCTCCTGCACCAGTGGTGCAGCATAAAATCGGAATGCTGTGATAAGTGTTAAAAATAGAAGCAAATATGATTTCCAAAATAAAATGAAATAGTTCATTTTACACATTTTCATACTTTTCCGAAAATCCCTAAATCCCTAAAAATCCCCCAAAAGGGCCAAAATTCCAATCTAGGGACAAAATCCCTAAAAGTGAGAGCACTGGTCAGCAAACTTCGCCAAAACGTTGGTTTGCAAACAGGAATGACGTCGGGCTGTGACGTCACAAACGTCCAGTAGCAAAGACCAGTGTCCAGTAGCAAAGACCACCATACGCCACTGCTCAACACTAGCATTTGTTAGGGGAGCATACAATCAAGCAGTCGCCCCGGGCATCACCAGACCTCTGCACGCCACTGGTAGGGGGGCGATAGAAATTTGTTTGTCAGAAAAGGGAGCGCTAGCCAAAAAAAGATTGGGAAACGCTAACTTAAAAGATGTGAGTTTGAGTATGTCAGGCGTTTTAAATATGTGCACGTTTTGTAATTCTTTCAGAAGCTAAGTACTGTAAGAGTATGTAGTCTCTCGACTTGGTTGTTATCAACCTTGAACTAGCATTTTAAGGGTGAGACGGTTGTGAGTAAAACGCTTTAAATAGTTAGAGTTAGACAAGATTGTTTAGAAACTTATTAGTTATGCACAGCTGGCAGTTGGATTTGCTTAGCATTGCGATTTGCTCGATTATGCTCAGCACAGTGCAAAGTATGTAATGTTTGCATACGAACAACTTACAGTACTTTTGCGAGAAAATTGATGCTGCTATGCATTGTCAGAAATCAGAGGCGATTAGGAAAGAAGTGTTTGTTAAACTTTCACAAAACGAAGTTCAATTTTATCAATATTGTGGTTCAGTGGTGTACGCAGAAAATTTTCATGGGGGGTTTCATTCAGTGGCATGTGATGGTCAATTTTATTTGGTGTGCCCTGTTTGTGACGTCACAATTCGATGTCATATTCATATTTCCAAACCAACGTTTTTGCGAAGTTTTTTGACATAATATGCATATTCATCTACACGCACTCCCCTTATTTTATGTGTCATTGCGCTAAATATAAACTATCACCGCTCCAAGTTACGATATCGGAGGAAAATAAACTTAACACTACGACGCAGCAGTTCATAACTACAAAAATATTAGGCCTTGCGTTAAAACAGATGAGTAAAACACACTCATCACAACGCCAGAGCAATTTTCAACTGCAAAACGAGACTGCGTTATACTGTATTATGTCGAATACGAGCAGTCGAGCACAGTGTGCGGCTGAACTGGCTGGCGCACACTATGGTTTGCAAGATCGAATCTTTCTAAACTACACAACAATTGAGAATGAGCATAAAGTAGCCTACGCAAGAAAACTTTTAATTTTTCGTTGTGTACAGAAGTTCAGCAAACTTTTATTTTTCCTTTTTCATTGTTGAGACATTCTCAAATGCCTGAATGCTTCTATGTTCAAAACAGCTGCTTTTGAGCACGAGCAATAGTTCTATCATGCTACAGAAATTGCCAATGTAGTCAATGCGGTCAGCGCTTGCGATCAGCCATAGCAGACAAATAAAGACAGTTGTTTCGAATAAAGTGAACTATCGCGGAACACAATCTTAAACATTCGTAGTGGACCCAGAGTTTGGACACCAACGATAACTCAGCTTCCCACCAAAACCTAATTATTACTTTTTGGCCCATTTACAATGTTCCCTGAAATTTGAAATGCAAATTTATTCCGTGGTATTTGCATTAAGTCGACAAATTAACAAGCAAAAAGTATGCAAAAACAATTAAGCTCCTTTGCGCAAGTAATAAAATTTTTGTAAAATATCAAGGTCAAGAGGGGGATTTAACCCCAACCCCCCCAACCCTCCTTGCGTACGTCTTTGTTGTGGTTAAAAGAAATGGTCGGCAACTCATCGCTTAAATCACAGCCTTGATTTGTAAGAGACCATTTGCTAACCGGAATATTTGTATCGTCGCCTGAAGCAAAATCCATAACATTTTTTTTGCTATCAATTGAGAAGCTCTCAAGCAAGCAAAGATTTTGTATGAGCAGCCCCAATCATATTTATTTCCTAAAGATGCTTCAATAATTCCATGCAACTGTTTTGTAACATTTGTTTTAAATTTAATCAGTAAACCGTATTTACCTTGGTTTAAAATAAAAAGGTCGTGTCAGAAAGTGTTTTCATCAATCCATTTCAATGCCACACAAGTAATTCACCAAAAATAAATTTTTTTACGCAATATATTGTCACACAAGGCGTTTCATGTTCACACCTCCCCTCAATAAAGTCATTAAAATCAAACATTCAAAATGGCAATTTCAGTGCAGCATTGGACACACAGTAAATTAGATTATCAATATTGCAGTATACTGTATATAGCCTTGTTATTGAGGATTAAGGTGACGAGGTAAATGGTAGCCTAATATTTCATCTGCAAGTTTTCAAACGCATAAACAAAACAAAAATGTGGTTCAGCTAAGCTACACGCTCTAGAAGCAGGGAAAAAAGTTTCTGATTGATTTTGTAACTTCAGGTTTGCACGCAATGCACAGCATTCTTCAAACTTTTTATATTTGAAAGTTCAGAACACGCTGAAGCACAGGCGTTTTTCATTTTCGTCAGGGTTCATTGATTGTGATTGTGACTATAGGCAGGAACGGATTCGTCATGCCTGCGTTTCCAGCAGTTGGGTGTGAAACACTGCCAACCCCATTGTTTTTAATCGCCTGACGAAATTGCTGTTGTCTGTGGCAGCACCTAAATCTAGCACGCTGTTTCTGCTTGGAGCAAAAATAGAATGCCTGAAATGTTCTATCGAAGATGCACTGCTTGTGCCACATTGCAAAAAAAGTGTTCAGTGAAGCCTGAAATATTTGCAGGTTGCTGTAGATCCAGCATTTGTAATGAAGCTGTTATTTTTGTATTTTTTACAGGTAATTTGTTCGCTTTGAAACATGCCATCTTTTTTCTGTTAGGCAAGTCAACGTATGTTTTGTCCCTGTCTAATCAATACAATTCGGTCAGAAGTCCTTCAAATCGTTCAATTGCGGAAATCAAGGCAACACCGACCAAAACCTCAAGAGGTAAGCGCTAAAAGAACCATGTTTGTGACGTATCACAAACCACGCTCGGGATTGTGTAGAGCAGGGGTCTCCAAACTTTTTTATCCGAGGGTCATTTAAGCTATTACACAACAGTCCGAGGGCCGGACATTTTACGTAATGACATTGTTTTAGAATATGTATGTTACATTCTACCAAATCAACAAGTTTTTGTAAATATAATATTTTTTTATTATTGACAAAATGTCTTTGCGGGCGGGATGTGGCCCTCCGGCCGTAGTTTGGAGACCTTTGGTGTAGAGTTTTAAACCTCTAACTTAAGTGCGCATAAGATTGAAAGGTTTTATACTAAAGTTTTGTTTCAAAGAAAAGAAAAACGCAATGTATCTGATGCATATACTGTTGATATTATTGTATAAAGCTTGTTTGTATTGTCGTAGAGTTACTGAATTATGCTGAAACGTGCCCCTAGTGTTTATTACCATGACATCACCTCCATGACGTAAAAATCGTCCAGAATTTTCTATAAGACAAAACAAAGATTGTGAACAGTGTTGTGTAACACCAACGTTGGAGGTTCTGAAAAAAATCCAACGGATATATAAACTCATGGCTAAGGCATAGCAAACTTGAGTGATGTGTTTGCAGACAATAACTCCCAACATAACTATCTACCACGGGGTTCGGAAGGAGAGGCAGAGGGTCGAGGCCCATTCTGGATTTTGAAATTTGATACTTTCCTATCAACTTCCCAGTAGAAAAAGGTTTTCATTTTAGTTTCGAGTCGGTGATACAATTTCACCACTTTGGCTCCCCCGGAAAAATGCGTTTTGGACAACATGTAGAAAAATCTAGCATTGACCCTCCTGGAAACAATCCTTCCGACGCCCATGTCGTCCATACTGAGTTTCTCAGTTGTGAGACGGCGAGACGAAGGGCTGTGTTATTGCAGAAAGAACTGAACACAACATACTGTTTAGAGGACTGCGCCTTCTCCGGTGATGTTGCGCTTTTCCTCTGATTTTAATGTGAAGTGTGCAGGAAGCTGGGCGGTACTGACAAACTACTCAGCCGCAACGAAAATGTGGTAAGGGAAATCAAATGTGGTAAAGGTTTTTAGAAACTTATTTTACAGCCTAAAAACTATATAAATATGAAATATGCAGGCGGTAATTTTCGGCAATGCGCTTGTTTTGCTCTTTTCATAATATTTTTCTGAAATAAAATATGGATTTCTTGTTTCAACTCCCATTAAATTTCAAATTCATAAGATCTCACTAGGTTATGCTTTTTGGTTAACGTCAGACAATTTCAAGCTTACTGAAATTTTGTGTGTTGATTTCTTTAGCAAAAGCAATCACCAGCGCAGTCCACAATACTTTGAGTTTTCTTGGTTGCATCTTGTAGAAGTACGCTCTCTGCAAAATAATTTAGAAAATACAACAGTAAAGAATTCAGCAAAATGAGTCAACAGTTTACACCAATGTAAGATTTACGTTAGATGTTACACAATCGTTTTTGTTGTCTCAGGTGCTCAAAGATCGTTGTATTATTTTCAACTTTGCGAAAAAATCTGCAAATTTAAATTTTATGTTTAATTTTTGACAATGTTTAAAGCTATACTAAATACTAAGCAACCCATCAAGAGCTAAATAAAAAGCAACGCATTGCCGTAATCACAATCTCAACTGTTGGTGGCATAACTTTAACTATTTTCACCGATGATCGGAGCATACTGTTAAATTTCGTTCTCGCCGCATGTATATCTACATTTTGAAAATCTCTGGTTGGTTCTCGGCACACGTACGTTTTTAACGAAAATCGTGCTTTGGGGCACTGGTTGTGATGTGTTCCGCCTGCAGACGGCTTAAAATTATGGTTCAGGACTAAATTTTGAAAATGGTAGGTCTTGGAATGAGATTCTAAACTCTATGTGGTTCAGAGGCTGTTTGAAAGCATGGTTCTTTTGAATTGGTCCACCTAAGCGGGAATAGGATCCTGCAGCAGTGACTATGCCATTTTGTGCGATGGAAGTGCTTTGATATGCTGCCAAATGCTAGGAAACGAGGAAACACTGCATTGCAAACGTTTAAAGTCAGCTATGTCCACCCCGCGACCCAGTCGAGGGTTTTGTGCGGCCCGGTTTAGGTTTTTGCTGCAGTAAAAGTATCTCACATACTGACAACCTGTCCTTGTTTTGATAATCTTGAAATTTGTGATTCTGGTGGTTCTCAGTGCCACTTTATCACGTCTGTTACTATTGCAGTCAGGATTCGAGCATTTTCAGCTTAAACTAAAGTAAGTTTGTTAAGATCAAAGTAAGCCATTCAATATGTGGCTCTCAGACTGTTACTCAGTGTGCGGTCCTGATCGAGATAGTCACACATTTTTTGCCTCAGTAAGTCATTTGGGTTGGATATAGCTGATTTACTGTAAGTACATATAAGCATGATGGTAAAGTTTAATTGTTTAATTCCAGTTTTAGCTGCTTTTATTGTATCAAAAATGCTTCCAATGAAGTGAAACTTTCTTCAAAAAGATGACAGCGGTAGACCCTGGTAGGCCCAGGCTTCTTGCGGTGGTACGCAGCATAAACTGTTTTGGAAGTGGATTGATATGTTGGAAATTGATTAGCGTAAATGCAACACAATATTTAGCATGTTTTCTACTTTAGCGTACAGGTGGAGTACGCCTAGCAGTACTCACCTTCAGGTGATTTGAGTTTCCCGCGAAAGCGACCTGGTAACAGTATAAGTTGCTGATGGAAAACACCCGGGAACGAAAATGTTACTGATATAAGCCATATATCTTTCTAAATTCTTACAGAAATAGCGTACATCTACTGCTCTTGTTGTAATTGGCGCACATCTGTCTAATAGAAAAGTAGGAGCTGATAAAATTGATAAAATTTATGTTTTGAGTAATTGTCGCTTAAACGTTAATGACAATACACTTTTAGTTTAATTCTTTGGTGTGTTTTAATGTTCTGTTCATAAAGGCGTCTTTCCCCTGTGTAATCATTTGGTGCAATTTCGATTGTTAAACGTTATGTGGGACGCAGCAGTCACGGAAGCAGCAGTCACGTTTGGTTCTAATTCAAGCCAACGTGAAAAATATTTACCAAGCTTTGTGCCACCTGCCAATACAACGAATGGTTAACCTGTTTTTCACCAATTTGGCAACACAAGTATGTGTTTATGGCGGAATAGTAAGTTGTCTTTTCTATACAAAAGTGTTTAATTTACGGCATTTGTTTCTGCTACATGAACGTGAGCGGAACAAACATGACTTTTAAAAAATATTTGCTGAAATGCAGGGCCACCGCTGCAAACAATCATGTCCCCTACTTGTCTTGCTTTCTGAGATTTATGATGAAGTTACTGCACTTGTTGCCAATATTGAAGTTTCAAACTGTATTCAATAAGGAATGAGTCACTGCCTATGATTCACTACCTCATGGTTTGCACCAGCAAAAAATAAACTGTATATTTTTATTTAAATTTCGTGGATATAAACAAAGACGAGCCAGCACCTAACAAGACAGAACAACATCATTTTCAATACAACTTTTTAAAATGGTGAATGTTAGCAAAGTTGAAACCTACCAACCATCGCTATATGATATTTCTCGCTTGAAATACTGCCCCATGTGCGTTCAGTTTGTGACCAGTTACAAAATAACTTAAGAAGTGTTAAATAATTTTCGATCAAACAGTCCGAGAGAAAAACGCATAAAGCAAGCTATATCGTGGCATAGTACGTCCTAACGGTTAATTTAAAGGCGTTCACTGTTTCCCTATCAGCACTGAAATTTCATTCGATACAATTTCCTAGACATTTGGAAATTTTTGTTTTTTATTTTTTCGATTTATCTGCCAGATTGAAAATCACAATTTTTGGCATAATTGAAAAGAAATCAGCAACAAAATTGACCCATCGACATGAATAAAATGCCATAAAAACAAATTGTTTAAAAAGTGCACCTATACTGGTTGAACCATGATATTCACTGTTTGCACACTTTATACAAAGGAAATATTCAACACATAGGAAAGTGCCTTTTTTTGATGACTTTATATACAGTTAAATATACAGAAGTTCAGATTAATCTGCTAATAGTTTTCTGTTGCTTACCGGATTTGAATATCTTGTTGAAGAAAAAGTGAAATTGGCGCTCAGCTTAACTTCAAGGACTTGTCACATTTATAACTTCTGCAATCGGCGCAACAACAGAACAAAGCTTGAAAAAGTTGTTATTGTATCAACATAACAATTCTTCTGAGCTCAAAGAAATGATGATGTTAGGCTCTGTGGCCGCTATTTTAGAAACTTTACTTCTGCTGAAGTTGCATTGATCAAAGACTTACAAAACTAGAATAAATGAACAAATGCATGGACATTTGCTAGTTAGGGCACTTCCGCCGTAAAAATGTCCTTGCGTTTCAAAGGTGTATGACTTCTGCAAATAGTTAAAATGCTGACCATTTGAAAACCGATAAAACAAGCGTTTTAAACTTTGCAATTCTGTGGTATTACGAACAAAGACGTCTGTGATGAAAGCTTAAAATACTGGACTCCTTAAAAATAATCCTCTAGGCAGAAACATTTGATGCGATGCCAAACACCACAAATGCACCACGCGCAACCACCTACAGCAGGGCTGGGCAATTAGAAGCCCACGGGCCATAGAAGACCCCCGGCCACAGAGTTTTCTGTGGCCCGCAAAAGGATTCAGGGATCATCTTCAAATCTGATGTCTCCTCCAACTTATCACTGCAAACGTTAGTGCTGAAGCTAACTTGAAACCGAGTCTTGCTTCTATTTCCATTAAAGGAGGTAAGGCCCTCCGCCAAATGCGGCCTTCTCAAAGTGGCCTCAAGCCACATTAATTGCCCACCCCTGACCTACAGGATTGCGCAAAAGTTCTAAGGAAACTACATTTTTACGTGTTTTGTTGCATTCATAAATGTTACTCATAACGAGAGACCGATTATAACATAATGTGAGAAAAATCACACAAGATGATGAGAAAATTCATTGTTTTTCCTTAATGCATTTTTCAATTCCATAGTTATCCACATAAAAACCGAAAATTTTATTCTTAACAGAGTTGGATCATCTACATGACTTCATGTTTAATTACAATTGCAAATACTTGGTTAGATTTTTTAATTATATTCCAATTACTCTGTGCTGAAAACAATAAGTTACAATTGCAAACAATGTCAAACGTCTGGGTAATTATAAAACACAACTACAAATAATTACAAAATAACATTATTAAAATATTCGATTGAATTCCTTTTCATCATACTTCTAATGGTTTCTAATTTAAAGCATCAAGTTTAGCATGAAATAGGCATTAGTACTGCAAACAAAATTGTAGCAATCAAATAATAACTAATTTGAATTATAATTTTTGGCTTTCATCAAAAGACTAATCCATAGCAGTAAATATCGTTCTCATATATAAGCAACCCTGAAAATTAAACCCTCCTCAAAACACTGAATACTACTTCAAGGCTATAATCACCTAAACTTGTAGCGAAGTTACCAAACTACTGCAGGAACAAAAGTGGAAAGCGGGAAAGCCTCTGCTTTGTCCACATCACATACTCATAATATCCCAGTTTTAGCCATGGTGTTGTACTTCGCATTAACGCAAGAGGAATTGCAAACTCCGCAATGCATAGGATGTCAACTGGCGCATTGATGCAAAAGGAGTTTGATGCACAGTCCGGGTGCAACGTAAAATTACGCATTTCCTTTAATGAAGTGGAGCAAGGAAGAGAAATGCAAAAAATGACATGCAGCGGATTTCGTGTCGCCCCCCAGGCTTCGCTTGCCCTAGCTATATAGCGTCTCGCTTCCGTGCGCAAATAACCAATTAATGCCACAGGTCACAAGCAGTCTTGCCTGTTCTATTCATTTAGTGCAACTTGTTCTCTGCCAGTGCTTTCTAAATGTGAGACAGAGATGAGCATTGGACTGGACTTGGATTAGTCTTGATTTGGATTGGATCCAGACTGCATATCGCTTCCACAATTTAATCAGAACTGGATTTGGACTAAGTTGATGAAAAAGGATTGTGGCATTTTTGTTGTTAAAAAGCTGTGTTTTATTAACTTTTGTTCTTCATTTGGACTTGGACTTCACATTTAAAAATTTTTGGAGTATGGCTGGACTTGGGCTGAGTTTTTAAAATTCATGACAGGATGTGGATCATAAAATATGACATTCGGCTCATCTCTGGTTTGAGGACGTCTGTGTTAAAGCTGTAAAGTTAGCATAGTGATCTTTACTATGCATGTTTTTGTTGTATTTTCGCTATGGTGTTTCATTTGTATTTTGTTCTTTTGCGTGAACTTGTGGGGGCAGTGACGTAAATGACAGCTACGGCCGTCGCTTCCTGTCCCTGTATTCCTGATAAAGTGTTTTGTGCTTGGTTGGGATGCATAAATAATCTGAACTGAACTGAACTAAACCGGTCTACACAAAATCTTCGACTGGCCCTTGAATTGGACATAGTTGCTCTAGATGTACGGCGCACGCCCAATCAAACTGATAGTGACGTGATTTGTTCCAAATTGTGCGATCAAGGGAAAATCACAAAAAAGGATTGAAAGACAGTCAGGGTTGAGAAAAACCCGGGTTAAAAAAATCCAATCCTCCTGTTATTTTAAATCTGTTTTTTGTTTTTTTGAAAAGAAACAGGTATTTTTTTTTGAAAAAAACACAAGGACCCCATTGTGAATTGTTTTTATTGCATTATGCATTATCACCATTTGCAGAATCACACAAAAATAACTTGTTATAGCTATTATGGCATTATAATGTGAGGGTAAAAAAATGTACCCAATCTTTGTGTTGGCAAAGTGTTGTTGGTCAATTCTAGAATGCGCACAGAAAACAGAGAAAAGCCACTCCCACACAAACTCTGCAGTTCACTTCAAGTTTATGTACATGCCCAGCTAATTCAGCATCTACATTCTACATAGCGTATTTTTTCAAAATATGATTTGGCATAGTCCAACATCAGAAACAGCTTGAATGCACAGAAGACAGAAAAATTGATTAAAATGTACCGATTTTTCAGAGCCGATGAAGATAACCAGTAGAATTTACTCAAACCGTTCGATTTTTTCTTCTCTTTTTTCAGTTCCTTCAAATTTCGCTGCTGTTTGTTTTGTTTCATTAAAGAAGGTTTGTTGTTAACTGTACAAATGTGCTGCTTATTTTACTTTTTGCTTCATAGCACATTTTTCAAAGGAAAAGTTAAGAGCAGGATTTTGGTGGGTTTTATTGTTTTTTATGTGGGCTTTTCAAAACAGTTGATTTTTTGTTGGGTCTAAGTACATCAACACTGAAGATAATTCTGAACGTTTAATTGATTTTCTGAGTCAAATTTCAAAACTGTCCAATTTCAACGTGCTTGATTTAGCTGATTTAATGATGCATCGCTAGTTTCCCGTTTCATGTTTTGTGCTAATACAGTCGCACACCTGTTATTGCAATATGCCGCACACCTGTTTCTTGCAATAGCATTGTTCGAGCTTCGTCATTAATTGGCAGTTCAGGCAGATTGATCATAGTGACTCATGCAAGCCCGTATAGGTAGCCGAACCGGGGGAGCCGCATGGGCTTAGGCCCCCCCACTTTTATTTCTGGGTGGGTCTGGCCCCCACATTTCAATTTCGAATTTTGTCAGAATAAGTTCAAGCAACAAAATTAGTATTGGATCCATTGCTAAAGTAAATCGTTTAATGAAAGAAATGTTGCAAAATTTTAGCAGAATTTTGTTAGTATTATTTGTAATACTTTAGGTCTATATTATTCGTAGTTTGGCAATGAATTTGGCAGGACTTCGTAATGTTTGGCAGAATACACCGTGCCCAATCTGTCACCCTGCTGTGGCTTGTTTACCGCATTGGTGTTGCTGAACAGTGTTGCCAGACGGTGTAATACAACACAAAATGTTTACAAAATTCACTGCCTGCAAATTACAGATAGTATACAGTGGAACAAATCACAAATCAAAAAATTTTGTGATTGACTCCTTGCTTATTTCACCTGTGGAGTGACGTTGCTTGAATACAGATATGCGCAAGTTTGAATCATCGCAAAAAGATGAAAGCAAAGCCCAATCGGCTGATTCCTCTAAAGCCTAAAGAAAACCTTCTAAAGCTTTCAATTGAATGTTTACAAAAATTGTGTAAATTTACATGCTTGTGTGTATGGGCGTCGGAAGGATTTTTTCCAGGGGGCACTATGGGATTTTTCAAAATTTTTTCTAGAGGGTGCCAAAAGTGGTGAAATTTGTTTTTTACTACTCGAAACTAAGAAAACACCTTTTTTGCTAAAAATTTCAAATTCCTGACCCCATTCCGACACCCATGCTGGTGTGTAGGAAAAAGTTCGTACAACACCATTTAAATTGGCGTAATTTGAAGCGTTTTAACACCATTCTAAAAAGTTAATTTTGTTGCATCTTATACACAAAATGAAATATTTCACAGGTCAATTTCAATTGTGTTTTTGTTTTTACATTGGCAACACTAAATAGCAATATTTATTTCTGCATTAGCAACACAATTGGCATCCTTACAGCAGACCATTCGCTGGTTGATGCATATGCTTTGCCTTGTATTTGCATTCTGGTATGCAATGCAGTTGTAGAATGAGTATTCACTCATGTTACTTCTGTGTTCAAGATGTGGAAAAGTAGTGATTTTGAATGTGTTTAAGACAGGTATCAATATTGTGTCATTTTTGCCTGTTTTTAAGCTGTGTTCGTGGTGTTTTAAACAGCTCTGTGGTGACTCCGGCACACGGGCTCCTCGGGCTTAGCCCGAGTCTTGCCACCACCCACGGTCACATTGCACTAAGTTGTTAACTCGGCCTGTTTTCTTTGGACCTTGTCATTTGTCACTGTTCATATATTTGCGTTCCATGTCTGGCCTTTGGCGTTCATGTTGCAGGTGACCTGAATAAAACAATATCGTTCGAAGTAGGCGTTCTCTCGACTTCGTTCACTCGAGCTTTACTCGGGCTCATCCAATAGAGTCCGAGCTGCCCTATGCAATTAAGTATTTTTTAAAACATAATTCATATCGGACTGAATGTTTTTTGAAGCAATGGATTTGTATAAAACATTGGATTTGAGGTCCAATCCAAGAAACAATTCCCATTTCGAGATGAATTTCAAACGAACGATAAATTGTCCAACAACTCGGGCTAATATGAATGAGCCTAGTAAGCAGAAGACTGACCATGGCGTTATCTTTGCTCTGTGATGTACGTTATTCAACAATGTAGAAGTTATCATGAGAACTTCTCATTTATTATTACGTAACTAACGTCTCAGAGCAACCATACTGCCAGCCAGAATGAAAGCAGATGGAAATGTCAGTGACACAAGCGTCGAACGGTTTTATTCAGTCCGAATGAAGGCTGATTTATCGCATGATGAGCCTGAGTGACGCTGCTGACCTGGGTCACCCCTGTAACAGCCTATTTGAATTTGAGGTGGCTCACCGATACGTTTTGATAGTGGTGTAATTTTGTCTAAAATACTGCAATTTAGACCTTCATATGGTGTATAGACAATGACGTCATATTACAATGCTTGTGATGTCACATTTGCCAATTTAAAAAAACAAAAATTTTCTACAGTCTTCTGACATGCCCTTGCACCCTCCACTTTGAAAAAGGTTCCGCCACCCATGCAAGCCCGTATCTGTTCTTTTTACTTAGTAATTGTACACATAACAGCTACATAATAAAGAACGAAATTTTCTTGCGTAGCCTACTTTATGCGCACTCTCAATTCTTGTGTAATTTACAAGTTTCAAACTGTCAACCCGGGGTGTCAGCCATCCCAGCCCCATATCTTCTGATCGACTGCTATTCGACAAAACATCCGTGCAGCCTTGAAGTTTTGAAGTTTTGAACTGCGCTAAGGTAGCACTGAGTGTTTTACTTCCCTGTTTTAAGGCGTTGCCGGATATTTTGCAGTTATGAACTTCTCTGTCTTAGGACACCGCTGATAATTTATGTTATATTCATTACAATGACAAATTGTAGCCTACAAACAGTGGTGTGTTTAAGGGGAGGCGAGCAAGGCACCTGCCTCGCCCCCCCCCCCC
>Ga0210059_1006904_pt1 | contig 18133 bp, 13 predicted proteins | sample Ectturendosymbi2_FD_188042 | JGI IMG/M metagenome (GOLD analysis project Ga0210059, IMG submission 188042) | Ecteinascidia turbinata endosymbiont from Florida, USA - Sample 2 (SPAdes) (version 2) | ecosystem: Host-associated > Tunicates > Ascidians > Unclassified | place: Key West, Florida... | reverse complement strand
CAGCACACAGGTCTGACATCAGTCCAAACTGTAATTGATGTTTTCCTCCAAAAATTTTAATGTCAGCTCTCGCTCCGCTTTCGCTCCGCTTTCGCTCCGCTTTCGCTCCGCTTTCGCTCCGCTTTCGCTCCGCTTTCTCGCTCCGCTTTCTCGCTCCGCTTTCAACACAATGTGTTACCACAATCACACTATCATAATGTGCAAGTTTAAATCATCACAAAAGGATGAAAGCAGAGCTCATTCGGCTGATTCCTCAAAAGCTTACAGCAAAGTTAGAGCTTTTAATGGTTTTGATTTTCAGAAAAGAAATTGACACAGGAAAGATGATTGTTGGATTAATTGCATTCGGCAATGTTCCTCGAATAGTGTTTGTTCCTAAAGAAAGATCATTTACCGAGCTTCAAGGTTAGTTCAAATTGTTGAATGTGTGTTCTTTACCTCAGATGCATTTCAACAATTTTTTTACTGGATATGTTATTCAATCTACGCGTCTTTCTTTACTTGTCCACTTATGCAAAATTTTCTATTACAACGTTATGTAGTAACATCTAGATTGTTGAACAGAGTTAAAAGCGGACGTTGTGCGAAGTGGTTGAGGAAAACGACGTAAAAATGAATGTTTTATCAAAACCATGTTGGACGATGAAAAAACAACAGTTTTCAGAGCCAGCGAAGCTCAATGACACTTGCTGTTTTTAACGTCTGAGGTTTTTTTATGAAAATGCGTTCCTTAAATCAGCAGGCCAACAAATCTAAAGTAAACTTCGACATTACTTGATTTACGCAACGTGGTGTGCGTTGTATCAAGACACAAATCTTTGAGTACCAATGGCAGCTTTCCAATTATATCAACAGTTTTTTGTATTTTTTTTGTTATTGTTTATATCTTCGTTCCTGCAATCAAAATGGAGACACGATTTCTTACGCAGGTATAAATCCAAGAGTAAAAGTTTCTTTTAGATCAGACATGATCATTTCAGGCAGATTTTGTATCAAAAGCAAATGTGTTACAGAGGAAAATGTTGGTGACCAGCCATACCCGAATTTGCAGAATACCTGCAAGATGCACTTTTATGTTGTGCAGAAAAGGTTTCATCCACGGCATATTACCAAGGAGGTACAAGCACTGGACCTGCAATCGATCTTGCTCGAGAGCAGTTGAAACGGCATGGCAGAGAAAGCATTGCCAAAGTGATCATTGTAATAACAGACGGAAAGGCTAATAGAGGAAAAGACCCAAAAACAGCAGCCCAAGACGCAAGGTAACTTCTAATACTGTAATGACAAGCAGCGGGCGATAAACTGAAATAAAATGCAAAAGAAGGCAGGATTGCTTAGCAAAAAAGTCACCTTTTTATTGCATCCAACACTGGAACATCAAGTTTTCTTAATTTTCTGTGTAGATATGGGTTTGCATCGTGGTGGTAAACGTCAAACAAGATCTTTGTTTGACCAAAACAGGAGCAGAAATGCATGAGTCTCGAAGCTCATATTACGATTCATTTCTTTGCTATCTCTTTTCTACAGAAATGACAGACGTAAGCACTATGCATGCTGAGTTATGGAACAAACCGACATAAAATGCGAAATAAATTCCTCAGATTTGCACGTGGTAATTTAAGTATCGGAAAAGAAGCAGTGTTTTGAAAGGAAAAACAGGTTGAAGTGCTTTCAAACGTCGGCAGTATAATTAAAAACTGGTATAGTTCTTTCAAAGGCCGGTAGTTCAGAGCAATGCATAAAGAAACATTAATGGAAATAAATGACGTTAAAGGGTTATTATAAAATTCAAAATATTTCATTTGCAAAAGACATTTTTTTAGAGATACAGCAGTGGTAACCTCATTTTGAAAGGTCAACGGGGTTACAAGTAATTTTGTTATTGATTCCTTGGGCCTATCGACTGTCTTAATTATGGTCAAATGTTCTGATGGCACTCAACACCGTTTAGTCAAGTTAATACTGGTTTGTTTATGTAAAAACCAATGTCTAAAAGTGCTACGTATTGTCTAGCATTTCTCCTTTCACTGGAACCACAGACAATCAATTTGGTTTCAAGGCCGGACGTAGTAACGATCAATGTACATTTTTGGTGAAGCAAACTGCTTCATACTTTGTAACCCATGGTTCATATGTTCATGCTGTGTTTTCAGATGCCTCGAAAGCATTCGATCGAGTATTGCACATAAAATTATTTGAGAAACTAATTCAAAGAAAGGTGCCAATGTGTTTTGTGCGCCTACTGAAACATTGGTACAAGGAACAAACAACGCAAATAAAATGGGGCAAGCATTTGTCTGAACCGTTTCGTGTGACTAATGGGGTTAGACAAGGGAGAGCATTGAGTCCATACTTGTTTGCTGTTTATTTAGATGGTTTATCCACTGAACTACTGTAAAAAACATTAAAGCAGGGTGTTATATTGGTGTTGTTGTTAAATAATTTAATGTTTGCTGATGATATTTGTGTGTTCTGTCCAAGTGTACGTGGGTTGCAAAATATGGCCTACTTGATGTGTGTTAGTCTTATGCAGAATCGAATGAAATTATTTTCAACTGTAACAAAATTGTTTGTATGAAATTTAAGGCTAAGAGTGCAAAAAATGTAGTCACCCCAGTACTGACACTGGGCGGTCAAAATGTAAAATCTGTTAACCACTACAAATATTTGGAGATTGTACTGGATACTGAGCTCTCAGATGACAAAGACATCCAGAGACAACTGCGATAAAAATATTGTGCAACAAACAAGCTGCGAGCCTCTTGTTCCCGATGTTCAAATGCAGTTAAAAACGTACTTTTATTCTCCTTTTGTATGCCCATGCATGTATCACAGTTGTGGTGCAATTTCAGAAAGTCACGCATGCAGAGACTGCGTGTGGCCTAGAATTTTGGCTTCAGAGCTATATACAACCTGCCCTGGAGAGCGAGTGTTAGTAGTCATCAGGTTCAATATAACAATTCTACCTTGAGGCCTTCTGAAAAAATGTGTACCTGTTTCTCGAAAGATGCAGAAAGTCTAACAACGTATGGTTGCGTGCTTTGATGCAGTAAGATTGTTTGTATTCGTCCGTATTCTTTGAACACTACAATCGCATTTTACTTTGTGACTGAGTGCCAGAACATTGCAGTGTTTTTTTGATGTGTCATGCCACAACGCATTCGCACTTTACCTGGCCCCGATCTGCTTAGGAATTGGCGTCCTACTCTGCAGTAGTGTTGTAACAGTGTCACATGTTAGCGAATAATAGTGTTAAATATGTGTCTGCAATCTTGTGGTTCTGTCTCCAACGCCGTTGCAAAACGTTCTGCTAAGAAAGTGTCTGTAACCCTGTGATTCAGCCGGCTCCGATGCCGTTGTACTACGTTCTGTTTTGTCTGTTTTTATCGACTTGAGTGTGTGTTTGCACTATGGACTTCGTGTTTGGAGACAAATAATATAATAATAAATTCCATTAGTTTTTGTCCTATTCGAACAAAGAAACAACATGCTCGCCTCTTTTCTGACCCAGATATCCTTTTCATTGACAACTATCTCTGCAGTGAACTTTAAAGATTTTTGTACATTCAGAGACGCACAGTTGATCGCAATTTTACACAGGTAACGACCCTAGAAGTTCTTAGAACTAGAACTCCTGCTCAGTTCAAGTAACTAATTGAACTGTTGAGAGCAGCAATCGTTACTGGCGCGTGTAATTATCGTAATTAAAAAGATGAATGTTTATCAAAAAAATAGCAAAGACTGAAGCGAAAGATGTACAATATGTGATTGATCACTTTTTGCTACTGTCCAACCATACATTGGGACCACTAGTAAAAAAGTAAAAAGAATGAAAATAAAAAATAAGTACTTTGAAGAATAAGCGGGGTAAGCTTACTGTGGCATTGCAACAGGGTGGTTGACCTAACATAGTTAGGTATGCAGTTGGATGAAAAACTGCTTTAATATCTTTATTTAGTACAAGCAGTGACGATCATTACGAAAAAGTGGATGAAAACTTCAGATTAGTCTATTTACTGCTCAAGTTGCATTTGTCATCATATCATAAATTAGTTTTTGCGCAGCAACTCTCAACATATGTCCCCTTTGTTTTATTTTGTGAGCGTTCGCTTGCTCCCTTCTGAAATTTGGTGCCCTCTTTTGGGCACATGACATTAATCGATCATGGGCTTTTTCGGTCCATTGAACATCAAGTTTGCGCCAGTCCGACTGCTGTGAGTTTGATTGCTAGCTAAAACACTGAAAAAATATTAACGCATTTTACTCCTGTGTTGTGTAAGGGTCGGGCTGTGGCGTAATGACAGAAAGAGTGGTCAGGAAATACGTGAGGTTTGAAACTCCTATTCTGTTTCGAAGAAAATGGCTTGTTCTTTGCAACAAGCAAATAGCTCATTTCTTGTATTGATGGAATTCTAAACGATTAAAATCCGTTTCAATTCCAATCTGCGAAGGATTTTTAAGGCTTCTTGATGTGCTTTTTTGGTAGATATTTTCAGTAGCAGGAAAAAGAAAAAATAGATACTGCTCAATTCGGTACTAGGACAATTGCCAACCGGACAACTACCAACCGGACCACGGCCAACTCGGACAACTGCCAACTAGGACAACTGCCAACCAGGACAACTACCAACTAGGACAATTGCCAGCAACCAGGACAACTGCCAACTAGGACAACACGACTTTTCGGTCTGGCTGTTTCGGTCTGAGCCAATTCGGTCTGGTCGATTCGGACTGGCCGTTTCGGTCACGGGACATTTCCGTCGCGACATTTTTGTACATAGGGGACTGATGAAATTTGTAAAATTTGTTAATGTGAATGAATACCTAGGCAGGATAATCATTTATCCGTATAATACAAGACAAATCACAACTCGACAATTTTCCTTGCCAAAAGCGCATTCAAACTCGGGTGCTAAAATGGTGAAATGCAGTACAACAGAAATCTCATCAAAAATTTTTTCAGAAATTAAAAATATAACGTGTTTGGCACTTTTTGCCGTAAAGTATAAGAAATATGTATTACTCGGCTACTAGAAACATACTTTGTGTTCTTATTGGTGCACTGCACATAAACCAGGTGCATTGATTTAATCATTTTAGCGCTGTTACAGTGGAAACTATCAAATCATGAAGTATCTCCGTTATATTTTATATCATTTGGCTTTCGTTGCGTTCACCCAAATTGGTCGCATCAAACGTTTGTATGAAGTAGTGGGATGCCTTTAGTGTACAGGTGCAAAGCAAAAACAAATTCGTATGCCTACTGCACTTCAAGCGAATTTCCGTTCTCGCGCATGCATTGACAGCGAACTCTTTTCCACAATGCAAAATTGGACGCCTACTTCTCAACCTATTTCAAACTCGTGACACCATCACAGTGCTGTACCAGTTTATAACTTTGACGCAATTCCTCAGCATTCAAGAATATTTCTTAATATGTAAAAACAGTAAATGTTTAATCTGACAACTTTAAACCATTTTCTTCCGGTATCTTGACCTTTGCCTGCAACGCATTTTGCTTCAATAAAACGTATAACTCCATTGCACTTATTAATTTTTATACCCAGAGCAAAAGAATTTTACTTACTGTATTACACTGTTCCCTTTACACTAAAGTAGCTTCGCCCTTGGGAGGTCTGCAGCCTGTGAGCCCTGGTCCTTCGTAGCCTCCCACTCCCTCATGCATTTTTAAAATCGATGTACTTGGAAGTCATCGCAGTACTACATTATAACAATCATGATGCTCGAATTTTGTCATGTATTTGTGCGTTCCTTATTACTGCGATGCATCTTTAAAGTCTAGCGCGTTGCGAGTGGGAATGAAGACGTTACACAATACACTATGCCAGGGGCGGCCAACACGTCGATCGCGATCGACCGTTCGATCGCCGAGTCTGAGTTGGTCAATCGCGCCTGATTTTGCATTGGATTGACAAGATACCTAAAAAGAACATTTTTCAATCAATACTTCAGAAACTAAATCAAAATGAAAAACGTTGCATTTTATGACCTTTTGTACTTGTGACTTTATTACCGACTGGTCGATCGCAAATTATCAAGAAATTCCTGGTCGAGTCCAGTCGAAGACGAGCTGGCTACCCCTTCACTACACAATTGCAGGTGAAATGTCGCGCTAGCTGGTGTTATACCAAATCTCTTTGATATTGCAGCGAAGTGACTAAACAGTCTGACAGGTGAAATGTCACGCTGCAGGTGTTATACCAACTCCCTTTCAACTTCTTTTGATATTGCGATCCTCTCTATATAAGCCGGAACAGCACATCCTCAAGCCAGTTTGCCAGATTTGAGCCATGGAGAGCACAGAAACTTCCCGAGGCAAGAAGGAATTCATAGATGCTGGATTCATGTTCACTTTTCACGCTTTTTCTGCTGATAGTACGAAGAGGTTTTGGAGATGTGTGATACGCAGTCGTCAGTGCCGGCTCCATACGGATGTAAACAACGTCATCGTAAACCGACTCAGGAACTACACCCACGGAAGCGACGCAGCCGGTGTGGAAGTTGCCAAAATTAAAGTAAACACGAAACTTCGAGCCCTTGATACAATGGAATTGTCGCAATTCCATTCGAGCCCTGGATACAATGGAAAACGCCTGAAAAGAGAACTTGACGTTGTCCATCTCTCAGTCTGGAAGTTCATAGGTGGTCTTCGCCGCGTCCAAAAGTTTGAAATGATTCTCGAACGGGAACTTGTCTATGCAAATTGATTGCTTCAAAAAACATTAAATCTGATATGAATTATATTTAAAATATGCTTGTTTGTAGAGGCCAGCTCGGGCTTTAACGGATGAGATGAGTCCAAGTAAACGTCTGCGTACTTGGCTCATTCATATTCCCGAATTGACAATCATTCGTTGGAAATTATTTTCGAATGCGAACTGTTCACTGGACTGGAATTCGCATTCAGTGCTCTATAGCAGCGGTTTTCAATGTAAGGGTCACGACTCCCAGAGGCAGTGTTCCCTCCACGGTGCGAAAATGCGCAGTGCCAACAGACCACTTGTGTAGCGAAATCTCATTCTCGAACACTAGCAATAAATAGCCCAGATTTAATATCGTATATATACCGCATAGCCTCTGTAACGCTTGAAACGCTTTACTTCCTATGTGTTTACATGGTTGCGCAACTGCATGCGGACTAAAACAAACATTTGCTTAGTGTACATTTTTCTGAGGGAACACTGCCCAGATGGGTCGTGAACCATTTTTGAAGGGGTCGCTAGAAGATTTTTATGCACACAGTTGTATTACATTTGATTTGATCAAGCTTTAGATGGGGGTCGTTGGTATAGTGGGTTGCTACAATGGATCGCGGTACAGAAAAGGTTGAAAATTACCGCTCTATGCAAGTCTGTTGCTTCAAACAAACCATTAAGTCTGATATGAATTATGTTAAAAAATACTTAAATGTTTAATTGCAGAGAGCAGCTCGGGCTCCAACAGATGAGCCCGAGTAAAGCGCGAGCGAACGAAATCGAGAGAACGTTTGCTACGAACGATAGTTTTTGATTCAGGTCACCTGCAACATGAATGCGAAAGGCCAGACATGGAACGAAAATACTTTAATAGTAACAAAGCCCAACGCATAGTCCCTAAGTTAACAACCATATAATCCGTGAAATGTGTGGTGCCACAAATATACAAAGCAACCAAGCTTGCATTTTACAATATTATAAATCGTAATCGAAGACTGGCTAAGCCCGAGACCCAATGATTCAGTTACTTTGTACGACAACTAAGAACTTCATGCCGAGTAAAATACCTTACCGACAGCGGTTGCCGCTATTGCGAATCGTGAACGGAGTACGCTTTGAGTGGAATGCCTCGACCTTTGGCAACCTACAGTATGATGATGGAGGGAGTGCGCTTTGAATCAAACGGCTCGAATTTGCATTAATGTAAGATTTCTGCAAGATTTCATAGTCTGACCGAAATGTCCCGGGAACGAAACGGCCAGACCAATGCGGCCAGACAGAATCGGCCAGACCGAAACGGCTCAGACCGAAACGGCTCAGACCGAATCGGCCAGACCGAAAAGTCCTGTTCCGGTCAACTAGGACAGCTGCCAACAAGAAAATTGCCAACCGGACAATTGCCGACAGCAATGGTGTTAGTTGGCAGGTGTCCTAGTTCACAGTTGTCCTGGTTGGTAATTGTCCAAGTTGGCAGTTGTCCTAGATGGCAAATGTCCGTAGGCAGTTGTCCTAGAACCTATTTCAGAATTTTCGGCATCCACTTTGTGTTTTTTTACTGGAACATGAGGTTTTGTAGTCTGCAGTATCTCCACTACCACAAAGTAATGGCTGTACTATCTTCTGCTTGTATACAATTTGTATATCTTTGTAAAACAATCAGGGATTTGGACTTCAACATTTGCTAAAATTGCAGAGAAGTTGTCGTTATACTGTCAATTAGACTTTTTAATATCAACTGGCTGACAGACTAACGTATGTGATAATTTTTATTTTACTTGCATCTGAAAGAGTAAATTGTGATCACCGTCAAGCCGTTCTTTGCATTTTTGATACATTTTGAAATCAAACTCCCTAATCGTCTCACAAAGATGTACAAAGTGTATGCATGACTTGGAGGTTCGAATTCAAACACTGCTCTACTTCGTCAGTGACTTCTATTGACTTGACTTAGATATTTTACTTTGTTTTTTTTTGTGAAGACGTAAGGGGATAGTTGTGGTGGCTGTTGGTGTGGCCAAATACGACCTTACGGAGCTGCAAAGCATAGCTGATGATGATAGAAAAATACTAACTGCCCAAAGTTATGGAGGCTTGGGCGAGATTGTGCAAAGCTTACAAAGTGTCATTGAAGTTGCATCTGGCATCAGCTTAGAAGGTACAAGTATGCACTATAAACGTGTATGGCATCAGCTTGGATGTTATAAACTCTTCTCTGTTTCACGCCAGGTGGACCCACAAACACAACAAACCAATTTTTTCAAAGTCAAGGAGGGTTTTCATTACACGCTTCCAAGGTGAGTGTCGTCTTTTCCAAAAAATATTTTGTTTAGTTGCAGCTTTTTGTGATGTCACTTCACCTGCAAACTTATTATGAATTCTTATTATACGTAGAGCAATAAGTTTTTTGGTAGTGTGGGATTGTAATACCATTGATGCCCATTTGATGTTTAGCGTTTTAGAGCGAAAATTCTTAGTTCCGTAAATCTTGCCGTAATTCTCTTGTGGAAGATAGGCATGAACCTTTTTCAGTAATTAACTAAAATTCCATGGTTTAACACGTTTGAGAATTTGCTTCCCTCGCTTACTTTCTGTTACAAGATTTTTTATCACTGCAGTAGTTAAGATTGTATTTATGATTGTGGCACTGCGTTCAACAAAACCATCAGGTGATTCGCCAGCTAACAATACTTGGAACAACATCTTGAAAGCGCCTTCAGGTTGCGGTATAGTGGATAAGTATAATGGTGATTTATCCGTGGATTATTTCATCACTGCAATACTACCAACATAATCGCACTGAGCATTGAGCAAAAACTTATTTTTTCTCTGAGATAACTTTCGAAGCAACCTCATCTGGTCAGTTAGGCAGGATGATTACTTGATCTACTGTTTTGGCAGAATGCAGAAATTAAATGCTTTACAGTCACAGATGTTTGGAAAACTTCGAGTGCATACACTGCAATGTTCTTTTCAATGTAGTTTCACTCCTGAAGTGCGCAGCGTACTTCCATGAATTTTTAGAATTATTGATAAATCTTTGATGCAAAAGTATCATACCTGCTTATTAGACAAAATCATTTTTCCATCCTGGTTACTTCCAGACTAATAAACAAAGAAAACTATTCAATGTGTAGAAGATGTATAGAAGACCAATGAACAAAAGACGATGGAAACTATTTGTCTAAAATATTCTCAGGGAGGAAATTTGTATCTCGGGGCGGTTGGCGCCTACGACCGGACTGGTTCAATACTTACCTACCAACTGTCTCTTGATGGCATCGTTTACAGCAAAAACACTTTAAACTTGACCATTAATGATATCAGCTTAATCATTGCTTCAAAGAAATCTAGTGATCTTCGGAATTCATATAGTGGTAAGTGCTACTCAAGCCTCTTCTTTTTATCATTTGCTATTCCACTATAAATTCGAACTTATGAATTCGCACTGTGGTAAACCAGGCTTTTGTTATTTCAATTTGCGGTGTACTTACATTCAATAACGCATCATTTCCTCAAGCGACAATTAATCACTGACATTTAATCACTAGATAGTTAATCACGCAGATAATTAAACACGCAGGCATTTAATCCCTTAGACTTTTTATCAGAATGCAGAAATTAAATGCTTGGACAGATCAACACGCACGCACCTAATTACACAAACACTATTTTTTTTGATACGGTGGTTTGTTGCAGTCGCTTTATAACTACAATGGTCTTGTAGCGCCACGACTGAGTTTGTGCAAATTCTGGTTTCATTTTACTCGGTTTGTGTTCTGGGTGTGTTCCCTGCAGCTCTTCCGTACACCGTGCGCCTGGTAAGAAGGCTACAGTACCAATTTACAAGGTCTTGGTAAGACCCGGCCGAAAGTCGAACTCTCGACCTACCAGCACCGAAGCGGATACACTTACCACTAGACCACGGGCTGGTATGAACACTTAATTCACGTAAATCGCTGCGTTTCTTCCTTTAGGCCAGGGGCGGGGAACCTATTTACTATGGCGGGCCGCATGAATTGTGCATTATCGCTGGCGGGCCGCAAAATCAATTAATTTTAACCTAAAATTCTACCTTTGTCTAACTATGAGGAAGAGTGAAAAATGTTTTCTGTTAGTTTTAGAGTTGGCAAAATGAAATTACATCATGGTTTGTCCCGACAGGAAAAATATTTTTGGTCACCAATTGGAAAAATCCACCGTTGCCCCCCTGGAAAATATCCTTCCGAGGCTCATGCACGTATCAATCAAGCAGAAAAACAGAGTTCTTAAGTGCTGTTTTCTGAAAGTGCATTCAAAATAAAAAGGATCATTGACAACTTAACCATACGTTAAAAAGAAATATTGTCGCCGAAAGGCGTGAGATCTGTTGCATGACTACTCAAAGTGTAGGGATTCTGCACTTGATTTCTACAAACGATACATTACTTACTAATGGGTAGTTCAAAACAAGTCAGAAGCTATGCTGTGGAACGGAAGGAATTGTAGGATTTTGTTCCTCCAAATAGAAATTCAAACTCCAAAATTTACATGCAGTTTTTAATCAAAAGTTAATAGCTGCAATATTTTTTGTGTTCGCCACACCCTCTGAGGGACCTAGGTTGGCGATGCGTTTGGGTAAGGGCCTCGTCTTTTACAACTTTTAGGTGCTGAGCGACCTACACTGACCTCACTCATCGCACATCTCTGAAATCTAATGGCGTTTATTAATCTTACTCTTCTATAAAATCTAACTCTTTTGAAAATAACCTAATTGTTCTCCGGAGAATTCTTTTTTCTCCATATTTTTGCAGCTTGTGATTTGTACGATTTTTTTGCTTAAAATGTCTCTGCTGAGAAACGCTTTCAAGAAACAGTTGCCAATACATTCGACTGTGTAATTTGGTAAAAGTCAATCCTGGCTTTAAAGAGCTGTACGTTTTTGACCTCAACTCTAAGGCTAGCTGTACATAAAGCTCACACCAGTAGCAAGCCGACTTAAAAAAATTTTACTTCTGCCTTTTGTGGTGCATTGATATAAAAATTTGACGCAATTTACAGGTTACTCGGTTGCTAGTGGGATGTTTATGGGCTCAGAAAATGGCGAATATACTGTAGCTGGAGTCCCACGTTATGAATTGAGAGGCACAGTGAGTAAACTATGAGAAATTTGCAAGTATCGAAATGTGATATGTTCCGAATTTTTGCATTTTTGGAAATAAAATTTCCGGCTGTTTTCCTGTATTTTGGTTTGATTTGAAAAAGCAATACTTGTTTCATAAAAATAATAGAAAAAGAAATTAGAGATGTCAGCGTCACATTTAAAGCTTGTCTGCAAAGTTCAAAATTTGTTTTGTAGGTCATTGTATACCGATCTTTGCCCCCCACCCCATCCTCTGCTGACTTTGCTGCAATCAAGCCACCGACTGTGTTGTGGCAGCTTGGAGCTTACTTCGGCCATTCTGTTTTGGGAGTCGATTTGAACGGTGATGGCTACGATGACCTGCTCGTATCAGCTCCTCTTTTTTCAGACAAGCTAGGATATGATCAAGGGCGAGTGTTTGTGTTCATGAATAATCCAAGCTACCCTGGGTCGATGGCATGGGTAAGGCAGTTGCGCCATCCAATTACCGCAGTTTGGTAATATCGCGAATTCAACACAACTGTTGAAATAATTTATGCAATACTTTCTAAAGTTTGTTGGCTTAAACGATTTTCATGTTTTTGAACTGTCAGAATAATATCAGTTTTCGTTCAGTATCAAGCATGAAAACTTGATTGAACTTTTTTGTCAAAGTCATGTTTCCGAACGACACATTAATGAAATCGTAGATGCAACAGCTGACACCCTGGTCAGTTGCAGTAATTCGATGCAAAGGCTGGTTTATTATTTGTTGGCAGCGGTGGAACATGCATCCGCTGTTGATATAGTTTTATTAAAACTTTTCAAGCTAACTTCTTTCTCAACGCAACAATACTTGCTGAGACAAATGAATAACGCATGAAAATGCCTCTACATGATTGCTGCTTCTGCTTTTATTATCAAAATGCAGCATAATAGAGAGTTTGGGTTAAGAAAAACTGGCAACTGACAAAATGACGTCAGGATTACTGTGACCACACTTAATGCTGTCATTAAGTTTTCAATTTCTTGTGCTGGCTGTTATGCCACATTTAAAAATAAGTAAAATGTTCACACTAACGTATAGAAACCAGGAAGCTAACTATTTGCAAGCTACACCTGATATCAAACCAAAAATGCATGTGGAATGTTTCTGAAAGGCAAAACGAAATTGTAGTTGACCTACTTTTTATAAAAACAGCCATTAAGAAAGCAACCGCTGCAGTCTCGATACAAATGAAGAAAATATGCCAATTCTTCATTATTTTCCAATGATTTCTTGTAAACGCGACCAAAAAAACAAACGCCGGGTTAGAGAATGGGAAAAAAGGTGAAATGAACTTTCCGCAGTTAAATTTTCACCGATAGAAAAGGAAGCATAACAGGATGTTAAAAATTCTCTTTAATATGCTTGTACAGCTTTCTTCATAAAGCCATAAGGTCGCCCTACCATCCACTGAGGCGAAAATTGATTTCCGTCTCATCGTGATGATTCCTACACCATTTTATCTTAAAAGAAAAAAAATACAGTGAAGTAAAGAGTACGAAAAAAAGCGGCGATTCAGGGATTCAAAACTGAAACTGCCGATCACCGATTGCTGAAATCCGAATTTTCTAATCTATTTTTTTGGACGTCTGAAAAAATAGATGAACATCGAAACAGAACATGACATGATTTCGACGAGTTTCTGGGCTAAACTTGCTTTGTTGCCGCTGCACGTATAGCTGCGTATTTTATAAAAATGGTTGCTATTTAATGATGTTCTTTTAGTGCGAAAGACAGACGATGGCTTGTTTCATTTTAGACGTCGCCTTCTTTCCAGCCCCTGCTGCTGACGGGCTCTAATGCAAACGGCGCCAGGTTTGGATTTTCTATCACCAACGTGGGCGACTTGGATCGAAACGGCTACAGTGATATTGTAGTTGGTGCCCCGCTTGAAGACGAGAGGTCGACAGATAGTGGAGCTATCTACGTTTATTATAATTCGAAAGATGGTTTAACAGACTCGAGAAATCAGGTATCGTTTCATATACTGCTTCGGCCTTTCGTATGCGACGGAACAGGAAAAAGTTGGCTTTGTGCGGCTATTGAATTTCATTAAAAAAATATTTTTCAGTACAGTTTGCTGATGGCAAATATAAAAAAAGATTTTGATTGTTTGAGCAAAAGAGTCAAATACGTTCAAGGCTGCCTCTTTTAATACCGCGAATTCTGGTAGAGACTTTTTAATTTGTAATGTGTTTCTAGTGAATGTAGTAGTGTTTGTGATTTCATGCATAAAACTGTCTCACTAACCCAGCTCTTGCTGTATCACGATACATTACCGCTTTTGAATCCGAACCTTGAGTGTTTTTACGGGCTATCGCGAAATTATTTAGGTTTTCTATCAGAAACGGCTGACTGACACCGGTTTATCGAATTAAGGCTCCTCTCCCCAACCCGAGTTGTTTTGATGTTGCCTAATCTGATTCACAACCTAACTAAACAAAACTTTCAATACCTGACAAACAGCGAATTTTATGAACAGCACCATAATTGAAGCAAAGCATTCACTTAAATAGCTATTAACTCTTGCATGAATATGTTATTAAAGTAAGGAAATAATTCAAATTCATTGAGCAGAATTCATCAGAATGACTGGAAACATGAACTCAGGAAAAAGGTTTGGTGCCCATGACACTAAATTTCAGGAAAGCTAAGGCTCTCAATGCGTGACCAAGCTTTTTCTGCTAACCAGTTCATCTGAATTAACTCACTGACGGAACTAAACTGAGGCATAAAATGCTCAAAGCTTAGATTTTTATAGTAATGAACTGTCGGTTTGTTTTAAAACGATTCATGTCCTGTGCGAATTTGGTGCAGTGGTGTTGCAAAAGAAATTAATTTTATTCCCAGTCATATCTCACATTAAAAAATACACAGACACCAGGGTGAAATCACATTAAGGCTTAGTATGTCACAAGGTGAATTTGTTACATTGTTTCTTGTGGATAAATTTATCGCTCGGATTCCTTACAGGTGCATTTGGTAGAGAATAAGTTTTGTTTATTCCTTCCAAACAAATTCTTTCTTTCGTAGGTGTTTTTTTCGATATGTAATGGCCTCAAAAATGTCGTAGCCGTAAGATCAATTATCACATTGCTGACAGACTTGCTTGAACGTTTGTCATGACGTGCGTTTAAGAACGCTTGATCGTGTTTGTGATGGCAGTGCAGAATTAGGCCTACTCCAGATTGAACTCGGCAAACAGAAAAACTCCAGTTTCATCAACTTTGTGAGTCAAAACATTCCCCACACGCTAGTTTTGATTATAGCAACTTTTCCCCTTGGTATTGGCTGTCCAGTGTTGTCGACAACACTGAAATACACTTCTGTTTGATATAACTTGCATAGCCTACAGTTTTGCCCTGTGCTTCTTTTGCAGAGAATCGTTGGGCGATCAGTTCATTCTGCATTGAGGCAATTTGGAAGAACAGTGCTTACGAACAACTTAGATGAGATGGACATTGACAGTAACGGGTATCCAGATATCGTCGTATCTGCGCCTTCCAGTGACCTAATTGTAATTCTTCGCACTCGATCGATCGTAGAGATAACAAGAAGTTTCACTTTGATTCCTCCAACAATCGACTTGCTCGCTTGCGCCAGCAAGGACAAACAACCATGCACAGCAGTGCGACTGTGTATGTCCGGAAAGCACAGGACCTCCGGGAATAACAATTTCAGTGAGTTGCTAAAATCATTTTAGGTGTGCAGCGTTTGTCCAAGCAGCTTCAAAATTACTGGCAAATAAATATATCATTTACTGCCAGAGCTATTGCCAGCAGCTGCAAATTTTCCTTGTTTTGACAAAAGAGAATTTTGTGTGATAATCGCGTTTCTACTCTGATTTCGTGGTACGCGTACCTCTGAGTACAGCAAGGTTGAACAGAGGTTTGCAAATCACCCCTTTTCTTAGGTGATTGCATTTGCCAGCACAATTTTGGTATCGGTTAAGGTAACACTTCCTTTACAGAAATTTCATGTTTTCAGTTTCATAACCTTAAATTTGAATTATTCCATTGCGTCAAGTTTTGAAGATACTACCTTTGTTAAAAAAAAATTTAGCGGATCGACGGTCTGCGGGTTTTTGTTCTTTTATTGTTTGTTGAAGTAAGTCACAAAGCGCTAATTGTGGATGCCCACATGGCTGCCGTGGCTAGCGTTATAATTCACGCGAAGACACTCGCTTCTGCAATGTCTTATCTATTCCACGTCGAGCATCACATATTTTTTGAGGGGGAAGATTTAGTTTTGCCCTGGTACTAATGAAAATCCCAGAGGCCGACCCAGGACCAGGCTGCGTGAATATTTCGTCGACATGGCTTGGTCCAGCCTTGCGTGGAGCCAGCAAAACTATCGGAGATTACTGAAAACCGTGAGGTGATTTGTGACCTCCTTGTCCTGTTGCCTCTGTGACCCGCTCGAGAGGAAAAGCGGGTGCGAAAAAAAGCACTGAAAGTTTGTTATTAGTGAATATTGATTTGACTACGTACTGTCTAAAGTCACTACTCTTAGATGGTTAATTGAGGTATAAAGAAACAAAGTTTTAAAAAGGTAAATCTTCTGTCGGCAGCAATAAAACTTACCAGGTTTTGGATTTCGCAAGAACTTTTTCAAATCTTTGCAATGCATGTTGATGTATGGTGCGTTGTTACCGAAGTATTTGCTTGAGTACGTGTAGTTGCCAAGTAACGTTGAAGTCTAAATAGTGTTAGCATATGAGCTTCCACGTCTTAGATGAGAATATTGAAATAGTTTTTTCATGCAAGGCTTGTGGTTCAAACCAGAGGTAGTGAACATCGTTCCAAAGCGAAAAAAGAACTAAGACCGCGCATTTTACATGTCACCGTGTATTCGTTAACCATTGAATAATGTCGGTACAGATGGGACTTTGAATAAGGTGTCAATATTTAAACAGTGTAGAACAATGGTGCAAAAGCAAGATTGCCAGGAAAGAGCATGCCAGATTTTACATATTTTGCTCATAAAATTTAATCTGCTATATGTTTTGAAATGAGGTTTGAATTTATAAGACTATCTGAGTTCTACGTAAAGACTCTACTGCCTTGGTTTTTAGCAACCATGCTGCCTCATGTAGGCACCGTATAGATAGATCGACCAAAATCACCACCGAGGTATGAAGGCAGAGTTTGTCGATTTGTGATGATTGGCGTTGGACTAACACGGCCAACCGTTTCATAACAAGCAAATACGTCACGAGACAAATGTCAATGCCTCGCGTGGGTTTGTTTCTTTAACTGGTTAGAATTAATTGATGGTGCGTTACTAATTCAAGCAAAAACAACTACTGCTCAGTGCACTACTATTCATCGTATTACCGAGATCAGACCTTCGGAGTAGAAGGGGGCTACGCTCAAAACTTTGTCTTTCTTAGTTATCTTACGGGATATTTACTCGCAAACTTTGCCACGAAAAACTGCAAACATAGGTTAATTCGTTAAATAGTGCGAGATTCCTGGAAATGGCGTGAGATATAGCTCAATAGTTTATAAAAGAATAAAAAATTGACAAACTTGCCAGAGAAGACATCTAATTACAAGAAATACGTTGACGCACTTCACGCAAAACAGAAAGTTACTTAAACAGTGAAATGTTTTCTTTTGTTATTTCTGGTACCGATGGCATCTGTGGAGCTCGTCTGAGTCTGCTTGGGTAATAAATACATGTGTTGCTTCGCCGTGAAAGCCTGTCGCAGTGACGTAGTCGATACCAAACAAAGTTTTATACGTAATTGCACAAATGTTTTATCATTCATAATCTGACTGCTATTGTATTTTTGTGTACTCACCGCTTGTTACAACCAGCATAGACTACACCACTTTGACATGTGCGTAGGAAGCTGAAAACGTTCTGTTTGCACAAGATGTCATTTTCTTGCTTATTGCAAGATTGACGTGTCTGATGAAGTGTTAGGGCATTTTGATAAGTTTGTGTTTTTGGTGTGTTTTTTATTGTCATGACTACAATCGGAGAGATCTTATTTTTACTAATGAAACGAATCGATTCTAACGCACATTTGATTATTGAAACGCAGCTCTGGACTTTCACGTTGATCTCGATACAATGGTAGGCAGCCCTTCAGCACGTCGCTTGAAGTTCGTGGAATCGCAGTCTTCAAGTCTGTGGAAGAGATCTCAAGTAATTACCGACAGCAAGCAATGCTATTCATTCGATGTGCTGTTACAGGTACTTGTAAACAGTTGATTTCATCAAACGTTTTTCTTTTTTTAGAATAGAGTTTGTTCTTCTTTTTAA
>Ga0210059_1006903_pt1 | contig 18134 bp, 14 predicted proteins | sample Ectturendosymbi2_FD_188042 | JGI IMG/M metagenome (GOLD analysis project Ga0210059, IMG submission 188042) | Ecteinascidia turbinata endosymbiont from Florida, USA - Sample 2 (SPAdes) (version 2) | ecosystem: Host-associated > Tunicates > Ascidians > Unclassified | place: Key West, Florida... | reverse complement strand
GAAATAAACATCAATATTCTGATCGCTAAGGGGGGTGCTTGAGCCCCTTCAGCACCCCCCCTGGCTGCGCCTTTGACGTCACACGTTAGCCAATGAAAATGCATGACAACAACTATAACTTCTGGTGAATTTCCAGGTTCAGGCATGTAGCAGGCACATATTGCCTACTACAACTAAAACATTGTACAACAAAGCAATATACAAAGACAATCAAAATTGTATAACAACGGACAACTGGAAGTCAACATCAAAAGACTGAAATGAATGTTGAAAAAACCCAAAATCAAACAAGCGAGGAGCATGCGTCGACAATGGGTAAAAACCAGACCCTGAGCATGCCTTCACCCACATATTCTGCTATGCCCCAGTCAGGCGGAAAGCCAGACAATCAATGGCGCAGTTGCTAAGCAATATGACGCACAACTTAAAAGGAAATGATACGTATGAGAAATGGACGGTGCTATCTACCCCATAGGGGATTCCCCGGAAACTATTGAGTATAAATAGGACGATTTTTGCAGCAGGATTTCAGATTGGACGACCTCGCCTCTGGCTAACTGTTCTGATCCCTTCTGAAGTTTAAACCCCTAAGGTCTTGCTTTGGAAGTAAAACAACTCTGCCTCACTGAGGTTAAGTTGATTGGAGCTCTAGAAGCATCTATGACCACTACCTCCACAATCAAGAGTTTTTGTACTGGGTAAGTCCTTGAAAAGGCTTGCTCCGGACGACACATGTGGCATGTCCGGGCGAAGCTATGACACTCAGGGCCATAAAAATGGAAACTCCAAAACCCCGTTTCCACCAGTTTCCAAAATGTATGAGTCAACACCAAAACTCTCTTTGTTGATGTTAAGCTCTGAAACGTTCTTAGCTGAACTGTCTAGAAAAACGTGACAGTTACATAGAAAGTTAGTTAACTCTGTGATTAACGACTAAACCCTTGCCAAAAGACTTTAACACGATCAGACTTGTTCAGAAACTGATCAGATTGCAAACAACTCGCATAAGTGAGAAGTAACTTTTAAAACTTGTAATAGACTTATGATACTCTAAGTAAATAGGACAAAGATTGCTGGTTGCAAACGTGGTTTGCATGAATTGTTCTTGCTTGTGAATTTGATTCGAGAGAGTTCTTTACGAGTCATCTATTTTATATTGGTGAGTACATGTTGTTTATATTTGCATAAATAGTTAAATAAACTGATTGACTGGAAAATACTGTACGAGTTGTGTTAATGGTTGGTAGAATATTTAATAAAGCAACAGAGGTAATCAGGGTGGTTAAATATGAAAAATCTTATATTATGACAAATGTACCTTCAGACAAATGGCATTGTCATTGAAATATGTTGTCGACTTTTTGTCACATAAAGCTTCATGATCTGCCTTGAGATGTTGCACAGTGGACTTGGGTAACAGCGGAGCGTATTCAAGAAGGAACTTTAATGTCTGTGCTTGTAAATGAACAGCTGAGCTTGAGCTGGAGCCCTGATGAGATTCCCTTAATTGTACTTGAAAAATGCAAGGAGATAAATGCGGATATTTTGCCAGTATTTGTCCGAGTCGAAAGATGTCTTAGTTTTGATCTGCTAAATTTCTGGTAAGAATCGTCGTAGACGGAATTTGTTTGTTGCTTAGAATTAAGGCTTGGTGCAACGTGCATTTAGTTAAATATAAATGTGGTTCACCAAGGTGAATCAAATAAGTATCCTCACCTATTTCCCAAATATTGGTATGATCAACAAATTGGCTGTGAGTGTTGAACTTTATGATGTAGTCCAAAATCAGCTGAATTGTTTTTTGAATTTCAAATGTCGGATCTTGCGTTTGAGGACTAGAATTCTTGACAACGTCGTGTGAAAAAGACGTATCAATTGATGAAACCACAGGTAAGCCACATAGATTTTCATATAGCATAAATGAGTCCATCTCTGCTAAATCAAAGGAAGTCCTGTTTCCTGTATAACCTATAACTTGGGTGGCTGTCACCAAAATTGTAAAAAATATATGGTGGATTACGAGAAACTTCATACATTAAGAAAAAGAAGTGCTATTGTAGAACAACTGTATAAAATGACACCAAATCATACGTTATATGATGAAATCATAATGTCCTATAAATTAAGTTAAACGTGAGTTTTATGTTAAAACAATTTAAATTTATCACAGCTATTGCAAAAGGTTCTATCATGAAAGAGTGAATCTAGATATTATTCTAATATTTCTTAGTGTACTTATCGTCTTGCAAGTTGCAAAGTAGCTATTCAGTCTGAGAAAGAGATTCGAGAGTTCCACAGGTCTGGAATAAATGTAGAAAAGTCGTTGAAGACGCGTTGTCCAAAAAAAAATAGCAAAATGTTTACATGAAAAATCGAAATTAATGTGTATTTTGAAAAAGATTAATTGTGACTTACGTTGAAGCAACAAAATTAATTGCAAGTTTATCAGAAGTAGTAATGCTTAAAATGAACAATGTTGGATGAAAAAAATGTGACACATTGCAGTAGAGCAACAGAAGCAACGGTAAAATTTGTCAGAAGGTTCTAAACCTTCGAAAAAAATGTTGGGCGCCAAAAATGTAACAATGTTTTTGGTCATGTGATAACCAAAAGGTTGTTTTTAGATACAGCAGTAATCTTACTCAAGGGTTCGCACCGTTGCCATACCAAGGACAGTTGTCGCCACTCTCACTCGGTGGTTTAACCCTTTAACGACCGCAAAAACCAATAAATTGGCTCTAGGTTTTTTGGTTATAACTCGCCAGCCGCTATAGCTAGAGAGTTGTTCAAACCCTCTACGGATGCGGCAAGACTTCTTGGTTCTATTAAAAAAAATTTTTTGATTTGGGTGAGGGGTTCGCCTGGGAGAGGCTCGCAAAGTGGGGGTGTTTTGTGTTTTTTGACCAACTATGACGGGCCCTGGACGCCAATCCAATGGGCCAAAATTTTGGTTCAAACTTTTTTTGGAAACTAGATGATCTCCCGCGTCGATAGAGACCTTGCTTGACCTTCTAGCATGTCTGGATCCAAAGTTATGGCTCAAAAACCCCATTTTACCCCCAAATTCAGAAAAAGGCTAATAATCAGGATAAACTACAGTTACGTCTTTTATGTTTATTACTAGCTATTCATTCTATTACCACTAACATTTCATTAATGTTAATTCCTTTAGTCTAAAACTAATAGCAGTTGTACGACAGAATGCCAACTACAGTGAGCCTTAAATGCAAACGTACAATAAATCTCCTTTTTACAGAACGTGACCTTTAGAGAACTCAATCATAGGTTTTTCAACATAAAATTTTTTTTCTCTCACAAATTGAACATCTTCGACATGACGTCCATGGACTGCTCCTCACCCAGTAGCGAGCTACCCAAAAAGAATAGCAAGACCACCTCAACGAATGCAGGATTACGCATTCAGGCCGAATCTAACCCATCCTCTCCAACCCCAAACATTGTTCAACGTATTAAATACATCATGGCATTAGAACCTTCTGCAAGTGCAACCAACAAGCGACTTCTTCATCAAGAAATAGCCGACAATCTCACTGTTTTTGACATGTATGGATCAGAATTTTTGACTGTAAATGCACCACTCAGCGAAATTGCTAACTGGACCCCTCAACAAATACCCTACTAATGTTTTTGGGTCAAAAATGCCAGTGAAAGGAGGAATGCCATAATCCGCACTGGAACTATGCTAGCATCCCTTCATCAACAAACACCCTGTGCGATTGGAATAAAACTCGACCCCAAAAAATGTGCAAGCACAAATTAAACCTACCACAAGTTAACGGAATTGCGACGAAGCATTTGGCACTTCATTCTATCAGAAATCTCATTTTTACCACCACACATCAAGACATTTTTGGAAGCAGAAATCATAAGTGAAGCACAAGAACTCAAACAGGAGGACATCTCAAAACCAAAATCGATCAAGAAACTTAAACATACAGGAACTCCATACAAACAGGTGACAAAACTAATAACACACTACATAACATATAAAGCTTGTTCTACTTTTATTCTGTTTGTGTTTGTTATACAGTGTGCACTAATACTTATTTAAATTCATAGCAATGTTATCGTTGTCTGTATTCATGCGTGGTAGTGCCAAGTTTCCGAGACACAATAAACCAAAGCCCTCGCAATGTTCTTTAGCGGCAGTACGACAAAGTCTACGAGCTCTACTGACCGTTTCACTAACTTGGTGTGTAAATCCGGCAAGCACGATACGTGCGAAGTTCCAGCACATCACAAACAAGAAGCTAAAACTATCTACTTTGTTATCACATAATCTGATCTGGAATGAAATATTGACTCTACTAACAGCAAACGTGCGTGACGATTTGAAACCGCTCATAAAACTACTAAGACGCAAAGCATTTTTTTACCAAGTAGCAATGATACGGCTCCACATTACATATTTCAACACCCATCCCTTGAAGATAAGTTGGTTATTGAGCAAACAAGGTTACGATTGCAGCTGGATTTGCAAGTGTCAACATTTTCCTTTTGACTGTCAAAAACGCCATTTACAAAGCATCTGGGAATCCATCCTAGCAGGTATAATTTTTATTATCAGAATCACAGCAAATACCAACTCATAACGTTATTACCATCTAAAGACGTCGCATGGACACCGTTTATAGAATATTTAAACTCACAACGAGACCGTTGTGTGGAACTCACACTGAAGCGCAAACGGTTTCGATTCTTCAAAGCTTTTTTATTGAATGAATTTTCCACATTGCGTGCTATCTCGCATATGTTTTTGTTTCACAATATTTCGTGGCAACTAGATACGATAATAATTTGTTATCAACGCGGAGATAACTATAAACAAAAAGTACAATCCACTAGGACATCGACTTTCAAACGTTGCATGTTCTGTAGAGCGAGAAACCATGCCACACACAATTGTTCGGCATATAAGACTGCACTTCACAAACGCCGTTTAGAGTCAGCTTACAACCCGCGTAAAGAAAATCAATGTGGCCCCTACGCAAACCGTTCACCGTTTCATTTACTGACCGAGGTCTTAATACCTGATGAAGTTTTCGGTTAATGCAACTCTCATCTTTTTTTATCTCCATTATAGGACATGAAATTCTTTGGCATGTATTCAATTTTTTGGCTGGTACATTTACCGGGTTGTGTTTACCAATGTTCCCGAAAACTGCTCTCAAAACACTTTATTTCCTGCAAACGCTGCAAAACCAAACCCGTCATGCAGACTGTACGGCAAAACCAAAACTTTTTATTTCCTGCTGTTCAGCGCGACGCTCAGCAACAGCAACCACGCCCAAAATGCATCACGTTTTCTACAAGCTAACAGCATGACACGCTAACCACTACCATTTTCCTTGTTCTCTCAGTTAAATCAAAGCGTTCAAGTTGTGTGTGTGATTTCTCGTCACTTTAACGTGCAAAGCATCATCTATTTTCTTCTTTCAGATAACATAAACTAATAATGAATTTGATACGAAGACTGCGCAATCGTGAAAACACTAATATTCAACAAGGTTTTACATATACGCCTAATACGTTGAAAGCTTTGGCAATTGAACCTGATGTGATTATATCTGTCTTCAGCCAACGTTCAATACTCATTTAATAATGAGTGCAACTGAAGGATTTTTACATCGTAATGGTGTACGCAGACCTCTTGACTTTGAGCAAATTCGTTTGTTCAACATTTGCGGCAGTGACGCTATATTTTTTAAGTCATACGTTTTAATTTACGGATATAAAGGTGATAAGTCTCAACTTGACTTCAACCTTGTACATAAAATAAAATTCATGCATGATATTCTACTTCAAGCGCGATCTCAATGCCCTTGAGGACAGACAAGTACAACCGAAGGCTCGAAGAGGATTGGACCAAGAATTTTCTGGGCTCATGAAGACATGAATTGTTTGACTGTCTGTTAACAAAGGCGACCACAACGATTTGTAAAAATTTCGCATTTGTTCCGCTGTGGAACATTATCTAATCAAGACAATGAATCAGAGACGTTCTTGTGAACTGCTCTGCATATCATTTTCGCAAACAGATGTGTTCTTTTGAAATCAGCAAACTTTTTTTGTGCAAGCGACATACTACGCATACTCAGTCATTGCTTATTGTTTCATGCGTTTGTTTTAGTTGATATTCAGAACCGTCTTTTTATTGCATGCATGTTACTAAACTGTTCGTTTTTTGTCTACAGCATTAGTTTTGAAATAAGTAACAATTGCAAAAAAAAACATTTCAAATGGCACGCTGCTCAAGGCTTTCACCCATTCCTATCAGCATGGAACTCCAAAATGCTATGAACATGACGCCGGAAATGTTTAAAAGCGAAACATCATCCGAGGACAGACGACGCTTGGAATCATGTCAGAGGCAGCCCTGAACACCAGAAACCGTTACCGCAGCGTTACAGAAGCACAAGTGCTTTACCAACATGTCATTATCCGAATTTTGTGGCGACGCCATCATCGCCTGCATCGAGGGCAACTCCAGACAGATCTCATGTGCCATTGCGACCTACTAAATTAAATTTCTCTCCAGCTTCACAAGACCCCCTACATCCGAACAATCCCAATCCGATTTACGGTTTAAAGTACCCAAACCGACAGGCTTTACGAGAAGAACCGAGAATGATTACCAATGTCGATGTCATCTATGCTTCGCCAATTCTCCAAGACCACATACACCATTTATTGGCGGACCATGCTTTGGATGAGAAGAAAACTCGCCAAACTCTACGTTATTTGGGAATTCGAGACAGAATTTTCTTCGATTACATTCGTCTGAATTATCCACGCCATTACTGGGTGTATCTTGGTGATAAAAAAATGAAACATTTCCCATATAAAAACTAGGAATGTGCTATTCTCCCATATAAATATTAGTTACGTGTTATGCAGACAACTTAATCTTACTATAACGTGCTTAAACAACATTTCATGTCTTTCACAATCTTTTTAAGTAGATTGAGTGCATCTACGTTACCATACAAAAACTGCTTATTAGTCTTGAAGTGTTTTGCGCATACATAGTGTATTATGTTGCGACAATTATCTTGTGCATTTTCTCTTGCTACAATATATATATATTCGAGAATCGAAACGAATATGGTTTGACTGTGGCAAGGTTTCATTGTCTGAAATATGTTCACACATTAACACTAAATCCCTAACAACATTTTTTTTAGAATTAATATTACCACCTTTGGCCTTTCAACATGCCGCTTGCCCTTTCAGGATAACCCATAATCACCTCTTTCTTTTTTCGACAGAAACACAGAAAACAAACCATGAAAATATTCCAAAAATTGAATTTCATGGTGATAAGCATTCTAGCCTCTCATAAAGAAATATGAAGCTTATGTACGGATTCAATAAACAGCTTTTAGCTCATGAGAAAAGCAGGTGTTCTGCAACTACCGAATATGCCAAAATTTGGGAAGTCTTGAGAGCATTCAACACCGAGACGCCATTTCTAACTCAGTTTTTGAAAGCACTTTTTCATTGACAGGGTGAAATCAGGTTATGACGACTTCAAGCCTAGCAATTGGCATTACAGTAAAATCAGCCTTTCCTCAACATGCAGATACATTCACATATATTTTTTACGTATTTAATTTTTTTTTTAATTAGTTATTTCAAAACCGTTTCAGTTCTATACGGCTCCTAGCCCACCCTAGAAGCATTCAAGTCAATAAGACCTGTCATGTCCCATTCACAAATTTGGCGCGAGACACGCCTCAACGTTACACTAACATGAATAGTAGCATTGATGCCGACACGAGCTAAACATTCACAATCCAGTTTTGGACCTCTGCTCAGAAAGTGCAATATGCTATTTTTCCAACTCATCTTCCCCAGTGGTAAACTAGCACCTCTTTCTACATTCAATGTACAGAAACAATATAATTTTTTATAGACGGACAATACCCACAGCACTGAACTGTTTTCATTATGGGTTCACATGGGAAACGCAACGTTTTTAAGCGAAATGAGTGTCGACCATGATGCGACAGAATTCCTTTCACCACATCAAGTTTCTTTTTCGACCGAGATGACCTCAAGCCCAATATGAATTCAACAATGGAACAATTTAAACCATCACAGAAGACGTCACCTACAATCACATAATTTTTCCAAATGGTTTTTAGAAGCAACTCCCCTCAACTCTTGCTTACCCATTGGACAACATGTGCTACGCATTACAATGAAACAACCGCAACTACAACCTCCTCACACGGCACGGAAACCGCACTGGACACATGCATACACATTGGATCACAAGTATCTCTTAGCAATTTCAGTTTTAAGACCGCAATATATTGAAGTCGCACATATCAGAAAAATGAGCGTTAAGCACATTGTTACCGCAGTTGCTTTCTCAATTCGAAATTTTCTACTCTGTTTCAACAACGTTACATCTGTCAAACAATCCCTAATGTTACTAAAAAACAAATTCTTGACGCCAATCACACATTTTTACAAACCTTTTTCCTAATGGTGATTTTAAAGCAACTTTGTTGAATGCCCAACCGCCGATCCGACAACAATGATTTTGTCAAGATTCGACAGGCTTCGAACACTTAATTTGATCATTTGCGCAGCTAGACACATTCATGTGGGATTGCACAACATTGCACCAAACCGGATGCCCTTGATCAACTATATATGACAACATGATACAGCTAAACAGCTTTTTCATTAAAATAACTGAAAGTTTTTCCAATATTAGCTACCCACCTCATGCTCACCAGCTGCTGTGAAATCAATCGTTCACCAACCGTGCTTAAAGTTACTGAACACTTCCATACAACTCAATATTAGTTAATCACTGATGGTTTTCCTTTCATACACTGCATGCAAAACAAACGGTTGAAACGAGAATACCAAACCTAACTTCACATTTTTCATTTCAGATTTAGTTTTTAAATAGCAATGTCAATCAAGGCTAGTAAAAGTTGTTTGAAATATCTAGTAAACCAGGGTATTAACATTGCTGACATTGTCAAGTTAACCCCGACTGTTTCCTTGCAACCTATGTGCCTAACGAATTTTAAAATTGGAAAAGATGTGGCTTGTCAAATGGACACCTCGAGACCAAGTTCGGAAGATTGGTTTGAGGGAGTAATGGATGAATTGCATCTGACTGACGCTCTCCAAAATGTCTGGTTAACAGAAATTATTGAATGTCTCGGGAACTGACCCGTGGAATGACATTGCACAGACCATTTGGGACATACAATCTGACATATTACATACACTACTTTCACACTGTGAAACCAATTGCCAACCAATACTTAAAAGTTTGATGAACAGATGGAACTGTTTCAATCATTTGATTTTCACATGCAGCAACCTACAAGGAGAACGTAACGACTCTTCCTTATTTTGTTTTGACTTTTACTTGCATGCGTGACCACATGCAATTTTGAAGGACAAGTTTGACATAAATGGGATCTCCTCGAGAACATTCCCATTACAAATGGCGTCAATCACATGTCATTTCATCTGTTTATGAACGTGACGCGTTTTCACTGTTCATTTCATGGTTTCCTTATTGCATAAAATGCTTTCTTCAATGTTTTATGGTTTCTGACTGCAGTGTTTATGAAATGTCAAGATTAACAAACAGCTCAACCACTTACCACCCATTGTTCCAATGCACAGGAATTCCAAACTAGTACAAAGTGATTAAGTAGGCAATAACACATTCAACAGCATATTAAATACGACGATTCCTTCCATATTCCAACTTCATCGACAAACAACTATCATTTCTCCACCTACATTCTACTCTGCATATCAATTTCAGTCTAAATTTCGCATGAGGGATTTCATTTAGCACTCTTAGCACCTTTACACAAATTTCCAGTCATCCACAAGTTGCTGACATTCCGAAATTTCTCACTGCGCGAGTCAATTACGCATTACCCAAACCAGAACTTTCAGAACTAAGCCATACGAAATGAAGAAAATATCAATATCATCTTTGCTACAAATGCAGACAAACCGGTCATCTTCAAAAACATTGTACACAATTTAAAATAAAAATTAAGAACACTTTGTTCATCGAAGAGTTTACGAAACTCTTTTGTCACATATTAGGAGACCCAACAAACATTTTTGAAAACTGCACAACATGCTCATTGACATCAAGGCATTCCATATGCGTGACTGACTGGTCACAACTGCACAGATGTAAACAACCTCTTCCATTAAGAACTACTCTTCAAACTTCATGTTTTTCAGAAAACCTTTAATAACTTGACATGCCTAATCTTATAGTTGAAATTAATCCTCCAAAATTCAACCAACAACTTGTTGATCTGTTAACAAATGAAATTCCAAGGATGAACACTCCTCATGCACAAGACAATGTTTCTGATTCACCCCGAACGGAGGAACCTTCAAACACTACACTATCTCCCCAAAGGAATACAAATGACCAGCAAACACAGACGGAATTACATACAAAACTCAATCGATCTACATCATCCAGGAGAACACAAAAATCACCACAAAAAAATGACACGGAAATATTGCATCACCACCTTGCTCAACAACTTCGAAGTTTATCACTTCAAGTGGCACAGGTACGCCAGATGCAGTCACAAAGAAATCCCTTCAGACATCCTGGTCTAGGAAGAATTCAAACTCGTACTTGTTTTCGCTGTCACAAAAGAGGACACCTCGCCAAAGATTGCAGAAAATATCTCCGATGGAATTCCTACTAGTAAAACCCACATAACAACCTTCTACACGGCATAATTCTTATCAAAGACACAACTATCTACGTCAACGCAACAACGGATTCACATCATACAACAATCACAACGGAAACAATTGAATATGACAATCACACGATCAAAATTAACCTCATAACGTCCCAACCAAATTGCGGACCTAACCGCCTTCTACTCATTGAAGAACCTACTAAAGGAAGATTTCACTGACACCTTCATCCAATCTATTTCACTCACGAAGAAATAGTTCAATCGACAATAAAGGTATGTTTTCTAAAACTTTTTCCTTCGGATAAACAGAAAACCGAGTCTATATACTTGATGACGGTTTTTGACCTCGTGAACGACACAGACGCGACACCTAGTGACTAATCTCATTCCATTTTTTTTCAAAAATGCTTGGTTGAATTTCACATCTAGCACCCAATCTATCTATCTTTCTCTTTCTATCTTCTTCTCTTCTACTTTTTCAGTGCCTGATGTTAATTTCACCTTACAGTCGTACGACCTCAGCGCGCATTCTGCATGATTTTTCGACACTGACGAAGGGTTGTCATGCCGGCGACCATGATCAACCAACAGACGATATTGACGCATGGTGCACACAATCATTGTTGTGATACACCAGCAGATTGAACTGGAATATGATGAACAACATCAATAATTTTGACAGACACATGATTTTGTCACTACGGTCTTTTCTGTGGGGTACGTCCCATTTTTAAAAGAAATAATACGTGTATGAATAGAAAACACATTTTTCTTCGATTTTTTTTACAGTAATCTGAGGGACGATGACATACCTAATACTCCCACACGGAGATAGATAAACACAGATAATATTGCGTCCAATTGAGAAACATTCACATTATCCGCACTAATCACAATAATGGTGATCTGAATCTTTGTGGACGGTCCTGCATCCCTGTGGATAGACCAGCATCTTGTGGATAGATCTGAATCTTTGTGGATGATCCTGCATCCCTGTGGATAGACCAGTATCTTGTGGACAGACTCGATTCTTTGTGGACGACTCTGTATCTTTGAGAACGATCTGATTTCTTGTGGACGGATCAGTTTCTTTGCAGATAGTTTCTTTTTTTTCTCCTTCACGTCAAACACACCTGTCTTAGTGTAGACAACTCTATTTTCATTAAACAATATTTTTTCGAGTTTTCGTAATGGACTGTTATCATACGACTCTCAACTTTTCAAACACCATTACATAAATGCCCCTCTAGTCATGGAAAAAATGAAGGTTGAACGAAGCTTGATGACAAATGGAAATTTTATGCACAATACTTTCCTTATTGCACGCACGTCATCAAATCTAAATCTACTTCATTTATAAAAGAATATTTCAAACAAAACAAGCGACTATCTTTCCCATGCACTCAACACCAATATTTTCTTAGTCGAAATCTATAATATCTTCACCCTGATACTTTCTGCAAGGATCTATGGCTTGCATTCAATTTTGGAACCTTTCATGACCTATTACAAAAATTGCACTACCTCAATGATCAAAAGGACTGCATTGCAGCTTTCAGCAAGCAAACAAATCCCATCACATTTATTCGTGCCATAGACGGATAAGCTTTTTGAACTTGATCATTTTTCAGTTTCCGAACATGATGGACTAACCGTTTTTCAACCCCTCAATAGATATTCATCTGCACTTTCCCCAAAGCAGCAATTTGCACTCCGTTTCGAAACATGATTCAAATGGCACACATTCATTTTACATGGAGCTTCGAAACCTACAGGATGAAGCTCACGGCGAGTGAGGTTGAACACAACACGGATCACCTCAAAGCAATTCGCTCAAGCGATACCCCAAAAAAAAACAACACGGTAACATTTCAACAAGATTTTTACACTAAAAATCTCTAGGGAGGCATACAGATAGATGCTATACAAAGCATCTGTATAAACAAAAAGACAATTTCGCAAATGCAAGATTATTTTACAATAAAAACGACTTCATAAAAATGGAAGTCATAAATGATTATATTACAAAAACCACTATTCCTGGAAGAAAATTACAGACAGTGCCGATAAGAAGATGGCGCTCCTTAATACATTCGGGTATGGGATAATCTAACATTTCCCAATAGGAAAATTGACAATTAATTGAAACAATAAAATACTCACTTGATATACAATTACCATCATAAATGGACCTACAAAAAAAATATAAAAATAGTAAGTCATTTTGCTTTAAAGCATCAATTACCTTATTTAACGGCAACACCGGAAGTAATACCGAATAGAAATGCACAATGCTCAATATGTGCAATAAAATCAATACAAAAACTCTTACAATTACCATAATAATACAGATATTTGTGTAAAAACTTAAGAACCACAATGCAAATTTGCAGTAGGTTCTTTAAAAACTGCTCTAGAAAAAAACCTGGAGTTCTTCCAGACATTGCAAAGCAGATTCACACTTCAAATAAATCAAACAAAAAAACAAGTCACAGACTTGCAGATTTAACAACTTGAACGTGTTAATGCTGTTACCATCCTCTCCAGAATAATGAAAAATCTAGCAAACCGACAACTCCTCAAACAACAGATAATTACGACCAGACGGTCTATTGAAAACAGAAAATTAATCTTAAGTCGGAATACTCATGCAACCCAACTAGCAATCAAAGAATACAATTCTAGAAAATTAATTTTACAGGCATTAAAAAAAGTTGAAAAATATTCCTTCTCTGAGAAACGATACCATGCATCGTAACCGGATTGAAAAAGGAATCATATACAATACAGAAATTCATAGGTTAATAAAAACAGAACATCAAAACTGCACCAAGTGGTTTAAAGAACACCTGCTAATTATAAGAAACTAGTCATAATGACTGGAATAATTTAATAAATTTATTAAAAGCCTTCAATGACAAACATTAACATCCAGGAAATATAACGTAGAAGAAGACAAGAAAAAAACATATAAAAATGGTTACTCCTTCACTTCAGGAACCATTCCCATGGAAATCTTCATTTCCCAAGGCTACTATCCTAATTGCCATCACTTTCATCATCCTGCTCATCCTTGTACGGAACGTCGACGCCATAAGAAGAAAGAGTGACTACAAAAGCCAACACGCCCAAGCAAAAAGAAGAAGAAAGTTAAGAAGACAAAAAACACAGAGAGATCTCGGAGATATAGCTCTCAAACCCAACAATGATGAACACATCTCAAACTTCCCAAGCGACTATACAAGTCATAGCATTGAAAATTTCACTTCAGGATACGGATCTACTCTGAGATAACCTGACCCAGAAGAAGAAGAACAGCTCATCCATGAAGAAAAAGATGGAGAGTCTGAAAAACCGGAAAACATTCCTCCACCGGAAAATTAAAAGACAAAGAAAAAAGAAAGCCAAAAAAAATTGATTAGACAATCAATTTCTGTGGATCCGGGAGGAATGTAGCAGGCACATATCGCCTACTACAACTAAAACATTGTACAACAAAACAATATACAAAGACAATTAAAATTGTATAACAACGGACAACTGGAAATCAACATCAAAAGACTGAAATGAATGTTGAAAAAACCCAAAATCAAACAAGCGTAGAGCATGCGTCGACAATGGGTAAAAAACAAACCCTTAGCATGCATTGAGCACGCCTTCACCCACATATCCTGCTATGCCCCAGTCAGGCGGAAAGCCAGACAATCAATGGCATAGTTGCTAAGCAATATGACGCACAACTTAAAAGGAAATGATACGTATGAGAAATGGAGGGTGCTATCTACCCCATAGGGGATTCCCCGGAAACTATTGAGTATAAATAGGACGATTTTTGCAGCAGGATTTCAGATTGGACGACCTCACCTCTGGCTAACTGTTCTGATCCCTTCTGAAGTTTAAACCCCTAAGGTTTTGCTTTGGAAGTAAAACAACTCTGCCTCACTGAGGTTAAGTTGATTGGAGCTCTAGAAGCGTCTATGACCACTACCTCCACAATCAAGAGTTTTTGTACTGGGTAAGTCCTTGAAAAGGCTTGTTCCGGACGACACATGTGGCATGTCCGGGCGAAGCTATGACACTCAGGGCCATAAAAATGGAAACTCCACAACCCCGTTTCCACCAGTTTCCAAAATGTATGAGTCAACACCAAAACTCTCTTTGTTGATGTTAAGCTCTGAAACGTTCTTAGCTGAACTGTCTAGAAAAACGTGACAGTTACTTAGGAAGTTAGTTAACTCGTTGATTAACGACTAAACCCTTGCCAAAAGACTTTAACACGATCAGACTTGTTCAGAAACTGATCTGATTGCAAACAACTCGCATAAGTGAGAAGTAACTTTTAAAACTTGTAATAGACTTATGATACTTTAAGTAAATAGGACAAAGATTGCTGGTTGTAAACGTGGTTTGCATGAATTGTTCGTGCTTGTGAATTTGATTCGAGAGAGTTCTTTACGAGTCATCTATTTTATATTGGTGAGTACATGTTGTTGTTTATATTTGCATAAATAGTTAAATGAACTGATTGACTGGAAAATACTGTACGAGTTGTGTTAATGGTTGGTAGAATATTTAATAAAGCAACAGAGGTAATCAGGGTGGTTAAACCACCGAGTGAGAATGGCGACAACTGTCCTTGGTAAGGCAACGATGCGAACCCATGAGTAAGATTACTGCTGAATCTAAAAACAATGTTTTGGTTATTACATGACCAAAAACATTGTTACAGGCAGTTCTTCCTTGGGCCACTGCCTGAGTAGCAGCAAGATTCCCACTGGAGTTTTTTAAACAGTCTACAGGTAGTCTGCTAGACTGAGACCTATTGAATATATGTCAGCATGGTTTACTCTCTTCCTCCATGAAAGAATTGAACTCGTGTTAAATCCCTGATGTTATTGAATACTTTTCCCACGTATTAAAGATTAATAGCGCAGTGTTTGAAGTTATATTAATAAAACCATGAGTGAATACAAGCTTCACTTAAAAGCACTAGTGTTTCTGTATGCTTTCGAGGAATCAGTCGACTGCCATCTGCTTTCTTCTTTTTGCGATTATTCAAACTTGCACATATCTCTATTCAAGTATGTACTTTCCTCGGTGGGTGTAAGCAAGGAATCGATCAGCAAATTTTTTTGTTAGGAAATCGATTTCACGTAAAATTACGCATCCTCAGTCCTTATTCAAATAGTCCTTATTCTACGCATCCTCAGTCCTTATTCTATTTGAATAAGGACTGAGGATGCGTAATTTTACGTGAAATCGATTTCCTAATAAAAAAATTTGCTGATCGATTCCTTGCTTACACCCACCGTGGAAAGTACATACTTGAATACAAGCTTGTCTGATGTTCAAATTGAGCGTAAAGTCGAATGACAAAGGGCGGGTCTGATTTTCTTCATTGTAATTTCAGGCGTGCCTTGAGTACGTTCCTATTATAAATTAACCAGTGCTCTCGAGGAACTACTCTACATAGCAGGCAAACATTACTGCTACCAATTTGTGCCAGGTCGTTCAGTTTTTTCTTTCAATGAGTGAGAGAGTGAAGCCACTGAAAACTTCTCGTGTCTTTACCCAATAACCTGCCATGATTCTGGAAGAGATGAGTTGGCACAGAAGATAGAAAATTTATACAGAACAGAGTCTTTTATGCTGAAAACAGAAACAGAATAAGCGTGACTTGTAGTGGAGTATAAAAGTCACTCGAATAGACATCTATTGGAAAGGTTGGTAATAAAACGGAAATAAGAGGTAAGTTTATGATATTTTATTTTTTGTTTTACAGGTTCTAATAGATATAAGAAGTAGCAAGCAGTAGTGAAAATGTCAACAGAGGCACATGATAGATGCTCTATAGCAGTGGTGTCAAACTCGTTTCAATTCCAGGGCCATTTCAGGCATATTTAATCTGAAGCGGGCCAGACCAGTGAAATCATTGCATAACATCCTGTTATAAGTAATGCCAACTTTCAACTGTTTGTATTACTTTAATTCAAAAATTTCAAGCTTATCTAAAAATGATTATTAGCACATTTAAGGAGCAACCTTTCAAAAGTCTGCAACAACATGACGTTTCTTGAGAACCTTTTGTTCAATTTTACGATACACAAGATGTATCATTAATGATTTTTGTTGAGTTTGTTTTACCTCCTCAACATGAAACGTTGTTGCGATCTTGAAATAAGAATGAAAGAAGACTTCGACTATCTAATATAACAAAAGAACCGCAGAATGGAAGTAGGGACGAGTTCAAGAAGAGCCAAACGACGTTGGATATTAAAACCGTAGATAAAGACATTGACTCTATTAGATCATTATTATGTGCATTTATTTGATGTATTAAAGAACTGTATTTTACGTGCTTATTATCCGCCATATTCAGAAGGAGAACAATTCGTAATAACATAAGATTCAATTGTAATAATATCCACATCGAAAATCTTAATAAAACTTACGATAAAAAAACGACAATCACTGAAGCGTAAACTTTAAATCTTAATTTCGATTTTAACACAAATTCTGTGATTGAAAGTGTGACACTAGATATTGTACAATCGATTGCACAACCACCAAGTAACGCGGTTGAACTCAGGCCAGAGCCACGGCGTTATGCGTTGTGTTTTCTTCTCGACTTGAATCTCACTAGCAGTTCAGTTGAATCGTGGGCTTACCAGTGTCAACACCTAAACCAGAAGTGGAGATACCTTTCTGGCTTAGGTCGAATAAAAAGAATAGCTAGTTAGCGAACTTGTGAGGTCTGGCAAATTCGTGAACCAGAATACACTTGTAGCTGATTACTATTCTAGACCGGCTAGACTAACGGAATAACCGGAGGTATAGCCAATTTCGGTAAGCAAGTTATAGGGTGCATGCTTAAAAACAAGAGTCACTCTCTCTCCTCTCACCTTGTGATACAGTAGAACTGTGTATTAGTCTTGCTTACTATAATAAAACTTGTGTATGTTAAGCTATATGATAAACCTCTGTTTTTAACCTCTGATGTTTGCAGTAACTTATATACTTTCACTAACGATTGATTATTGATATAAACCATTGCTGTGATGAATATTCGCAGTGCTTAAAGCTATACCAATAAAACCATGAGTGAATACAATCTTGTTGTGATACACTGAGCGAAGTCGAGCTAGACCGGCGGGTCCAGGTTTCTTACTTGTTAACTTGGGCGTGCCATGGACATTCCTAGGGACCAGTGCTCTTGCGGAATTGTCCTAAATGTGTTGTGGTTTGCTTCTTCTAGAGGGGAACCGCAACACTTTGAAACCAACCGAAACGAAAACACAATGACTAAAAAATCAACCGAAGCAAAATATTTCGGAAAAACCGAACCGGTTTCTGTCAAATTTCCGTTTCGAACACCTCTGCTCG
>Ga0210059_1006902_pt1 | contig 18134 bp, 18 predicted proteins | sample Ectturendosymbi2_FD_188042 | JGI IMG/M metagenome (GOLD analysis project Ga0210059, IMG submission 188042) | Ecteinascidia turbinata endosymbiont from Florida, USA - Sample 2 (SPAdes) (version 2) | ecosystem: Host-associated > Tunicates > Ascidians > Unclassified | place: Key West, Florida... | reverse complement strand
TTACGTTTTAGCTAACAATAGTGTTAAGAATGTGTCTGTAACCCTATGGTTCTGTCTTCAATGCAGTTGCAAAAAGTGTCTGTAACCCTATGATTTCGCCGGCTTCAATGTCTTGTACTACGTTCTCTATTGTCTGATTTTATCAACCTGCGTTCTGCAGAGTGTGTGTGTTCATACTATGGACTTCGTGTCTGCACACAAACAAATAAATTAAATTAAATGTGGTATGGCCTCCTCTGCGCCCTGGGAGTGTGGCGCAGAACAAACTGTCGACCAGGTTGTCCTCCAATTTCCAATCCATCGATCTCCTCATGGACTGCATGGCCTGACGGTTCTGGACGATGAGACAATGGAATGGCTGCTCAACACCTGTCCCGAAATCTAGTGCGGCCAAGCAGTGGTTAGAACAACTGGCTCAAAAGAAGAGTACGCACTCCTCTGTCGGGGTAATACACACTTAAATCTTTTTTACCAAACTCAGCAAAAGTTGAAATTCGCAGGATAACAAAATAAAAGTAAAATAGAAAAAATCATCCAGTTTTATGGATGTATTATTTACCACTTCAACGTTATTGACCCATATACGTCAAAAACGTGTGTCAATTGACGCGTCCCGCTCTTCTTGTGTTAACACTTGATTGTAGAAACCATTTCTCCGAATACTGAAATCTCAGCACGTGACCAGAATGCCTCAAGGAAGATTTTTGAAGCGAGTCCTGCTGACTGCACCAACGGGAAAGAACTCCGGGGTCGGCCATATACCAGGTGGTGTGATTACATCTCCGACCTTGCTTGGTCCCGTCTTGATGTGGAGCCAGAAGAGCCATCAGTGGTTGTTGGAAACCGTGAGATCTTTGGAGATCTCCTGCTTTCCCCGGGATGCTTCCGAGAGGAAAAGCGGGTACGAAATTGAACGAAAAAGTTCCATTCGCGCATCTACACTACATACGTTAGTGATTCCCGCTTTGCAAAACTTGACAACTTACGTACATAAGTAAACTACGCGAATCTGTGGTAGTTTTCGTGGTGATCTGCATTTGCACTTAGGCCATGGGTTTCCAACCTTTCTCGTACCACTTGCACCACTGGGGCACCCCGTATTTTGAATGCGTACCACTTCTTCCAGAACAACTAATTTGATATTGGTTTATTCAGAAAACAATATACATTAAAAAACATTAAAATAACAATGAAAGATCACAACTAAATTGATGAGATTACACCAATTGGTCGATGCGTGGCGTAAATTTGTTAACAGCACATCGAAAATCATAATGTTACGATGCAATAGGATTAGCAGGCTACAGAAAAATTTATTTATTTAGAGGCAGAGCTCAATACGGAAACTAGAAAGCTGTGAATCCAGGTTTTTGTGATAAAATGGAAGTTACTCGCGTACCACCTGGGAGACCTTCGCGCAGCGCTAGTAGTACGCGTACCACAGGTTGGGAACCCCTGACTTAGGTGATTTAAATATGCAATGATATTCAAACTCACTTCCAGTTGCAGCGATGCAAGTCTAAATTTTCGCAACAATCACACATATTTTGCTACTTGTATGAAACGTCACCAATATTTTTCTGTCAATTTCATTTTGAGAGATATTTTAAAAGCATGGCGTTGGTGGTGAATACATGGTAATGATTTTGAAAACTTAACGAACAGGAACATCGATGTCTTGTTTGGTTTTTATCTGGATGCATAACTGCACTACACATCAATAAAATCAGACGCTATTTGATTTTTACCAGTTACAATACCGATAATTTTAAAGAATATTAGCTGAAAAACACGTTATACAAAAAGATCTCGAAATTCTGCTCAACATGTGGACATGCTCAACTCTAAACCTACGTTCCAAAAACTTTCAATTTTCTTGGCAAAAGGATGTGTATTAGGCTGAAACAATGAAGAGTTTAGAGACGAACTGCGTTCGATTGGATGTTGTCAAAAACACAAATTTTGGTAATGACTCAGCTTTCAGGACACTGTCTGTACTCACAAGAACATAACCATAAAGACATCGAAATTCGTGTTTTAAACAGATACTTAGTTGAAAGCACATATATTGGAAAAACTTAGCTTTCAGTTTTTAATTCTGCATTTATGAAGTAATTCAGTAATTCACCCTCTAAAAATTAGAATTGATACTTTACCTTTTTGTACATAAGTGCACACATCCCAGCACGAATATGAAAGCCTATCCTGTCCATTTCGTAGAAATACTTGTGATGCAACAAAGCAACCGCCAATGACATCATGGTTAAGCCCGCAGCATAGCCGTAAGCTTCCGTCAAACTCACCGTGCTTTCAAAATATCCTACCACACCTTTTATTAGAACTGGTGTGGTCAAAAGAACACATTGCTGTTGATAAAATAAGAACAAGGCGTAAATAAATTTGTCAATTTGAATTTGTATGCAATCCTGACTATAGATTTTTATTACAGCATGTTTAGCCTATCTAACAAATCTTGTTAATGGTTACATAATCCGTATGAACCACTTATTTGTTTAGACACTTAGATAAACTTTGATATGAGCTTTTGTTTTATATCCGGTATAAGTGAGTTGTATCCTATTCGTCGGAGTAATGGTCAGATTGGAAGTTTCTGTATCTCTCAATTATGTTACTCTCGTAAACATCTTAATGGTTAAAAATATTTGCCGATAGAATCGAATGCGTAGGGTTTGTGGAGACTAATAATTTGAACACAGATATGTGCAAATTCGAATAATCGCAAAGTCATGAAAATAGAGCCCACTCGGCTGTTAACGCCCGCGCCGCCCACTATGATGGGCGGTACATTTTTGGCCATAACTCGCCAGCCGCTAGAGAGCTGTTCAAACCCTCTACGGATTCGGGAAGTCTTCTAGTTTCGATTAAAAAAAGTTTTTAAGTTTTTGGTTTGGGGTTCTCTGTGGGTGACGTCATAAGTGTGGGTGTTTGTGCGTTTTTTGGCTGAGGTTACCTGGCCCTGGGCGGCAACTCAACGAGCCATTTTTCTGGAAATCGATTGCACGTACCTCTACGCATCCTCACTACTGAAATCTTATTCAAATGATGTATAGGATTCTATTTTATGTCCGTGGATATTTCCAGCAAGTGATTTGTGAGGTTTGTAGATCCGAAAGTGAGTTGTGACAAACTGTGCTCAGTTATTAATTGCTCGGTATGTGGAAAAGAAGGCATCAAAAAGAAGAGTTTTTGATGATTACAGAACTAGAAGCAACAATTAAAGGAGATGATATCTTCCTAATGGTAGATTCATTTTTCAAACTGCATGGTTCAAAGTGGGTAAACATGAGGTTTCCACACCACGTCAGGACGAACTTCTGATTTTAGAGCTCGTGTCATGGAAGTAAGCCCTCGTGGAACATATACATATTGCATGATTCACAGGTTTGTAGGTCATGCAAAGTCCTTCCTTCTGACTATCCAGTGTGCTATCACTGGTGAGGATTGTACACCAGCTAAAGCGGAGTGGTTTGAACAACTGGTTGCTCCTGCGCAGTAGCGCAGCCAGCCCAAAACTTTCCGAAAGGGGAAATATTTTGAATTTAACGAACAACCGTATTGTGTTTGGGACATCCTCTCTCAAAGCACAAAACGGCAAGATATGATACAAATTTTGGGGGTCATGGCCCCCTTGCCCCCTGGCTACGCCTATGGTCCTGTGTAAAGATTTTGGTGCGGATCACAGTGTACTTTTTTTCCATGCTAATGTATGTTGGCTTTTGCTAGGACATGTTACAAAACGTGCCTATGAACTTCGTATAGAACTGCTGGGATTTTTCCAGCAGTGTGAAAATTTTGTCACTTCCCTTAAATAATGATTTCTTTGTACTGAGCTTTGCCTGCCTTGTTGATATTTTTTATGTTCTGAACAGTGACGATTCTAGCATTTAAAAAGTGGGGGCCACCCAGTGACGATTCTAAAATTAACAAAGTGGAGGAGCCACTACGGGGCCAAGGAAAAGTAGGGGGCAACATAAATGTTTATTTTGCGTGGTGATTTTCCATTGTTTTCAAACCCAACATGGGGTTGTGAATATGGTTAAATGTGACCTAACCTTATTATACACTAGACACACCTAAACGCGACTAGATGCAATTGTAGACTTGTACTGCTATGTCGAATGTTCCGTGCTAACCAGGCGACTTCCACAGCACTATCACATGTACAATGAAACATCATTTTCCGTACACGATTTTGCCGACCTCACATGAACGAAAACAGCTGCACGAAAGTGAAAACAATTCACATGAAAGCGGAATGGTTCCAACCACGAATTCCATCCTGACACAGACACAAGGAAGGCGTTGATAGTCAAATAGTTTCGTCAGACAATGTTACTATAACAAAATGCGATGCAACAAGCTTTCATGAGCACAAAGTGCAAATAATGGAGTGCAGAAGGTTGGAAAAAAGCTTTGTTTTCCGACGAAAGTCCCTATTTGGTGCAAGGTCAGCATGCTGTCATATCAGGAAAAGTTATAGGTAGACTATCACAAAGGGACATCATCATCGAAAGTGTTAAACATCCCAAAAAGAAAATGATTTGTGGTGATTTCAACTTCCAGGTTGTTGGATCACTTTTTACCCTATTGCAGGGATGATGAATACAGAAAAATAAAGCGAGGTGGTGTGACAAAACGTGGTTAGGGAAATGGAATGAACGCTTATAGCTGGAGGGGATATTTTTAAACAAGATTTGACTCCCTGTCATTCTGCAAAAAAAGTGAAACAAACTTAGAAGAGCTATCAAGGTTGTTGATTGGCCTGAGAACTCGCTCGATATGAAACCAATTGAAAATTCGTGGAGAAAGTTCAAAACAAAGCGAGTGGGGACGATTGCACCACCGCAACCAAGCCCATATAGCTATTGTTGCCATACGGTTCCGTAATAAAATATTGCCCAAGACTGCCAAAAACTACTGGAATCAATGCCAAAACGTGCTGAACAGTTAATGAAGAAGAAAAGTGATCCTATCGCTTACTAAAAACAGCTTTGGTTTCATTCAAAGCGCAACAAAACAACAAAGCAATTTATGACTGTTTTTTGCTAGTGAGTCAATTAATTTGCACACTCCTGTAGGGCATTCGTTGGCCATTAATGCCTTTATTGGCATTGTTTTCTCAGGTAGAGGTGAAATATTTTAACACGCCCAACGATTTTTCCTTGTCTGCTCATGCATGACTGCAGGTTGTTCAAGAACACCCTAAGCTCATAAATACGCAAAGGAAAGAAAAAAGCCAGTGGAGCCAAATTATAGCGCTTTTAAAGCAGCCAGGGTGTTCACGTTGTCTGTTGAACAACTTGGTTGCACAATGCGTTGTTTTGCTAGCTTTTCCGATTAATCTGTACAGTGGAAGCACGCTGTGCATTAGGCGGAATTCCTTGTAGTGGACTTGTACATATGGGTTTTGCTTTAGGTTGAAAGAGCCTACTTTGGCTAGGTAGGTGATGTAGTTTTTCTGTGTGATGATTACTGCAACAGTTTGGATGATTTTTAAAACGACAATGCACGAAGCTGAATATTACTGGCTTTAGTAGTGGTGAGCCTAGGCTCACGTGCTAGGTAACCAACCGCTAAAATGTGAAATATTGATAGCAGTCAAAAAAGTGATGCTTCCTAACACGTAATTCAGTAGATCGATTTGATGATTCTGTATCAAAAATGCTATTTATTTCTTATCAGTGAGTTCAATTGAAAAAATTTTGTCCTGAGAAGTGAAATTAATTAACTCTTGTTCGTGCCCGATGCTATCGACGTTCCAGCGTACGTCCTGCGCGTGGTTTGGTTATTATGATCAACTGCCAATCTGTTCAAGTGTTCGAATGGTTTGTGGTAGGCGACAACCACCACAGCTGGTGAACCTTCACAATTTTCGGCTGGTTGTGAGCCTGGTGAACACCCTATCAAAATGACCACCCTACACCACTGCGTAGAGGTACATGTAGCCCAGGTTGGGAACTCCTGTTATAGTGTAATTCGTATTACTAGTTTCGTGGGAATCCCGTGGGATGGGATAGAATAAATGGTTTCATGGACAAGCCTGTTTATTGATGCTCATTGCAAAGGAAACTGAATAAATAGGAAACAAACCATTGTACATGAAAAATTCTAACCTCTGTATCCAATGCACTTCCTCATTTTTGAAAAGACATTTTTCGATATCACTCGACTGATAAAACTGATGACAAAAATACAAAACCGAAATCCTTACCGAATTTATAAGTTTGGTAAATTTCGATTGTTGTGTACCCATTCTAACATAATAGCAGCGGTTGGCTAAGAAAATGACTACAAAAACAGGAAATCATGCGAGAGTGTTATCCAGACAGGAAGGAAAAAGCACCGGTAGAAGAGAATAACGTACTGTGAAAATTTGAATGAATAGTTACTTCTGTTCAAGTGACTATAGTCTCCTCAAAGGTTTGAATACCTCAGCAAAAGTTTTTAAGAAGAAATGTAGCACTACGCATCTTCAGTCCTACAATCTTATTCAAATAACACAGTTCTGTTAACGTTTTTAAATTTTTGTAATTTTTGTACTTTTCACGGTCATCACGAGAGTCGGAGAAAACTTTGCAGTGGGCCATATGTTTGACGTTCCTGGTTTAACTGAATAAAGTGCATACTTTTTCAACATATTTAGTGCTTTTGGACGTTTAAAATAGAGCCCAAACAATTTTAGATGATAGGAGCTGTAGCTGCCGCCAAAACCTTTTTGATGTCAAAACCAGAGCCGGAGCCTGAAATTTGGTTTCTGGCCCCACAACCCTGTTTTCAATTTATATTATATAATTAAATGTACAAATTGTACTATTTCGCTGTTCAAAAATAAAAGCTTAGTGCCAATACTAAATACTACTGAAATCTCCCCTAACGTTACGAGCTGGATTCCTCCCTGGTACGCTTTGTCGTATCCAGGGGCAAGGTAAGACAACCAAGACCACTGGACTGCTTTACAGATTGTATCTTTCGTTATGACCATAATACTGCCATTATTGGTTCCGCCGATTTGGGAAATTTCTCTGCAGAACTGCATGACGCGAAAAAATGAAACACCAATTCATCAGCGGCGAGGTTGGGTGCTCTGATGAACCACAAGGCCACCGTGCCGTGTAGGAGTTAGCGATTGTTCACAAGAGCGCACAAAAACCGTTTAATCATAAGACTATATGGAGGAGGCTTTATACCTGATATGTGCAAAAAAAGCTGAAACACACCCCAGCACTTCAATCTCTCAGTGTCAAACAAGCGTTACAGCAGGAAAAATATGAAGACTTGTAAGAAGCATCAGACATTTGAAAGGAGCGTAGGCCTATTGAAGAGCAAAGTTGCTAGATGAAGAATCACACCTCTGAACAAATGCATGCAATTTGTTGTATATGTGTTGCATAGCCTGCTGGAAATTTGATTAAATGAACAATTCACCTTCAAAGCGACAGGAATCCCATACAGAAGCCAGGTTGTCAAGAAGGTTTTTATGACAGCTTTGATCAAGCTTGGTTTACGTCCAGTTTTTGTGGAAAAGCTAACTTCTTCGTTCCACTTCCTGAAAAAACAACTCATTTCTCAACTTTATTTGAAAAGGTTTCAAGATCTTAATTTCTTTGATGCCAAGGAGCCAACAAACAACACATCTCCGCTTAAATCCGTACTGAAACACCAACTTCCAAAATGCAAAACAATATGCATAAACCCTTTTGAGACAGTTTAAAGTTCTATGAATAGATTTGCCTTTCTAGCTTTTCGCAAATTTGTTGAGAAGTGTCACTCCAAATCAGTTGAAACAGGTCGTATTCCTGAAGGACCCGTTTTCTTCCGTTTGTGAACATGTCCGTCATCCACCTTTTCACAATAAAACAATTAAGAGTAAAGATAAAGAAGTGATGACATAAATATTTTGCTTCCTTCGGATCCTGTTGATCAAAAGTCTCTTGAGCTACTTTCCGCTCATTTATTTAAAAGTTTTATAATGAAAACCACGGCCATTGAAAACGATACAACGACGTATTGCAAAGGTTTCGATAACTCCTGTTATCATCATCAGTGCATTGCATATTGAACTGCAGTGATCATGCTGCAGGTTCTTATTGGTCACTGGGGAGAAAAGCGCTGTGAAAAACTTGATCATCTAATTGATAAAAACACTGATGATTATGAAGCTACTTTTCACGAGGTGCCATTTCGATTAAATGTATAATTTTGCATTAGTAATTATGGTTGAACCGAAGCCAAATTCAAACTTCTTTGAAGTGTTGACCAGCAACAACTTACGTTCAGTTCTGGTTCAATCATTGTGTGTAATGCAAGCTCTCAAAATATGTTTTCAAAAGATATGAGACTTTCTCAGTCTGTTATAGGTTCATTTAAAAATGATTAATTACTCGAAAAGCTCGTGAGTTTAGAATGTTTGTAAGTCTAAATGTACAGCCAATTTGATACCAGTGGTGTAGTGCAGGCTAAGTGTCGCTCAGGGTCGACCATAAACGTCCCGCCCTTTCCACCCCTCAAATTTTGCTTGCAGAACCATTACGTCAAAGAGAAAAATATATGTTCTATTGAAACTGAGCAACTTCACCTTTGCAGAGCTCTTCACTTCACACGCAAAAACTGATGTTGATAAGCCATAGGTGTAGGTGCAGGCAAATTTTGAGGGTACGAAGGATTTTTGCCAAAATTTTTCCAAACCTGCCCGAAAAACTTTGTGCGACTTTTGCCTACTTTTTTGGTGTGACTTGCAAAAAAGGTCTTTATTTGTTTTTCTGCAAACGTTAGGTGGCGCCATTTTTTAAGCGAAACAACGTTGGGTGCCATTTTCGCCCAGATTTTCAGGGATTTTGCCCAGATTTTCATGGATTTTGACATATTTTGGGGGTGCGTTTGACCACCGCCTTCTACACCACTGTGATAAGCCAACCTAATGACCAGACCAAGGCTTCCCAAACTGGGGTGCGCGGACCCCTTGGGATCTGTGACTGTGATGACTGCACAGGGGGTCCGCAACGATATGCAAAAAGTGTCAAACATACACATTGTAAACTAGGTCCACTGTCACAGATAACTGCCGCAGTGATACGTAACCAAAATCAATTCGCAAGTTTTTGCAATGGTAAATCATTATTGTTGCACGACTTTGACAAAGGCAGTCGAAAAGTTGTTTTATAACAATTCTCGCATTTAGCGCCTGTGACATAATAATTGATCGCATTATTATGTCACAGCTCTGTTTTGTCATTATACCTTAGAGCAGGAGTCCAAACTACGGCACGAGACCAAATCCGGTCCGCAAAGGCATTTCATCTGGCCCGCGAAACCATTTTGTCAATAATGAAAAAATAATAGATCTACGAAAAATTTGTCGATTTAGTATATGCAACATAGCCAGAAAAATCACTTTACGTAGGATGGCCGGGCGTCGAACTGTTATGTAACAGCTTATGACAAAAAGTTTGGAGACCTCTGCCTTAAAGATTATTGCGATACAGAAGTTTCACGTCGCCTACCACGTTGTGCACAATATGCAGTTACTGAAGATATTTTGAAGCAGACAGGCGGATTAGGTTGCCATGAAAACGAAATCTGGAAGCAGGCTTAATGTGGAATGTAACCAGAGCCGGATTAAAGGTTAGGTGGGCCCGGGGCAATTTACACTGGAGGGCCCCTGCCACATATTCCATGACGTTATTGTTGTAAAATTCATGTTTTCGCTGATTCCCAACGTTTTTGTTTGCTTTTCCAGTAGTTGATCATGTGCCTGGCGTCAGAGCTGGCCTTAAGCCGATGCAGCTGCATTGGGCCCCGCGCTATGATGTTTAGGTAGATTGTTCATTTTTTCCAGATACTCCTTGCGCTCGAGAATTCAGTAGAAACGGCTTATAAATCTCATTTACCCTCTTTACACTGCACTGTTATCGGATTCGCGTTGGATTGGGAATCCCATAAATCACTCAAGCACGACCGTGAGTGTCTCACCGAGCTACTTGAGCGTGCATGTCTTCAACCATACGCGATTCAGCGAATCCAATCAGCAGAGGTAGGTTGGGCATCCGATAATAAGGGATTCGAGTGGAAGAGGTTGGGTGGTTTGTATTAAGTCTTGCGCAATTTTTTTGTACTTGTATGATGCTAAAACCACCACCGTGGAACAAATTAGCCTATTCAAGCTAATCTATAGCAAAAATCACGGAGTAACTTATTCAATAGTTTTGCCTGTAGGCTAACTACACCTGGTTAGGTAAACAATCAGCAAAATTGAGTCGGTTGAGCAAACTGGAAGATTATTCGGTAGGTTACAAGACATCAGATATTGGGCTGAAGGACTATTACCTCAATACTGATTTAATAGGTTTTCATTACACCTTGGTATAGTAGAGTGATTCAACCTCTGAGCAAAATATGTAGCCTAATATTGGAAGTGGATGATTTCAGTATAGGCTACACTTTGAACTTTGTATCCCAGCTATGTGGCTATGATTTCCTCAGTTCATAATGGAACACATGGAGTAGCATAAAATGTGGCATAAAAGTTTGTGGAATAGGTTACAGTTGCAATTTGGTGAATTGCAGTAGCCTACCTACTGTTCGCAAATTTCTGCTTACAAAGTGCTGTGGATCCTCATATTTGACACTCGTTTTTATTGTACTGCAGAGAACAGACTGGTTAATGATCGTGACTGAAATCAACACAGTAGCTTTGGAATGTAAAAATTAGCTCCCATTTCCTGCCCTGTAGAAGCTGTTCAAATTCTATTGAAGTCACTTGAAGAATGCAATTACGATGCGACGCGGTTTTCATGATCTCATCGCCCAGCAAATCTCCACGATTTTCTCTGCTGGCTGTTATTTTTCGGACTACACTGAATAAAATCACATCTCGGCGATTCCAACAACACCTACAAAAAGCACCTTTGTGTAGTGGAATCAGGCTTCAACTTTTCATTTTCACCTATTCCCCAGCTTTCGCAATACCATAGGCCAAACCCACGAAGCAAATCTTTTGAGTCCTGCAGTGTAAAAACGCTCCAATATCGAGTTCGCAAGTGCGTTCACGAAGGTAAGCCAAGGGCAACGCATCTCTCACGCGTCAATCCGATAACAAGTGCAGTGTAAAGTGGGTACTTGTTAACAAACAACGCTCTCGTTAGAACCAGCGATGAATTTCCTCTTATATTGTCGAACGTTGGCAAACGTGCTCAATTCTTGTGGTAAAGCTTTATATCTGCGCTCTGCCATGGTCGTATAGCACGGTTGACTGAATACGATGACGTCATAAAACCACTGCCCCGCGCCTAGGTCTGGCATTGGGCTCCGCACCTCTCAGGGCCGGCCATGCCTGGCGTATTAATTGTACGCCGCACGAAATGGTGTTAAAATTAATGTAAACTGCCCTTGATTGTAAACCGCACTTTAACAAAGGTTACCTAAGCCTCTGAGATATATTCGCGACGTTCGCGTGCTCGTGCGTTTCCCGTATTAATGACTCTTACACCCCTACAACTGCCTTCTGTTCATCATAATCCCTCCTGTGACGGATGTGCACGTGATGATGAAGACAATCGAATGCGAAAGAGAAGTTTGGTCGATACAATGACCGTGAAACCACATGCCTGGAATCATGTGTTGTAATTGGCCTTGAAACTAGTCCATGAACGTGAATTTCACAGGTCGGTGAACTTTAAGCTGCAGATGAGGACTTTGCTGTGAAGTAAAGCAGCAGATGAGCACTTTGCTGTAAAGGACAACGCAGTACGCACAGCCTGTGATTTGCGTGACTTTCGAAGCGAAAAACAGGAGTGCGGCTGCGCTGTAACACATGGGTTGCTTGGACAATTGTATCAGTTGGGAAGCCTATATGATTTAGCACAATAAGTTGATGCATAATTTTCAACAACTACAGTAACTGAGTAACGTGCAGTCCAACACAGTGCGTTTTTACTTTTTGTATATGTGTCAAACAAATGTTAAGCCCTGCTTCTCATATGTAACTTAGGTGGTTGCACATACCAGGGTAAAGCTACCCGCCACTTCGCCCAGCCGCCACTTTCGCGCTTGGCGAAAAAAACGCCAAACGAAAAAGGGAGGAAATGTGCTAACCCATGAACATCTTTTCAACGGTACACTTTTTAGGAAAGTTATCAAAATCATCGATCAACATGACAGACTTTTACGCTACCCCAGACACTGCAGCAAAGCTTTTCTAGAATCGAACGCCTTCAACAATAGCAGATTTCTCATCAACCCAACGTGACTGTGATGATTTTTAAACGAATATCAGATGCTGATGCCACCATCTATCCAAGAAAATTCTTTTCAACGGGTACACTTTTTACGAAAGTTATCAAAATTATCGATCAACATGACTGACTTTTACGCTACCGCAGACCTTGCAGCAAAGTTTTTCAAGTATCGTACGCACTTTTAAACAACAGCAGATTTCTCATCAACCTAACGCGACCGCGATGTTTTTTAAACGAATATGTTATGCTGACATCACCAGCTGCCCAATAAACCTCAAGTGCACCCCCAAAAGTTTTGATTTGTCAAAAATTAGGGCAAAAATATCTAATAATAGGGCAAAGAAGTTTCGACATTTCAAACAATATCAATGAAATTTTACTTCATTGTTACTGAGTGTATGAATGAAAATGTTATATGTTATTGTAAACACTTAAAATCAGTGGTTCTTAATCTCTTCTCCACCACGCCCCATCTAAGTATTTTTTTGTTTCGCGTCCCCTTTGTTCAAATAAGTTGTAAAAGCAAATGTATTTCTTGGTGGATTTGTTTTAATTTTAGTTTAAGTTTTGTGACACAGACGAAGTCTATAATACAAACACACACTATCCGCACAACGCAGGTTGATCAAAACGTACAGAACAGAACGTTTTGCAGCGGCGTTGGAGGCCGAATCACGGAGTTACAGACGCATTTTTAAAAGAAGTTTTCCAACAGCGTTGGTACCAGAATCACATGATTACAGACACATTCTTAACACTATTGTTCGCTAACCCGTAACACTTGGTACAACACTATTGCAAAGAAGGACGCTAGTTCCTAAACTGGTCGAGGCTAGGTAAAGCACAACAATTTGCCGTTGTTTAAAGAGTTCCATTCTTGAAAATTTTTTGAAAAGTCTAGGGTAGCGGAAAAGTCGGTCATGTTGATCAATGATTTTGAAAACTTTTGTGAAAAGTGTACCCGTTGAAAATAATTTTATTGGATAGCTGGTGACATCAGCATCTGATATTCGTTTAAAAAACATCACGGTCGCGTTGGGCTGATGAGAAATTTGCTGTTGTTGAAGTGCGTTCGATTCTTGAAAAATGTTGCTGCTATGACTAGGGTAGCGTAGAAGTCGTTCATGTTGGTAGATGATTTTGATAACATTCGTAAAAAGTGTACCCATTGAAAATATGTTTATTGGATAGTTGGTAATAAAAGCATCACATATTTGTTTCAAAATCATCGCGGTCTCGTTTCTATTATTAGAAATCGTTGTTTTTAATTGTAACGTTGATGTTCATGGATGCATAGTAGTAATTTAGACTTTGAAGCTTCAAAATTATGTGCGAGTGTGTATTTTGTCTTGGGATTCTATTCAAATCAAAATTATGTGCATTTTCAGTGTTTTTGTAGCACATTCCCTCCCTTTTTCCTTTGGCGTTTTTTTCGCCAAGTGCGAAAGTGGCGGCTGGGAGAAGTGGCGGCTAGCTTTACCCTGGTGTTCATCATGGCACCTATCATTTTTGTACTAGTGGTTGCACTTTTCATGAGACCGGTTTTTTTTACTTTTTTCAAAAGTGTCCAAATTTTCTGTTCACATTTACGGTTTTGGTTTAGTACATCTCTACCAAACATAGTGTAGCCTACTGCACGCTTGTCGTACACTACTGTCTTGTAACAAGCAGTGGACGAAGAAGTTTTCAAAAATGAAGGTCTGCTGGCAGACTTATAGCTACTGCCTTATGAAAATGGTGATGTAATAGAAACATTTGAGAATGTGTTTATTTTTGTTTTTATCAAAAAAGAACAAACTGTTTGTGTTACATAAACAAAAAACTTGGTTGGGCGTTTTTCAAAGTTTTTCTCAATGTAGGTTTGCATTTCCAAGTGCAAACTACATATTTATCCTAATAACTACTTGATAATTATGATGCAGTTAAATTGAAGAACTGTACTAAATAAAACGATAGCTAGATGAAAGATTTAGTTGTTTGAAAGTGAATTATGTCTATCAGTCAGTATTTGTGAAATTATAGCTTATGAGTAGCTTACCTTACAGCTCAAAGACCAAGTTAAATTGCAAAAACCTGTGGGGTTTTCTTACTTGAGCATAGCCATAGGAGTGAAATGGAGTAAGATTTCTGCACATTCTGTAAAAAACAGTTTGATTCTTGATAACATTAGGTCGTAAACGTAATTATATGATAGCATTTCTTTTAAAACAGCTCTAGGTTGTTTGAACTACAAAAACAAAAATTTGGAATGCATTTAGTGGCTGCACTGGGATAAATTTACTTCAGAGTTGAAAAAGCTCTATTGCCACAGATAAAAAATGAATGAGTCGAGGTTACAGTGGCAGACACTGCTGTGTCTTCCTAGATGCCACAGCGTTCAAAATAATTCACATTTGTTTAAAATAGGCCTGCCTAAAGGAAAGTAAGCGAGACATGGTGAGCCATTTTAAAAGTTTGCTGAAACTTTTCATCAAGTAATGTGTTCAAGCATATTGCTTGCCCACCATCATCAGTTACAAATGGCAAGTGTAATTGCTGTTATAATAATTTTGAGTTACATTTGTTCAGCCATTTTTTCTTTGAAATGCTGTTGCACCAAAGGCTTAAATTTTTTAAAGGTTATATTCAAATGCAATGGCAGCTTCAAACAATTTTTTGGCAGTAAGAAAAGTAATGATTTGTGATAAACACTTTTTACAAAATGGCGTATGCAAAAACATCAAACAAACCTGGCTTAAATGAGGACTACCCACACTAAATTTACCCAAAAAGTCTCATCAACCAGCTACAACTGGAAAATGTAGATCTAGAATATGCCAAGACTTGTCTCTATAGCAAGAAAAAGGAACATATGGATGTACAGACAGTTTTTCAATGATGTCATTTACCAAAGTAAATCAACGTGGTTGACACATGCACCAAATCATTGATAAACAAGCTTATGTTACCTACTGCAGAAATCCAAAAACACCGGAAAAATAACATGTCAATATGGCCAGCCAGGCTGAGTGTGAAAGGTGCTTATGTCGTTATATTCACCTACGTTTTCAGGTGCTCTGGTTAACGCCACTGCTTTAACGTTGCTGCTTAACGCTTTGCTGAAAAAAGCGTTTCAGTCGTGGCGATTCAGCAAACACTGCCATGATTCTTGAGCTTTTCCTCCTGAGAAACTTTGCGCTTTTTGGTTGCTGAAGGCATTACAGATTTCGGCATCGCGTTAGCTAAACACTGCAATCTCGCTTTCTGCTCTTTCGTTCTACAAATCAACTGTTCAAAAACCTTTTCTGACGGGACGCACAATAACATGTGTTGTGAATGGCTTGACTAGTTTCATATGTTTGTGATGTAACGCAAGAATAGCAGCCATCGGAGAAAAGTGCGTTTCCACCCTATGTTACCCTTTATGACGAAACAAAGGTCGTAGTTCGGCTGCGGCTACCTCCAGACGGAACAAGAGGTTACGAAATCATTGATACTAAACAGCATCCACAGCCAGGGCCGGCCTTAAGCCGATGCAGCTGCATTGGGCCCCGCGCCTCCGGGGGCCCCGCACCATGGTGTTTGGGTGGATTATTCATTTTTGCCAGATACACCTTGCGCTTGAAAATTCAGAAGAATACTAGAAACGCCATATAAATTACATTGTTAACATAGAACGTTCTAGCCAGAATTAGCAAATTTCCTCTCGAACGTTAGCAAACGTGCTCAATTCTCATGTTAGTGCTGTACTGCAATCTGCGCTCTACCACGATCGTAACACGGTTGACTGAACACGTTAACGTCATAAAATCCCTGCTCAGAGGGGCCCCGCGCCTAGGTCTTGCATTGGACCCCGCGCCCAGTTCTTGCATTGGGCCCCGCATCTGCTAGGGCCGGCCCTGACCACAGCATAACTAGCTTTGCTCCTTAAGCACGCAATAGTATCGTTTTCGCGGCAATTGTGCAGTGGGCGTGGTGCACGAGTAGATAAACCCATACCACAAGAACGATTATTAGGAAACGTTACAAGCAAAATTATAATATATTTGCATTGAACAAAACCGAAAATATTTATATTCAGTAGTGCTGGCAGAAAGTCAAACTTACATAAAAATCACTCAACGCTACATCGGAATATAAAGTTGTATTCTTGTTATCTCTTTTGATTAACAACAATTTTTCAAACGAATATTTTATTTGAAACAAATAAATGTCATCACGGGGGCCCCCTTGGAGCGGTAGGTCCGGGGCAATTGCTCCCGTTTCCCTCCCCCTTAATCCGGCCCTGAATGTAACATGATGTGTGCATCATCATGTATTGAGTCTCGAATATCTATGCTTTGTGACAGGGCCGCAACCAGCTGATGGTATTTCAGGTGAAACAAAATGTTTGCAAGCTGATGTTGTACCTCACAACTCAATGTGTTTTTGAAAATTTCAAAGAGAGCAATTGCCCGGTTGTTCCCCTCGTTGCGGCTCTGCTTTCTAACAATAAACATGCCCGACCTTCGCATTGATTGTAGCGAACGTTATGTTATTAAAAATTGTTTATATTTATGCTCCGTGCATGTACAACAGTTACCGCAATGGAGAAACTGTGCAGTCGGTGGGCCGCGGACGCTGTGATTAACTGGGGCACACACTTGAAAAAGTTGAGAATGCATAGCTTACTCATTCCAGGGGATCAAACAAAAATTTTAAGAGCAGTGATGGCGGCATACCTACTTTGCAGATGTAAATATTTATGAATGCCAATATTTCATGTAGTAGCCTATCCCCGCCTTTAATTAAAAAAAGTGTAGGCCTATATGCTGCATATAGCATGCTATAATAATATTATTATATCAATGATGTAACAATGTTTCATTATTCATTTCTCGTTTCAGTATAGTGGTTTACGTCTCTTAGAAAATATGAAAGGCTTGAAACTTTAACTTTGTCGACCCACACTTTGGGCCATCTTAATGCACGGATCCCATTTTGATAAAATAGTTCAAATAGACTTAAAACCGGCTGTGGTTGAGAAGCGCTGGCTTGTAGCCATCATCATGACCGGCAAACGTACGCAGTCTAGCTGTTGGGTTAGGCTTCTTCCAATTACACTTGCATGTCTTATTCTTTGCCTTCATTCATTACCAACAGACGACCATTTCGAAAACTGTATTAATATTACCAAACCATTCCAGGAAGGACATCTGCCCTTTTATATAATCAGCAGTGATTGCAACGTCTTAAATTCGATGGAAATCGCTTTGAACAACTTAACTCAGTACAGCCATCGCCAAGTTGAGCACTGTGTTGATAAAAGCCTTCACCACAATCTCATCCAAGTTACCGTTTGCTTTTGGGGTAGGTTTCCAGACTAAGGTTTATCCCTCTAAATTCGTCAAAATGAAAGCAACGCCGTTTGTAAGCTTTTCTTGTTGAAACGACTTTTTCTATGTCTGCAAATTTTAAAAGTGTACCGTTGAACAGAGAGTCAAGCTCTATGTGAAACCTACGTTGCCTATCGGTTGGTTCTGAATCACTCTTCTTGCAGTTAGAGCCTACAATCTGAGCTCTAAATTACCCACGCAAACGCACCAACTCAGTGGCGTAGCCATCCCAAAAATTTGGGGGGAGCCAAAAAAGTTGGGGCGGCCAAAATGTTTGATTTAAGGTGAATAACACCATTTTGTTTATAAAAACGCCTCTCAAAGCACCAAATGACAATATTTTCTAAAAATTTGGGTGGGGCATGGCCTCTTTGGCCCTCCCTGGCTATGACTATGACTGAGTCCATACTTGTTTTGCTGTTTATCTAGATCAGGGGTGGCCAACTTGTCTTTGACTGGGATCGACTAGAAAATTTTTTGATAACTCGCGATCGACCAGGCGGTTATAAAGTCACAAATACAAAAT
>Ga0210059_1006901_pt1 | contig 18135 bp, 8 predicted proteins | sample Ectturendosymbi2_FD_188042 | JGI IMG/M metagenome (GOLD analysis project Ga0210059, IMG submission 188042) | Ecteinascidia turbinata endosymbiont from Florida, USA - Sample 2 (SPAdes) (version 2) | ecosystem: Host-associated > Tunicates > Ascidians > Unclassified | place: Key West, Florida... | reverse complement strand
AAATGACTGCCAGAGAGGTTACGACTTTTTACTGCAATTCATAATAATAGGCCAATAGCGTATGGGGGGCCCCACGTGAAATATCGGGGGGGGCCTCACTTACCCTTGCCACGGCACTGCGGAAACCCAAGTTGCTACTTCGTCTATGATTAATCAACGCAAATTATCTGCACTGTTCCTTACGACGCGCAGCCCTCCGACTCAGTGTTGCCACTCTATGTTAACAAGTTTTCCCTACACTAAGAATGAAAAATCCCTACATTTCCCTACACAATCTGAAACAAAAAACGAAATCATCTTTAGCTACAACATCTGGCCTTGAAACACGACATACTATATACGTTGCATAATTGAGACTAGAGTCCAAGATCAAAATTACAATATAAATATAAAACAAGTTTACAGAAAGCACCACTGCCTAACCACATGTCAATTTTTTTTTTTTAAATGATGTCTTCTTAGATTAGCCAGCACCTTTGGCAATAAATCTAAGCATAATCCCTTGCAACTCTCCAGCTGGTTGCACTTAACAAGGAAAAAGTCTCATTAGTGATAGCACCAACAGCTTCAGAATTTTAATTTTTCAAAATGTTTTCCTTTGCTTCGCCATGTAATTTGTAAATGCCGAAGTCTTTGGTTAACTGCAAAGTCTTCTCACTAGACTTAATTATTGCTTTCAAAGTGCACACAGACACAGCCAGACAATCCCTCAGCTTGTTTTTATCGTTACTCAAGTGGGAGAAAGTTCTTTCAACCTCAGCAGTGCTTTGAGGTCAATGCAGTTATAAACACACTGACATTGCATTACGACTGTACTTTTCAATAGTATTGTATTTGTACTGCAGTCTTTGCAAATTGGAATAGACTAGGCTACACCTAATAGGCTAAGCCTTGGCTTTCACTCAGCAGAATGCAATTCTCGCCATCAGAAAACTTGGCCACACTGCCGTCCTTGCGTCAAAAATAACCAGTACCACTAGGATTTATATTGCCTTCTAAAGAGGCATAAACGCATCTTCCAGTTCGTTTTGCAAGCGTACTAATGATAAAATGTAAATTTTTAACCATACACGTCCGTGAAGTGTCACAAAGGTAGAAACAAAGCGATAAAAATTCTAAACACAAAATTCCCTACAAAATAGCGATTTTTCCCGTCGGGATTCGCTACTCCCTACAAAAGCCTAAAAATCTCTAGTGTATGACCTACGAGTGGCAACACTGAACTGGCGACCCTGTTCTGCAGTCTGCAAATATAACACAGAGCTACAACCAGTCATGTGGCCAAACTCAGTGCTGCCACAGGCTTCTCGACAAAAATCACCAGGTTCACAAAACACCCAAATAATTTTTTTTCCAGTGCAGGTCTCTCTCCAGTAGAGGTGGCCACAGATACAGATACAGGTACTGGTGTTGAGAAAAATCTCTGGCTTCACACCATGTGCAGTGTGCACAATAGATGCACAGAGTAATATTCTACATATCAAATACGCTGAGAAAACTGACGATTAGGGCCTATGGTTTAGTGTTGCCTTATGGACCGGATCCGGTTGGGAAAGAAAAAGGCAGAATCCTGCGGGTGACGACTCCGGCACTCCCAAAGTTACTATAAAGACAAGTTGCGCCGATAATAAGTCCCACTGTGAAGCGACAATGGACTCCATGTTTGGTCCCAAGTTGAGCGTTCTGCCTATCTAAATGCATGGGAGATCGGTACTTAATCTTCATTTTTGGTCTATTTTTCGATGAATCGAAATGAAGGAAAATACTTAGCAGGCAATTCGGAATTACGGAGTTGCAAGTGTTGTTGAAAACTAGTTTATTTGTCGAAAAACAATTTCCGCTGCTGTGCTGAACCACTTTTCCGTGCAATGCTGTTTGCTTGAAAATCGTAGCTTTTTCAGTCTTCCGCTATCAGTGGAATGTGCTAAAAACAAGCATAAACGGAAGACGTCGTGGTCATTTATGCTAATTTTTGCATCTTTACGATGTGTTTGCGTAGTGTGGAAGCAGGAGTCTCATTGAAAAGCTGTACAGTATAGCAACCAACCACCTTTCCTGAATGTGTCTTGCTGTTTCGCTTGTATTAACAAAAAGCACAGAAACGATACAAGAGCAGAAACCATTCGAACACTTGAACATACTGGTAGTCGATCATAATTATAAAACCATGTACAGCACGTAGGCTACACAAGAGCGTCGAGAGCACCGGGCCCGAAAACGTCCAAGAATAAATTAACATTACTTCTCGTAACATAACCGTTTTTTTAATTGAACTCACCGATAAGAAATAAATTACATTTTCGACACACAATCATCAAATCTCTTGGCTTACCTTTTACGAAGCATTCGTTTTGCGACTGCTATCAACATTACACCTTTCAGCATGACAAAGCCGTTTTTCTCGAATATGTTCAGCGTTGCTTTGCATGCTAGCAAAACTACCACTGTGAAAAGCTTCACCATAGCTGCGTTCCTCAAAAAAACGCAAAACTTACCATCCTTTCGGAACACTCGAGTGTACAATGAGTAAAAACTGTACAAATAACATTAGTAAAGACTAAAACTGACAATTACTCGTCAACCATTTTAGTCTACGTGATATTCGTTCGTGCAGCAGTTTCTCATGTGCATTTTTTTAAGTAATTGCAATGTGAATTGTTCGCATTATGCTTTTAGTTTCAGATAGCGGGCAGCGATTCGGTAGGCCTAGTTGTGGCAAAAAGGAAAGGTTATGGAATATTAATATAAAGGCAATGTCAGCAGGACTTCCCGTAGCAATGATTTACGGCCAAAAAATATATCAAAAATTTTTTCGAAAAAGTAATTTCTATTGTCCGAAGCGTCCACAGAGCTTTAGACGAAAGGTGACATAAAAATTTGTTTGGGTAAGTTATTATGCAGTTATTTCATTATCTTTCCATTTAAAATGGGCTAAATTTGCCCTTGCAGGTAAAAGGTCAAAAATACATTTGCTTGTGAACTTTTCCTTACATTCTATACTGTCGATTTTGTTAAATTGTTTAATATGCAGTCGATTTTCTTATGTTCAGGGGAGAAGTGGTTTTCGCCTCTTGTCCTTGATCTTCAATGGTCGTTGGCTTCTAGTATCAGGGTAGCTTCCTTAAGAAAATCCAATAGATTTGGGACATCGTCTTCGTAGCTGGAAGTGCGTGGAACCAGTATAAATTGGGCGATGCGCATTTGCAGCAGAGTTTGACGAAATCGCACAAACTCAAGATGGGATTTCAAGCTCAGGATGGGCTTCACAGTAACTTTGGGCACTCCGAATCTATGGTGACCCCTGGTGCGCAACTTGCATTGTGTAGCACAGTTTCCTCGTTATTGAGTGAAGGAAACCATTTATTACGTAGATATAAGCTTTTTCTCTTGGTTGCACGTCAATTTTTTCATGGTTGCAGAGCAATCATTTATTGCGTAGATTAATCTTTTCTTTGCAGTGGGGAAGGACGTTTACTCAGTTTCAATGGCCTTATAATTGTGGCTATTGGCATTGCGGTCAACTTCAACTCGGCAAATTATGCCATATGTCAGCTGTGGCTGTTTGCTTATTGCAGAAGTAATTAAATCACCTTCACGCTTTTAGTTTGGTTATTTTCACTGCGCATATTATGTAAGAACTACGAAGAGTGTTTTAGACCCTGAATGAGCGATAATATTCAGCTAAAATCTTTGTGGTTGTGCTTTAAACCGGTCAGTGCTTTTTAAACGGTTTGTGGTCTGGTTTACAATTCGCTTGGTGTGTGATTCTTAACTTCTTTCTTGTCTAGTTGTTAACCGGTGTAGCATAGGATATGTAGATTTCCGTGTGTTGGCTGTTACTTTAAAACCTGTTTGTGGTCTGTGGTTTTGAGGAAGTAGAGATTTCTGAACATTTTTCAACGAAAAATCTCATATGCTTTCTTCAAAAAATGTCAAGAAAACTTAATTACAGATTTTTATCTTAATTGTGATTGCTGTGCCAAACACACATGAAATTGATAGTGGCCTAAACTAATTTCATATCCCTGCTCTGCAAAAAATGCCTAAACATTTTTCATATGTCTGTGAAAACCTGATCTGGTTTTCAAGTTTGTCAGTTTCAACTTCGTAGTTGCATCATATTTGGTAACTTTTTCATATAATTTTAGAATTCCAGCATCAACAACGAAAAAGAAGGTTGCAGGAAGGTTCATGTTCGGAATGAGGTATGCACAAGACTAAGTTTACTTTTATTTAGAATGAGGCTGCTTGCTTTTGCTTCATGTTCATTTTGTAATTTTTTCCAAATTTGAAACAATCCAATACGTTCCACAACAAGTTAAATATAGTAGACAAGAAGGTGGTTCTTGCTGATGAGCTTATCTGTATTAATGGTACTGGTGTGGACTGAGACATGATCAAATAAGTGGTTACATTTTCGAGACTGAGTCGGATACTACAGCAAAAACTCAAAACTGAGTTCGAAACATGCATGTTCGAATTCGAGACTTGACTCGAGACTTCAAAACGTATTAGTTTATCCGAAAATCAGATCCGGATTTGACATTAGATCCTGATTCAAACTACTGGAATAGGAGCAAAGTTGGAGTCTGAAAACAAGACTCCGACCATCTTTGACTTCTCGGTCTCAGGTTTCGGGACTCTATCACTGATCAGGGATGTCTGGTTTCTGTTTTTGTAGTAACGTCAATATTCTTTTTTTGCAGATGAGGAAAGACCCCATAAGCGGATGTCAGTCCAGAAATTGCGTAAGACGTTATTTTCATTATGTAGTATGCAATATTGTCTACTTCTTCTGGAAAAGCTTTTTCATAGCTAAATCAATTTACGTCAGTGAGTGGCCAATAGTGGTAAGAAATTTTACACAAATGCATTCCAAACCAACAAGGTCCTCACCATGGGCGTAAGAAAAGGAGGGCACCATTGGGCGTTGGAAAGGGAAGATTGAAATTTTCAGAAAAAAGGTTGTTTTCTAAGTTTCGAGTGGGAAAATGCAAATTTCATCACTTTTCGCCTCTCCTAGACAAATCCCCTATTGCACCTCAGGAAAAAAATCCTTCCGACGCCCATGGTCCTCACCTGCGTTATGGCATCGAACTTCATTTTCACCAGTGATAAAAATGTACCAGGCATTGTGTTTCTTTTCCTGTTTTTCAACGCAATGAAGTTTTTGAAGTACTATAGAATTTTTTGGTGACCTGCATGTCAACATCTTGGCTTGACATGTGTTCACCCTCATGCAAAGCCACGCATGTGCGGCTGAAGCATTGGTGTTGCAGTTGACTGCATCGCCTTGAACTACTCAGGCAAGCACAAGCGAAATATGGCAATTTGGGGCATTGACTTACAGGAAAGCAACCAGCAGCAATAGAGCTCCTCGACAAGTTCAATCTATGCTTTCACTAGTCACCACATTCAACTATTAATCGCAACCATAGTATCAGTAGATCACCCATCGAGTTAGTGCAACAACTATCATTATATAGGGATAAGTGAACTACGATAATTCGCTTGTGGTGACTATCACAGTGACTTGTAACTTATGGGCACCATCTAGTGGTGACCATTTATTTACATGTGGCGCCATCTACCTGCCGCCACATAGGTAACCTGTACATCAGAGATGAACGGGATTAGGTTTTCCAAATCCAGGTTCAATCCAGCAATTTAATTTAAAAATCGAAATCTAAATTTGATAAACAGACAGTCTCAAAATCCAAATTATGTAAATTCCAAAATTCGGTCAGTCGTGTTCTGTTGAAATCAAAAAAGCTCCAGCACACCTTTGGCCATGAGGCAAAATAGACTTACACTATAAAAAACATATATGCGTTGTCTTTACCTCACAACACTATAGTTCAGTGGTTCTTAACCGGGGGTACACGTACCCCTTGGGGGTACCAAACATCGAAACAGGGGGTACGAAGCACCAACATTTTTATGAATACACGCCCTGAAAATTTTAAAGATATGTTGTCGATTGTTGTGAGTGCAGTAAACTTTGTCAGAGGCCAAACCTTGAATCACGGTCTGTTCAGGGTTTTTTGCAACGAAGTTTAAGCTCAGCACAATGTTCTTCTTTACTACACGAAAGAGCCGTTGCTATCCTGTGTTCGAGTGCTTATTCGTGTTCGTGAGCTGCGTAAAGAAATCGAGCAGTTTCTGAGACACGGAGGTAGTGGCGTAGTAGAGCACCTTGAAAATGAGCTCATTATCTCTCTCGCATAGGCTACCTCGCAGGTATATTCAGCCACCTCAACGACTTAACACCTCCATTCAGGGAACGGCAATGAACATGATCAAAGCTAGGGAAAAAATCACTGCCTTCACTAATAAACTTTCAAGCTGTATTTGTCTTATTTGATCAGGCAACTATGCTAATTTTCTACAATTTTATGTAATTTTCAATGAAAAAAATATCCTAACCCATTGTCATTAAAATATAAAAGCATTTGGTGGTGTTATACGGCAGTCCTTCCACAGATGCTTACAGACAGGATTTCTATTTCACACGGTTGGATGCAAGACTCATTTATTTTTAACCTAAATTCTACGGATGACAATGGTGGAATGATGGAAGATCCAGTTGAAATGAAAGCCAGTAGAAAAATTAAAATGAATTTCCATTTAATGCAGTTAGATACTTTCTGGTGCATGCAACTCAACGCTTCCCTGCAGTTAGCAAAGGCAGCTTTGAAACTGCTTGTGCCATTTGCAACAAATAACTTGTGTTAAAGCAGTTTCTCAACTCTCTTACACCTCAAAAGTAAGGCCAGGAATCTTTCAGAGCCCGATGAAGACAAGCGAGTGGTGATCTCAAACAAAGAGCCTCACTGCAGCATAATCGTTGCAAAAAACAACAAAAGAGTCATGTTTGATTGTTGGTGTACTTTACTGTAAATTCATTGTACTATTATATCGTTGCAATGAAATTGTGTTAGTATCAATTACTATTTGATTTCAGACAAGGGGTACGAGAAAATATAACCAAAGCTCAGGGGGTACGAGTGGGTAGAAAGGTTAAGAACCACTGCTGTGGTTGACATTTCAAAGATTTCAAGGTGAGCACTATTAACAGCAACTGCAATGATAAACTCAGTTATAAAGCATAATACATGAAGCCAGAAAAAAGAGCTGTTCAAACCCTCGGAAAATCGGCAAGTCTTCGTGTCTGCAATTAAAGAAAATTTTTTATTTTGGGTTTCGTTTTTTTTTGTGAGTGACATCATCAATGGAGTTGTTTTAGGCCTTTTTGGACCACTTCATGAGGCCCTAGGCCCAAATAACTAGATGGTAATTTTCGCTCAAATTTTTATTGCAAACCAGAGATGATCACAGAGCCGGAGGCGAACTCCGGCCGGAGTTTGCATTTTAGGCTAGACCAGGAGCTGGACCCGGAGTCAATATTTTGGGTTCTAGCCCGAGCAGGAGCCGGAGTCAGAACAAAAAATTTTTAACGGACCTATAAAAATTTCTGTAATGATGCTTGTTGTTTGCAAACGAACGGATTGGAATGTTGGATTGAATGTTGAAATCTGTTTTGTAACTTAGCATCGTCATTGTTGCAGTTGACTGCATCGCCTTGAACTACTGAGGCAAGCACAAGGAAAAATGGCAATTCAGGGCAGGAAAGCAACCAGCAGCAGTAGAGCTCCCTCGACGAGTTCACTCTCTGCTTCCACTAGTCACCACATTTAACTATCAGTCGCAACCATAATATCAGTAGATCACCCCGTGAGTTCACTCTACTACTACCAGGTTGCACTATCGTTATATAGGGATAAGTGAATTACGATAATTCGCTTGTGGTGACTATCACAGTGACTCGTTGCTTATGGGCACCATCTAGCGGTGACCATTTATTTACATGTGACGCCATCGCATCTTGAACGAAACTTTGACACTGGGTGGGAGTTCTGGGCATTTCACCACTGATGATGGTTTCAGAACAGAGATGATCGGATAGTGGTTTTTTGCTGTCTTATCCTATCTTGTTTTTGAAAAATAATATCCGTATCCGATCGGAATCCTGTTTTGGTTGAAACCATACTATTCGTTTCCGAAAACTACCTGAAAGTGTATTTTGATGCACAACATACATTTTTTGTGCTGTGTCTGTTTTGCCTCATGAGACAAAATAGCTTTGTCAGGCAAAATAACTTCTAGAATTATTTTGCCTTTAGCTGAACGGGATTGGTTGAAGTAGTCAAATGACATGTTTGGAACGCATGTCCTGCTTAGTTGACCATGACATGTGTAACAGCTCAGTCCCATACATAGATGATGGTTGTCATGGTTTCAGGGCTGGCAAGCAGTTAGCAGCTTCTTGTTTGCATTAAGTCAGTGGTTCCCAAACTTTTTCCGATCAAATACCATTTGTGGGTCCCCGTACTGTCAGCACATACTACCTTGTTCCAGGAAATGTCAATGTGCCAAACATCATTCGATCTAAAGTTAGGAAACAGTTTCGACATGAACAAAATGGCTGTCAGTAATTTTGTGGCCATTTTCAAAGCCAACAAGGGAAGTGCACAAAAATTCAGGAATTTATTAACAGAATCCCATCAATAAAAATTATAGCTGTGAATATAATTCTTGTCTAGCAAAGTAGGCTATTCGTGCACCACCTTGAAAGCCTTCGTGTACCACTAGTGGTACACGTATCACAGTTTGGAAACCACTGCATTAGGTGAACTGCAGGCTAAACCCTAATGCTAAACACTGAACCACTGAACCTTGACCATAACCCTTGATCCTCAACCTTAAGTCTTAAACCCCAACCAATTGTCTCTGCGTACTGTACTTGTCACATGACCACTTCAACCAATTGTGTTCATATGAAGGCAAAATAGTCACAGCACAGGTTTTGCCTCATGAAGCATAATAGACACTACCTGAATGTATTGTGTCACTTTGGGCCCTGTTATGCTTATAAACAGAAACTTTAACATATCTTGCAAGCTTGACATATCGCGTAACCCGAGTTTTCTAAGTCAATTGCATTAAATAGCAAGCTAAAATTTTGCCACACAGTCCCATGGCCACGGGCGGGCTTTGGTGGGCTTAGCCCCTCCGAAACAAAGCTCCAAGACCCCCCAAATTGAAATACAAAGCACTATAAAAAAGTAATATTTGTTCAAAATTCAGAATATGATGCCCCACTACACTGATGGAAAAAAGCTTCCCTATAGAAGACTTATGACGGTTCTGTGTTGCCACACCAAGCTTTCATTAGCCATTTGTTTGGTAACACTGGTTAGATTTTAACGCCATCCATGAGTTCACGTTCATAATTTCATTTATTAATCCTACCCATTGTTGCACTTTAACCAAACATAACTAGCAATGCTAGTCTATAAACTAACACAGCTTTCAAAATAATACACTGGCTTAAAATTTGTCATATATATTGAAATGACCGACTAAAAATTCAGTCCAATAAGTCAATCTCACCAAACAATAATTTTGCATATCATGTTTAAAAAAGTAAAATGCTATCTGGCCTGGTATCATCCAACAACCAGTCAATGCAGGCTCACGCAGAATAGGTGTGAAGACTGCAAGGCCTTGTGTAGACTACAGTATAGACGACATTAAGAGCTAGAGTGCTCTAGCTAGTCTAGACTAGCCTACAGACAGATCATAGTAGGCCTGCACTACCTAGCCTTAGTCCAGGTACGCAGCAAACAACGTTCTTCTAATATATACTGAAAGAGCCCTATCTTGCTGCACCAGGAACTGAATCATGCTGACAAACTTGGCGTGTCCAATTAGCAGATTAAGAGGGGGAATGGGATTACACTACGGTACAGAGGTTACACCATAGACAAACTCGGAGTCATTGCACAGAAGGCTGAAAAGATGCTTCTGAAGATAATATATGAATGATTGTGCAATCTGCAACTTTTTCCAAAAGTCTGAATCCTCGAAATATCGATAAAAGCGTTTTGGATATCCGGGTCCTTATCCGGGGGCGCGTTTGAAAGCAGTTTTTGGATATCCGTATCCGGTTGCAAACTCACTATCCTGCCGGACATCCAACCGGCAAACCGGATTGGATAGTAATCATCTCTGTTTCAGAAGCTACTTTACAGTAGCAGGCTACAGCACCAGTGCTCTCACTTTCAGGGAGTTTGTCCGTAGCAGTGTTGCCAACCTTGCGTTTTTCCCGGGAATTTGCGTTTGTTTGTGGGTACTGCGGGTACTGTCTAGCTGCTAGACAGCTTGCTAGAGATCTAGCTTGCTAAACTCTAGCAAGTAGCAACACTGGCGCAGCTATTTGGGCTTCCAGTATTCGTGGTCACTTTTATGACTTCTGTCAGTGTCTTAACCATTGTTGCAGCATAATAGCTCAGTACAGCAGTAACAATACTTCCATTGAGTTAGTCAGCTTTGCAGCTTTTCAGTTTAGTGCAGTTGATAACACTTACACTACCATTCAGTGAGGCTGAGATAATTAACGTTCCAGGCTTGCAGTATTGCTCAGGATAGTAATCATGTCTAAAAAGAATGCTTGGGCAAAGTACGGAAAAATATACACGCAACATTCACATTGGGAAAAGCTGCCCAACTTTAAAGTGTGGATTCAACCTCCTGTTGTCGGTGATGACTCAAACCAAAGGCTTAATCTAATTAAATGTGCAAGTTTTGCAAGTGTGAGATTCGTGCTCATCATGGAGTTTTATTGCAACATGTAAATACGGAAAAACATAAAAGAAATTCACTATTATGTTCATCGATGCGTCTTAGTTGATGTATCCATGTGTCTTACAGATATTGATTGATTGATTGAAGGTGTATCTCGTACAGTTCGAAGCACAAAGATGAGAAAACAGGAATTGAAGTATGCATGTTTTATTGCCTATGATTGTGCAATTTCTCCAATCGACCACTTGATTATCAAGAGATTAAACTCCACAGAACAAAATGCAGAGCCTTGATATAGTATGTAAGGTAATTACTAATAATTGCACCAGACCATGTTATTGTTTCACTGAAGATCTTGTTGATGACATCAGCAAAGTTTATTTTTCACTGATTATTGATAAAAGCACTGACATCAGCTGCACAAAACAATTATGTATTATTATAAGATATTTTAGTTGCCGTTTTATTCGAATTATTACCACCTTTCTTGGCTTGATAGATCGACAGGGGGAAACTGCTGATGCTATTGCATCTACTCTACTGGAATTTTTAAAGCTTCTGAAAATGGATTTCAAAAACTGTATAGGAATTGGAACAGATGGGTGTAATGTCATGGTTCGAAAGCACAATTCAGTTTATACCAAATTGAAACAAGCCAATCCTAATTTGCAGTTGGTGAAATGCATATGTCATTCACTTCAGTTATGTGCAAGTAAGGCTGTAGAATCTTTACCCCGTTGTTTGGAATTTCTTGTTGGGAAGTGATAAGGAAATTAACTACCTACAAAGGTGTTTGGGGCGAGAAGGATGTTTTCTTGCCAATTCCAGGATCTATCAAGTTTATTCCAAGAATAAGGCGATCTCAACACAGTGAGTCTTAAACTTTCATGAGTTGTGGTCCCCATCTAAGTTTAACTGACAAATACTTATTGTATTTGTGTCACTTCAATAATGCAATTTCACGGCAAAGCTATTTAGTGAGGGACTCTGCTCGTGGCTCCCAGAGAACTGCTTTGTGGGCCCCATTTGAAAAACCCTGCCTTAACACATTAGCTGTGGGTGCACCAATGTATCGTACTTAGAAATCACGCAGTTGAGCTGCTATATTTTTGCCACTTTGCAACATCATTACGTGCCAGATGATTGTGCCAGAGAGATGTTTAAACCCATGAAACACATGGCAAGTCTTCTAGTTTGCAATAAAACATTTTTAAGTTTTGGGTTTCATTTTTTTTGTGGGTGACGTCAAAAGTGGGGTATGTTTAGGCATTTGTGGTGGGGGTCATTGTGGCCTAGGAAGCTGTCTACAGAAGGTTGTTTCAGGAAAAATGTTTCATTCATGTGATTTTGCAAAATTGCTAATTTTGCATTGCATGATTGTATTAACTTTTGCTGGTGATATGTGGGTGGTGTTTCGATGGGTTGGTTTCAACAGATTGGATGCAGAGAAGCCACCAGAATTAGTCAAAACATACTGATTTTTCAGACCTAAAAAAGATAATAAGTAGAATTTACTCTAGCATTTTGACTATTCTCCAAATTTTGTTTCAAGTCCCTAAAATTTTGTTGCTTTCCATTTTATTTATTTCCAAAAAAAGAACAAACAAAGTTTACGGTTGGCTGTATAAATGACCTGCCTACTTTACTTCATAGAAGTTTTATAGAAAATCTACGAGTGCATTTTTTGGTGTCAATTTTTTGTTGGTGTTTTTTTTCATGCACCAAGGTGTTTTCTTTTGCTTCGGCTTCAATTATATCAACCTTGCATCTGATGCAGAAAAACAAAGAAATTGTTAAAAAACTTGAGTTCATGCATTTGTTTTTGTACTTGTGAAGAACAAAAAAGAGGAGTAGAACAAGGCCCAGTGCCTCAAAATCTAGATATTTATAAGGCTAATGAGCTAAATATTGCAACACCTGTTAATATTAATGGTTCTTACCCTTTTCCCTATGATACCTTATCCGAGTGTTTGACCTTCATTTCAAACCTCTCCCTACTGATTTGAATCAACTGCCTTTCCAAGGAAGCTTGTGTTTTTGGTGTTTTCATAATGTGGTTTCATTGAGAAACATGATGATGGTTCTTCACTGAAAAGTTGACTTGGAAATGCAATGAAAATGTTAACAAGGTGCAGGAAAGGTTGCATGTAGACATATGAAACAAATTTTAAATTTTGATGAAGGGCTTGTGCCTCTTTTGGAAACCATTGAAATTGCTGAGTTGAGGTTCACCTGCCAATTGAAGAGCCACTGGTATCGATGTAGTGTGTGATTCTTAATATAGGTTGATAAAAACTTGGGTTTTCCTCAAAGGAACTAAGTTTTTCTTTTGTCTTTTTTTGACAAATGAAAGAAAATCCCTAAATTCTGAATTGTTTTCACTACATCATGCAATATAACCATTTTCTGAATTGCAAATCATTAACTTGTTACACCTATTCTGGCATTTAAAATGAAGTGTAAATAAATGTACTCCATGTTTGCTTTTGCAAGGTGTTGTTTGTCAGTTTCACTCCATCAAAGTAGTGGCACTTGGCAAGGAAGCACACAGCAAACAGAGAAAAGCCACTCCCACACCACTTATGCTTTTCTTGTTAAATTTGTTCAGCATTGGAAGAGTGTATTTTTTTCCACACAATGGTTTGGAATGGTCCAACATCAGAAACAGGTTGTGTGTGGAAAAGGCACAAGAAATTGCAGTTTTTCAGAGCTGAAAAACATAATAGCTTGAATTGACTCAGGCTAATCAAATTATTCTTCTGAATTTGTTTTAAGTTCCTCAAATTTTGTTGCTTTTCATTTTGTTTGATTAAAAATACATCTTACAGTTGACTGCACAAATGTTCTGCCTGTTTTACTATATAGAAGATTTGAAAAATATCAGTGATTTTCTTGCTGTGTGTCTTTTCCAATAAGAAATTGAACGTTTTCTTGGTTTGGAGTCATTTACATCAATCCTACCTCTGATGTACAAAAACACAAAAAGTTGTGAAAAAATTGTATTCATACTTCTGCAGAACAAAGAGAACTGGGACAAGTGCCGTTGCCCGAAAATCGAGGTATTTATGCAGGTAATCAAATAAATATTACAACTTTAAATATTTGTGGTTTGTATCTAGTCTTCAGGTCTACAGGTCTGCAATTCATTGCAGCAATGAAAACAAATTTTGGTTGTGTTTTTCATTTCTTTTTACGAATGACATCATAAGTGAGTTAGGATTTTTGACATTTTGGCCCATTGCGTTGCTTGTCATTTTCTTGTCATTCAGAGACATGGTATGTTTGAATCATGAAAAGTTTTTAAGTTGAGGATTTAGCAGGTGCAGAGCATTAGTCATATCTTGAAGATTTAGCTGTGCATTGGAAATAATGATTTTGTGGTTGTGATCTGGATTTGGGCTAGTATTGATTTTAAGTAGTACTAGTAGCAGAGCTCACAGTGAAAAATGGTAGAACTATTTCTACAAAAAAGGGGTGCTAACTATTTTCAGCAAATGATCGTAGAGTTTATTTCTACACGTTCAGAGGCGGCGTATGAAATACTCATACTTCAAAACCAAGTGTGAGCCACTATTTCCATGTCACTTTGCAACTCCATCAATCGCCAGGCAATTGAGCTAGAGAGCTGTTTGCGACAAGTCTTTGAGTCTGCAATGATACAAACTTTTTGAGTTTCAGGTTTGTCATAGGTGACGTCATAACTGGGATATGTTTAGGCTTTTTTCACGAAGAACATTAGGCTCAGGGCATCACCAGCAAGAGTGAAGTATTTTGCTCAACTTTTCTTTGAAACTAGACTATAAAAAGGAGTCTTTTGAGTCTTTGGTCAGAATATGTAGCAATTTTGGTTAAAAAGTTCTGGGCTCAAAACAAAACGCTATTTGATCATAGGATTAATTACTTTTTCAGGCCATAAGTTTTCAACCAGAAATGCCAGAAAGCCAATCTTAGACACAAAAAGCTCAGATTATAGCCTAGTTTTCATTGAAATTTTAGCAAAATATTTCCCTCTGGCAATTGGGGACAGGGTAGGTAACCTGGGCCAAAAAAGCCTAAACTTACCCCCGCTATGACATCACCCACAAAAACCCGAAATTTGAAATATTTCATTTTTTAGTGCAGACTCTTGCCACATCTTTCAAGGTTTTGAACAGCCTTGTAATGCATCTGTCTGGCGAGTTATGGAGTTGCAAGGGATGGTAAACAAGTGTCTTACACGGGTCTTAAAGGTTAAACCATGTGTCACCGAAGATGTTAAGATGTTTTCTGTTTTCTTATGGAGGAGAAAAATGTGTGATCATACATTTGTTTTTCAACTTCATCAGAAAGCCCACTTCGTCGCGTTTTGATCCAGGAAAGAGAACGCCGGGTCCTTATTCCTCAAATTCCCGATGTTGCTGGTAAGCTTTATATGTTGTACTAACTGTTTGTGTAATGATTCTTATCTTTGTTTTTTACCACCCTTTCTTTCACTAATGCCTCTTTGTCTGACATGTTTGCTGCTGGTGTATAAATGCATGATACTTTGAAATCACGCATTGAGCCCCTTTCTTTGTGATAGATTGTAACTCCAAACCTTGCCAGCCAATTAAGCAGTAGAGCTGTTCAAACCCTATAGTCGCGGCTTACGATCGAATCTATAAGGGGTGCGCAACCATCGGTTGTCGCACACGTCATCACCAAGGACAGCGTTCGGTCAGAGGGGCCCATTCGTAAAATGCAGTTTTGCGTGACTTTGTGGTGAAGAAACGGGAGGTTTGTAACGGCGCAAAGCTGTCAGTTTTCAAATCGATCCTTGTTGCGATCCTCACATTTGGTCATGGATCATGGGTAATGATCAAAAGAATGTTTATCTCAAGTGCAAGCGGCATAGAAGGGATCTATGCAAGAGTAAACTGTGGCACTTCCCGACAAAGTGCGCAGCTGTGAAATTCGAATGTCGAGCCCTTCTATGAATGTCGAGCCCTTCTGAATGTCGAGCCCTTCTATGAATCGAGCGATCGCAGCTACGCTGGCTTGGCCATGTGTTTAGAATGTCGCAGGAAAAATGGCAAGGCAAGTCCTGTTGGCTACACGTACGGGAAAGCGGACAAGAGGTCATCCAAGGATCAGGTAGAGGGACTAAATCTCCGAACTTTCATGGTCCCGTCTTGGTGTGGATGCAGCTGTAGAACTGTGTGAGATTGCTGTTGACCATGAGGTATTTCGAGATCTCCTAAAGCTGCTGTCCTCATGACCATTCTAAGAGAAAAAACGGGCATGAAAATGAATTAAACGTGCACTGACCTTTACACACATGACATACCTTGAACACAAAAAGCATGATACTGTTGTTTTTTCAAGGAAAGTGACAGAGAGAATTCTCAAGATAATAACAACAACAACTCTGGGAAGGAATCGGAGGTAAAAAATAAGATTGGAATTCGTTTTATTCTTAAATGCGTAGCATATGTCATTGAACTGAAGCAGAAATTGATTGGAGAGAGATCCTGTTTCATAAATACACAAAACCATGAGAGGCAATCGCAACATGCGAGGGTGGCACCTGGAAGATGTTGATTTTTTGGGCAAAAATCACCAAAACGTGTTGTTTTTCAGAAGAAAGATTTCCAAAACCTGATTAAAATGTTTAATGAACTTGAGAAAGGTGGAGAGAACATCAAGGATTTCGCCGCTGATGTAAGTTTCATGATGGTTTATTTTGTACTGAAATGACCAGTTTATAGTTTAGTTATCAGTGATCACCACGTTTCCATGGTTGATGTGACTACTACTGTAGTTGTATGTTGTGCCATAGAGCTGTCAAATGTCAAGTCAAATACTTCGAAATCATCAATTGGGCACGTTGGGTAGTTTAGTATTAAGAAGTTTGTTTATCTTTTAATAACTGCATTTGAAACCAAACTTCTTTATACTAAACTACCCAACATGTATATAAACAAACTCACCGCGGATGTGCCACACAATTGCATTTTGAATATTGATTTATCGCGCAAGTAAGTTAGAAGCATTTGATACCTGGGACATGGGCGTCCGCAGAAATTTTTCCAAGGGGGGGCAACGTTGACATTTCGCTAATCCTTTTTCAGGTTGCAAACGATGCAATGCAACTGCACCTTCACAAAATGCTTTACCCTTTCTGCACCAAAAAGAAAATTCCCCATAAAAGCACGCGTTCCGTTCGTATTATTTTGAAATCGTATTCAGGTGGAGTTGTATTCAAGTTTGCCAAAGGTTGTACTTTTTGTCATCCTTTACAGCATTTCCTCAATTGGGGTATCATCCAACGTAAATATTATTGTGAACTGCAGACAACTGAGACTGAATTGGACTTAAATTATCCATAACTGCGCTTGCGGTGCTCACATTAGTCTGTTCGGTTGAACCTCACTTCCCAAAATTTAGTCTGAAATGTTTACTACTCTTTGGCTATCAGAAATGCTTTTTCTTTTCATAAACTAGTAAAATCCATTTTTCGAGCAATTAATAAAAATCAGTCATAATTTCAGAATAATCAATGGCCAGAACATCAGCAACGGTGAAAAAACACGAAAGTTAAACACTCTCGCAAAACTTTTTCAAGCAATAAATAGACTTGTAAGCTGACAACGACTATCAGGCAACTGATAACGTACTAAAGTTAGAACACCACGCAGGCTTAAAAATTGCGCAGATGAATTATGACAAACATGCCAGAGTAAATACAGCTTTGCACTTGCTCACTCAGAAGCTAGAACTAAGCCTTATGTACATTTCCACAATTAACAAGCCACACAGTGTGTGAAAAGAAGACTGCAAATAAGCGTAGTTTCATTAAAACAGTGTGGTCCAAGTCCAACTACAGGCCCACGGGCTGTATGTGGCCCGCCACAGCATTTTCTGTGGCCGGTGCAAGCATTCAGAAAAAAATAGATGCTTCGACTACAGGCATGTCACTGATCAAGATTTGTAATAAATGGCTGTTGGCTCTTGTGTAATAATTTCAATGAAGCACTCACATGTCTTCCTTTTTTTGTTTCAAATGTTGTGAATCTGTTGTTTTATACATCGGACGTGGCCCGCAAGTTATCACGTTTTGTAAAATGGGCCGTAGGTAAAAGGTAGTTGCCCCATGCTGGATAAAGCTATTCACTCAGGCACACTGGTCACACTCAAAGTGGCCTTGAGCCAAATTGATTGCCCATCCCTGCAATAGGCAATTCTAATTACTGTAGAACAAGCGTAACATCTTTTAATAAAAACGTAGGCAACAAAATTTTGTAATCTTAAAATTTTGTAATCTTGAGTTTTGATCTTAGCAACAGTGCGTAATTTTTTCTTTTGTTTCATATGTCGACTTTTGCGCAGGACTGAAGATGTGTAACACGAAACTAGTTTCCTAACGCAATAAATTGCGATCGATTCGCTTGGTGTGGGTCACTGTTGTGGCTTTACAAATAATGCTGAATGATAAGTACAAGCTGAATCATTGCAAGGAGATGGGAGCAG
>Ga0210059_1006900_pt1 | contig 18136 bp, 14 predicted proteins | sample Ectturendosymbi2_FD_188042 | JGI IMG/M metagenome (GOLD analysis project Ga0210059, IMG submission 188042) | Ecteinascidia turbinata endosymbiont from Florida, USA - Sample 2 (SPAdes) (version 2) | ecosystem: Host-associated > Tunicates > Ascidians > Unclassified | place: Key West, Florida... | reverse complement strand
AACAATGAAAAACTTTGTTCAGCTGTTCACTCCGGTATGTTGCATCACTACAGAAGGGCGTGTGGCTGGAGAGATTGGGTTTACATAGCATCCGTTTCACCTGTCAAACCATCTGTTTCCTTTTTATCAGTCAGCATAGCACGGTACACCGCAGTCTCCTGCTGTACGCAATCGGCCATTGGTTACTCAACGTCTTATTTGGTGACTATCTCTTTACCCACTGTGAAGCTGACCATCTTTTTACCCACTGTGAAGCTGCAAACCGAGCGACCTTTTTCTTTAAACTCTCAAGGAATAAGGCAATGTTTGGGAAAACTCAAATTACGCTTGGTGCAAACCTGTCGCGTATTGTGCATGGCGATGGGTTTCAGAAATGAGACCTGACCACTTTCACCAACGTGTAGGCCGTAGTCCTTGTATACATACAGTAGAGGCGGTTTAACGTGCATTTGCACGTCAGACAGTTTTATACCCTGTCATTTTTCAAAATCTTTGTGCAAGCATTCAGTAGTTTTTGGAAAGTCAAAATCCGCCTGATCTTTACCGCTACGTCACACACGTAAATAATTTGCGTGTATTTGCAAGCTTGAGTAAAAAATAAATAATGATTTTCCAGAAAAGATGATAAACGAATTTATAGGTCACTGATGGTCTTTTGGTTAGCTTCGGAATATGGAAGATAATTCAATGAAAAAAAAACTTTGTTCAGCTGTTCACTCCGGTATGTTGCAACAATGAAAAACTTTGTTCAGCTGTTCACTCCGGTATGTTGCATCACTACAGAAGGGCGTGTGGCTGGAGAGATTGGGTTTACATAGCATCCGTTTCACCTGTCAAACCATCTGTTTCCTTTTTATCAGTCAGCATAGCACGGTACACCGCAGTCTCCTGCTGTACGCAATCGGCCATTGGTTACTCAACGTCTTATTTGGTGACTATCTCTTTACCCACTGTGAAGCTGACCATCTTTTTACCCACTGTGAAGCTGCAAACCGAGCGACCTTTTTCTTTAAACTCTCAAGGAATAAGGCAATGTTTGGGAAAACTCAAATTACGCTTGGTGCAAACCTGTCGCGTATTGTGCATGGCGATGGGTTTCAGAAATGAGACCTGACCACTTTCACCAACGTGTAGGCCGTAGTCCTTGTATACATACAGTAGAGGCGGTTTAACGTGCATTTGCACGTCAGACAGTTTTATACCCTGTCATTTTTCAAAATCTTTGTGCAAGCATTCAGTAGTTTTTGGAAAGTCAAAATCCGCCTGATCTTTACCGCTACGTCACACACGTAAATAATTTGCGTGTATTTGCAAGCTTGAGTAAAAATAAATAATGATTTTCCAGAAAAGATGATAAACGAATTTATAGGTCACTGATGGTCTTTCGGTTAGCTTCGGAATATGGAAGATAATTCAAACTCGTTTTTTTTGTGTGCTCACTTTAGTTGCTTACAAGCTCACGGCAATGCGACACGCTTTGCAGGAGGGGCGTCATGTTTAAACTGAATGTGTTCGCCCCTGACGAAGCGGGCCGCGACACCTTACTATCAGCTGGCGAAATGCAGGCCTTGCTGGAAGGCATCGTCAAAGAAACAGAAAACGTGAAGGAAACCGTGTGGAACCCCGCCATTTTCACCAGTCAGAAAAGAAGCGTTTGGTGTCAGGTGGGCGAAAAGCTTTCGAAATTGCTGTAGCCCTGCTCACTGTTTGAAGCTCAGCTAATGGTGTGCTGCTCATATCACAGTTGTGCGCAGTTGAGCTGTTGCAGCTGTAGGGACTGATGTTTGTCCGCTATACAGCCAAGCAGCTGTCTTCAGTTGCCGTTAACATGCGACGTGCACTGAGATGAGAATAAGTGAAAACGTTGCGATCAGGAACTTGGGATTTGCTCGTTTGACTGCACGCGCGGTTCACTCGACGATAGTGAGATGAGGAAAAATGTTTTAATAACCTCTGTGCAGCGCACGCAACTGCCTTTCTAGCATGATTTGTCAATACCTGAAATGGTGTTCTGCGCTGTTTCAGGAGCGAGAGAAGCTGCAAGCTCATCCCCGCAACTCTGCACTGCTGCACGATGTGGAGAGCGCAGTGTTTCACGTAGTCTTGGAAGACACCACGCCGGAAGTGAGTCTACGTCCGACTGATGGGCAGAGTAATGCTCTATTGTGTTGTTTAGAAACCGCGCGGCCTAAAAAGGTGGTTATGGGTACCGCGGTAGTAAATGGATCGCATTCCAAATCTTTTTGTTTCAAACACAGTGACCTGTTTACGCGCTGGGCACCGTTCAATTTTAGCGTTTGAGGCTTTCATGGGCAGCGACGGCGCTTAAAACAACATCGCTTCTCTGCACCTGAAAACAACTAAAGATGTTAATCGTCTTTATTATCTGTAAATTACCGTATTTTTGTCGCTTCCACTTCACATTTTCGTTTGCTTTCGACGTAAGAGGGTCTCATCAAGGCTTCTGGTCTCAGGCGTCATGCGAATCAGTGTGGATTATATATTCCGTTACTGCTAAGTTATCCACAGAAACTATTGCGCGAGAGAACTTAATCAAGCCGTTGTCACGATAGTTTATGCAGAACTTAGTCAAGTTTGAAGCTGCATTGAAAAAGAAAAGACTGTTGATGGTTAGGCGCCTATAGTCAACTTGTGCACAAAAACTTTTCAGCGAAGTTTCCATGAATCGTAGTGTTTTTGCTTCGACAAAATGTGCTGCGGAAGGGAAGAAAGAATACAACTGCGGCTTTACCTTCAAGTGGCTTTGTCGCTTTGTGTTTTCTGAGCAAGCAAACCAGGTTTATAGTATATTATTTTGCCAACGTCTATTTTGAGCTGTGAAAAACAAGCTGTGACGCTGTCCGACGCTCTACGGCGTAGCTGTCTGCTTTCAGAACTTGACGGAGGAGTGCTTTCACAACCTGGCCGGTAACAACGGCTTTCACCGATGGCTTGACAAATCTCTCACCATAATCGTGCACGCCAACGGTCAGGCGGGCGGAAACGTGGAGCACGCGACCGCCGATGCTACCGTGAGTGAATGTGCTGTGGCAAATGTGCGCGTTTTATAATCTGAGAATTTTAGTGACACCACATACCATGTCGCTTGCCGTCTGTTATGATTTGCATACGAGTGTAATTTTGACAGCGACAAGATTTGGAATATCGAATAAACCAGTGGGTTTCAATCTCTTTTTACCGCGACCCGTTATGCAAACCGCTGTAACCAAAGACCCCCATCTAAAACTCGAATAAAGCAAATGTAATACAGCTGTGTACATACAATATATTCTCGCGACCCCTCCAAAAGTGGTTCACGACACCTTTGGTGTCGCTTACCCCAGGTTGAAAACCACTGGAACGGTTCTACTCTTCGATCGATTGCTTTCGTTTGCCCCAGCTGGCAACTGCCTTTTTCATTGCAGTTAACTAGCCGAGTTATGGAGTACGTCTGGGCAAACTGCAAGTACGACGAAATGGGCAACGCAGTGACGCTCGAGTCATCTTCCCACCCGGTTATTCAGTCTCCGATTAAACTTGAATGGGACTTATCTTCCCTTGTCAACGCAATTCCAAAGTCCGAAGCCACCTTTCTCCAGACTGTAAGTCAAACAGCACTGCGATGCAATTGTGTGCGACTGCTTGGTAGGAATTGCTGTTGCCGGCTAAAGCCTCAAAACTTCGGCACAGAAACTGGACGACAATAGTATTCTTGTTAGGCGTTTTATGCGAAACGAACGGATAGTTTTTGAGATGTCGCAGCGTTTAAAGCGGTTTTCTCTTAACACTTGCAGGGCAGACATCTGTAAAATTTTTAAAGTTATTAATCTCAGATCCAAGGTCAATAGCAGACGAAGTATTGGACAAAAATATAAAGCGCATTTAATTATGTAAACCTAGTCTACTCTGACTAAATTGGAGGTGATGCTTTCAAGTGGAATTTGCACGTAAAGGACGTTGAAAGAATGGACCATATGTATCTTTCCCGGAGATTTTGATCAGGTTTGACAAAACAGATCTGGTTTCCAGTGTCGAGAACAACAGTGAGAAAGAAACAGAAAAGCTGCCACTTAAATGCAGTTTAATGGTGCTCAGACATTAAAGAGTAGGTTGTTCCCTGAGATAATGGTAGTGTTAGTGACGCTAGCCCCAGAGAAACTAGAATTTCGAAAAACAAAACAAGTTTAAATAACAGAATGTAATCGTCCAAGTTCCGGGGATACTGTAGAGAGTAAACCAGAAAAAATGGCATCGGATTGCAATGTTATTGTTACGTCTGACTTAAATTTATTGGGACCCTAGTAAAATAACCGAAATATGTTTATGGTTATAAGAATACTCTCAGGAGGCCCCGAAAGTGAAAATGGAACGACAGGCGCCCATTGCGTGAAACACGATGCAGTTTGCAAAAATAATTACTGCGTGAAACTAACAAACGATTGCAGCATGTCCTACTGCAGCGAAAAGGCTGTGCGTGTCGGTTTGTTTTGCAAGCAAATCAAGTCTCGTGATGCTTGCGATTTTCATGTTAAACCACATGACGGCCTGTATGCAACTGTTCGTAACCATTTTCTACCATTGCGCGCATGCTGCACAGAGGCGGGGGCGTTTCTCTATTAATTTCGCCATATTACTTCATTGAGCTCGCTAGTGAACAGGAAGTAGTCACATGACCAAATCGGCTGATGTATTACCTGCGTCGAACAGCCCAGATCTTCGAAAACGCGTTATGGCTGCTTTGCGACGGCCAGGGAGTGGCGTCATTATTGTTTTCGCGCGCGGCTTCGTTGATCGCTGGTGGTTGTGCGAGTTGCTGTCGACATGCGTGCGGAAGTGGATTGCAGTGCGAACCATCGACTTTCATTCTGTAACAAGCGAACAGTCCTCGGTCCGATACTGCTGGACAGTTTCTAGTTAGTTCTGGCAAATGTACGTTGTTGCCGATTTTATTTCTGGATAGGCCACCTTGCAAATACGTATTTTGTAAACAAAAGCTTGATGGCTGCCACATACTCTGGCCGCACGTGGCCAGTCATACTTTGGCCTAAGCTTGTACAGTCATGCGAGTGGTTGTTGCTCGTGATCATACTAGACGTTGCCGAAGTCACGTAGCGACGCACTTTGATCACGCTGTTCGCGAGACGGCCGTTTTGTGTTTGCGTTGCCATCTGTAGCTTTCGAACGATCCCGAAATTGGTTTTATGTTGGGCCATTCTCTTTAAGGTTTCCACTCGGTCAAGTAGTTTCGATCGCATTAAAAACGCTATTCAATAAAACATTTGCATCACGCCATTTCCGATCTCTCATTGATTGTTGTCCACGTTCCGCCTGCTTCAACAATTGCTTTTAATGCATCTCTTATCTGGAAAAACTCCACCAGTGCTTCCTTCGTGCGCTTAGGGAAACCCGCACGAACACATCCCGTACCAAGCGGTTAATCCAATTGAATCGTTTATAATATTTGAATGTCGTCCCGTGGTGATTGGCTGATTGCATGCTCTTTGTGAGCCTTGCGTCGACACAGCAGTGGCCTGTTACAAGTGGTATTTTGCGATTAACGCAAGAAGCACGATCTTTTCTGCACCTGATCCTCGCCTGTTTTGTCACATCCCCGTTTGCGTCAAGACTGTCCTTGCTTCGCAGGCCTCCAATTTCGACGCTCACGTACTCAGCATCAATCACGGCAAGGGCGCGATCAAGAAGTTGCGTGTCAGTCCGGATAGTTTCATGCAGATGGCGCTGCAGCTTGCCTTCTACAGAATGCACAAGAAAACACCGAAGACATATGAAAGTGCAATGACCAGGTTCGGTATCTGCTTGTTGTTTGCATGTGTCTTCCTCATGTGGGCTTTCTACTTGACGATTTAAATAAGCTCACCTGCTCCCGTCCCACAAAACCAGCGTTTACTAAATCGTGTCCTGAGTTGTGAACAACCTGCAATGTCACCGCATAGCTGTCTTCATATATTTTAATAAACTGTTCAAAGCTTCTGTGGTTCTTCCGGCTCGGTTACAAATATGTTTTCCCGTGTTTTTACCACTTTTGCTTGTAAATAAATGTACAAAAACAAGTGATTCGCATTGTCTTGAAAATTTTCACGCCCGTTGTGCTTTCGTGTCACACCCAGTCGCGAAGCAACACAGCACACCCAGTGCGACATCTACCGACCTCTACGGAATCCACTCAACATATCTCATTTCGGCTTACATCAGGCCTGCACAACATACGGCCCGCGGGCCACATGCAATTGCAGAAAATGTTGCAAAAGTCCGACCTCGGATAATTAATTGTCGTTTCAGAATTTCTTCCAAACTACAACGAAATAAACTTTTCCGGCCCGCGGCAAATTTGTGATGATCAATTTAGCCCTTCGAGCTTTCTGAGTTGTAGGCCTGGCTTACATGTTCTCACTTTCTTGAAAATAAGTGTAATTTTTGGGTTTCAAGCACATGCGTTTTGATAGAGTATCAGTTTGGCAGGAAGTTTGTTTCGTAAAAAAACACTACCATCACTGTTCAGGTTTTTCAAGTACGGAAGGACGGAGACTATTCGCACCGCATCAGTGCATTCCCGAGAATTCACCAAGGTAACGCAGCCATGGTTTTGATGCAAGAATATATTCACTCACTATTACTACGTTTCCATGTCCGGCCAAAGATCGGCTGGGACGTACGTCTCACTAGCCGACGAAGTTGCCTTTTGCTGCTTCGATTTCATTGCCCGCCGTCATTCGTGTGTGACGTTCGCTTAGACAAACATGGATCACATCTTGCAACTGTTGCTATTGTTCTGCACATTGGCGATGAAAGTCGTCATATTTTCAATCTACTTCAGAAATTGGTCGACAACAAGCTTGTTTAATGTGTATCAGAAAATATTTTTAAGGGGGCCAAGGGACGCCGAAAAGTAAAGTGAAATTACAAGTGGTGCTGTTTTGCGGCCGGTTAACCTCTTGAAGGCACACGCAATTTTTGCTTCAATGGCTCTTTTCCACTTCACAGCCCAGCGCAATAGCTGAGGCCTCTTTCAGATGTTCAACTACAACCGCACACCTAGCTGATATGTATAGTAGTGCTGCACAAGACTTTCGCATTTTTGACTATGAATGAATGCTAAATATACACTATATTTTCACCACTGAACCGCAACTCTGCTCAAGCATCTTTTAACATATCTGCGAACCACGCAGCCTCAGACCCTGGACGAGAAACCAGAAACTTGCCTGATAAAAGTCAAGTGACACACGACGTTTCAGCCGACATTGGCCCATATCTATTGGTAGGCCGGCGGTTGGCCTTGTAATTCTGATGAGTCACCGAAATCACTTCCAAATACGGTCACTAGGCCGTCTCCTCGGCATTTTGAAAGCTATCTGCAAGTATTCGTTAAAAAAAACTGCCATTTGGCTCGCAAACATTATGCCCTTATTACAGCATCGTTTACCTCAGAGCCGAACTTATTTTGATGAAATATAAGCTGCCAGGCGCGTCGCACCGGGAGCGAAAATATCCAAAGCGAGATGTGGTGCAGAAAAGACTTCTTTGGCTGGAATTTGATTTGAAATGTTTGCTAGCTGCGGGTGTGTGTGTTTGGCAGAACCTCTACAGAAGAGGATAATCGCTTTGAAAAATTTCAAAACGAGCCGGTTAAGGGTTGGGGCCACTTACACGCCCAGCAATCAGATGACCGAACTTCGCATCCTCCAGAGAGCCCCAAGGAAAGGCGTGATCAATACGTCGGGGCTAGGTTCAGCTGCCAGGGCAGAAAAATATTCCTTACCGGCCTATTGGTTCCCCAAACCTAGACTGATTGCTCTAATGTGCTCTTCAATAGAGTGTATTTCGTCCACAGTTGGAACCTTGTCAGGCGTCACCACTCCGGGCCAGAGTGGACCTGGGTGCAACAATGGCTAAAAGTTATTTCAGTTTCGGCAAATATGCAGAATTTTCGAAAAGCAGCTCCATCACCGGTTGCAGTTTAGCGTCATGCTTACGCATAAGTTTTTGACATGGTATAAACCAGGGGTTGCCAACCTGGGGTACGTGTACCCCCAGGGGTACATTTGCCTATCTGAAGGGGTACATTTAAAGTTGTCAATAGGAAGGAAAAATAAATGTATATATTACAATTTCCAAATATTTTAACATATGTCGGTGAATATTATTTTCAGAAACTTTTAAATGTTTTTGTTTCATATATTAACTTTGAGACATTAAATCGTAGTCTACCATTTTTTATATACTTAACAATTTTAAAGCTCTATTAAAAATTCAGTGGAGTTTTGTTATTTCACCTGTGAAATTTTAGGGGTACATGCGCACCTGTCGAAATACTGACGGGGTACATGCTCAGAGAAAGGTTGGGAACCCCTGGCATAAACCATATTTCGAGAAAAAAATTGTTTTGAAACAAAATTCGATCAGAAAAAGATGTATCCTGCTTTGGCTGAGGACCACACGCAAGATTAGTAGCAAAAGCAAAACAGATTTTCTCTTTGTGAAATATATCTATGATGTTAACAAGAAACACTACCTCTTCACTGGTTTTATGCGGAGTGGGCGACAACGCAAGTAACACCTAACTTGTTATCTGTTATCAAACCGCCCCCGTTCTCTTTGCGTTGTGTTTTGTGCAAAATTCTAAATGAAGCACTGAATTTCCGCGCAGACAATGGACGACCCGTCGGTGCCGCGCGACGTCTGCATATCTCACCTGAAGAAAGCCATGGCGTACCACCACACGTACAAGCTGGATGCCATGAATGGACGCGGGGCGGACAGGCACATGTTCGGTTTGTACGTTGCCTCGAAGTTCCTCGGCATCAAACCGAAGATATTCGAGTTCAAGGTACGGTACTTTTTTGAAGCAAAGAATGCATTTGTCGTGTTTTACTACCGTGGGCCCAGTGCCGCGACCGATACACCTGGGACTGTGGAACGTTTTTAAGTCAAAACAAAGCTTAAAAGTATTTGCCAATGTTGTTTGGAATGCAATCGCGTTGATCTTATGTTTTGGTTGTTGTGATCAACTAAAGTAAGACACCTGTTGTTCAACTAAAGTAGTGCACACCTGAGTTGGGCAAGCTTCACTTTTTTGGTTCAAAGTAATTGTATCGTCATAATTGCTCAACAATAGCTCGTCACTAGAATGTCTATCCTGATGAAAATAGTGGATTCAAGGGTAGAATATAGCAATGAAATCTTTTCTTTCCGAAAACGTTTGTACAAATTTATTTGTGCACGGTTTTGAAAGATGCTTGAGTAAGGGAAGAGTTTTGCAGAGATTTTAGTCCTTTAGGACACAATTTTTATTTTTTTGCGGGAACTCAACAAAATGTGAGGAAAAGCTAGGAAATGATAAAGAAAGGGAAACTGTTGAATTTTTGGATGACATAGTGTAACACCCCAGGACATGAATGTAAAACTCCAAGGAGAAAAACATAGCCTACTATTGATTTGATCACTGTTACTCGCCCTTTCCAGAAAAAGTTCGAACTTAGACATTTTCCAAGGCATTTAGGGAAAATAAAAGCAAGAAGATTCCAGATATATTCAACTTATTGAAAAGTTGATTACCAACATTGTCGAAGTTTGGCGACCTTCTTTTCGAAAACAGTTGCTGCTCTTTCCTCAAAACTCTTTTTAGTGACAGACATTACCGATCTCTCCACTGAAGCAAAGAACACATGCACATGTGTGCACCGAAGATGAAGTGGAAATTTTTATAGGTACCGGAGCCCTGCTAGACATCTTCGCTTATATTTGTAGGGAACGACCCATCAAACACTGCATTCACTGATGAAGGTGGTGGAGCGGAGCTCCGGCAGCGTGACACTCTGGTGTGGACAGAGCCAAAGCTCAACCGGAATTAATTGAATTCCAATAGAATGTAGCAGTGAAAGAAATATTTTTTGATGGCACACCTGAGAACTCATTGCCAAAGCAAGGTATCTCCAAAATTTTTTCCACTCCTCGCAAATAGTCAGTGGAAATTCCTACGGTGTTTGGATCTACCTGCTGCTGTCGGAGGGGTGAATTGCCCCCTCCTGCAAGCTACAATAAACGTAATACTCGGGCTCCCACTTGGCTTACACTTTAGTTGTAGTATTCTTTTGGTTTCCAGTAGTTTTTTTTTTGCACTTTTCGGAGTATTTGTTGGTGATTTAAGGTTTTAATATAGCCATCCACATCCGCATCCACCGTCATTTCTCAGGTTTTTTTTAGTGATGCTAGCAACTCCCTTACAGTGGGCAGTGAACCTTTTTCAGCTGTGTTTACCTTCCTGGCCTAAACACCCAGTTACGCCACTGGCTGCTGACAGTCTGCACCGTCAAAAAAGAGCTATATATTTTTATCCAAGGATTTCTTTTTTAGGTCACTGAGTTGAAAACGTTAAGACAAATTTCTGATTTCTTGTGATGTTGTACCTTAGTGAACATTTCCATCAGAAAATAAGACTACAGGCAATTTTCTAGCAGGGAAAACAATACATCTTTCAAAGGACATTTACTGTACCTCTTAGTTTACAAAGTAATGTTGTATTATAGCTGTTGCGCTGCAAACACTGTTAATAAACAAGGCTACATTCGTGCTTCTAATCAGGTAACAGAAATGCTATTTTCTGAGTATTATGAGTGTCATTTTTTGTACAGATATTTCAGGTGGTTTGAATTTAGCCTATGCTTGAAGTCACAGGTTATTTGAAGCTTGTCTAGTAAATGGTTGGTTTAAGGTAGGCTTGGTAGATGATGTTAAAAATTTCTGGCAGCTCTTAGCCGGTATAATATAACCATTTTTTCTTAGCACAATTTTAATCAATTGTATATGCTACTTGCTGCAGCAGAAATGTTTGCGATAAGGTATATGATGAATTATTTCCTACTTCTGAAAATTTTTCAAACAAGCCGTGTCAATACAAGATGATGGCAGCCTTGACTCATCCAAACTCAAAGATTTCCAAAAAAAGTATGAAGTTGGATGCTTTTGCATGTTGTTCTTGGAGTTAAAAGGATGAAATTTGAAACAAATAGTGTTTTGAATCTTCTTCGTTGTTGTTTAGTTTCATGGATTCCCATAAAGCCATCAATGTGATTAAATTCAGGATACCAACTACTAAGTATTTTTTCAAAAAGGGAAGTGTGAAACTTTCAAAGGGGTAAATTTTGCAGTTTGTTGATGGTGAGTGCAAAGAAATGGGGCGCGAAAATAAAGAAGTGGGAGTGATGCCAAGTTGCTATTGCCTAACTTTTATGTGTTGCCAGCCTTGTCTTCCCAACTTTTAGTGATTTCAAAGTTGTGTATCAGGAACACCCTTTTGCATTCTCTGCTTCTCCTATGTCAGTCATGCCATAGTCTCAGGAACGTATCCTTGGGTGGCCTTATCCTAGGCTTGATCAAAAGTGCTTATCACGGTTGGCTGAGTATGATGACGTCATCAGAGAGCCCCTTTTTGGTCTTGCCTCGGCCCCCCCGAACCCTAAACCCACCACTGCATACAACAATGAGAGTTGTTTATCCATACGTACATACGCTTATAAAATCGAAGCTGTCGATCAGCTGCACAACTGCATCTGTGGAGCACTTTCTATCAAGATGACAGTATTACAAATATAGCCTACTCCCGAAACCACTGCAGAGAAGAACGATTGAGTTGCAATTTTTCTGATGATTTTACATCGTCATGGAAAAGTGCATTACTCGAAATCAATATAGGACTTCTTGCGTAGCAAACAAGATGGTTAACTGCTCAATTCTAAAAAGGTTATTTTCAAAATACAACGCTTGATTGATATTTTGTTCAGATAATGCGGTCAAAATTTTCGAGGCTTGCACCTTTCAATATGAGAAGTTTCCTCGTAAAAATACAGCTTTAACCCGGGCAGAGTTGCATTTTACCTGGGTTTACACTTTCTTTGCCATGCTGAGGAGCTGAGCATGGCAGGCAGATACCAGTTGCAGCCCAGCGCTCCCGCGCAACTGTGTTTATCATCCAGTAGACTGCAACCTCTTCAAAAATATAACGTTATGAAATTCGCAATGATTCGGCCATCAACTTTAAACAACAACACAAATTTATGAAACTGTCGAGGGGCGCCCGATGAGACAACCTGGTTAACAGTTTTTTCGGTGTCCCAGTGCATTAACTTTAATTTGCATGAAATCGTTTAATGTTTGCGCCAATAAACTCTATCAGTGGAAACGAACCCGCATTATTTGACGTGGTCCTGAAGAAGGCCTAAACTTAAAATAAATCTTATTTCATTTTGTCATAACCTAGTAGGTGTAAGCAGTAGATAAATTTTAGGCCGAAACTGCAAAACAAAACGATCGCGATTGGAGACTGTGTCCTCTCGCCATGAAGCGAAATATTACAAAACAGCTCTGCGTGTGCGTGGCAGTGTACGAGCTTCTGACAGCTTTGCTTGCAGTTGACACTGCCAGCGTAGGAAATTCTTCAAACAGGTGCGTCCGACGCAATATCAATTTAGACTAACTGGAGTGTCCAATAACGTGGATTGTTTCATGTCATTGGGCAGGCGTTATTTAGACAAGACAGGGACGTTGTTGTTTCGTAATAATACTATGCAAAGTTGTAGGAAAATGCCGTTGCTTCTTCCAAACCACCCGCATTAGAAACCTGCAGTGACAGTGTTTGCTATTTTATCGGCTTAAATGCTAAATACCTGCAGTACAAAGGGGCCTGTCATGACAACAAGCTCTTCTGCAGTAGTACAGTATGAGGTTTCTTAGACTTTGCTACTTTGAATGCCACTTGATAGCAACAGTTTGTCAACAGATAACGTAATTTTGGAAAGGTTGCTCGAGAAACAAAACGGGATCTTTCAGCTGAAAAGGTTGTTCATCATGGTCCACAGCGTCCCTCCCGCCGTGTCGGTTGTCAAAGTGTTCTTAGATGGCTTCAAGTTTGCGTTGGAGAAAACAGTTTCCCAGAGCTTGCACTGGTGCTTTTGCGAACCCTAAGTTTTTCCGATCCAAGTGAAACCGAAACGAACTTTTTTCTTCAACATGATGAAGGCTTATGATGATAATCAGAAATCAGAAAAGCTTCTATTGTTGTCTCCACTCGCATTTACGTAGAGCAGCAGATCTTCACACGTCTCTCCAAATTAACAAAACTCTTACAAAAACAACAGTTCTCTCCGATATGTAATGCAGTGCACACCACGCCTTACCTCAACGATCGATTTACATCAGAATGGTGACATGTGGAATCCACTCGTGTGTATACTACGCTCAGGCTATCGTAGAATTGTCTAGAAAAGCAGTTATCACATCAAAAAACACAATGCCATTATCTAGTGCATTCAAGAAAAACTGCTGGAAGCTCGTTAATAAGAAGAGTAGATTGCAGTTGAAATTTTTACGCGAATGATTAATATCTTGACACATAGGTTTAAAAAAACTCACGTTTTTGTTTATAATCTATTGCAAAAGACAACAAAAAACAGAGGAGAGTAATAAATGAATCGATTCCCTGTCGTTGAGACGGACGCTTTTCATACCCCTGGTTGGAAACCACTGAGGTTCAAGCGTTTTGAAATGATTTTTGTAATTTGCTTTCAAAATTCTTTCATTTGTGTAATTAGCAACTGCTTCCAGGCGATCAGCGACCTCGACCAACTGTCCACTTCACAATCGCCATTTTACTTCGATGAGAAAATCTCCCGAACACTGGATCTCTACCCGGCTGGTGGCGCTTTTGCTCCGCAAAGAGAAGACGGCTACGGAGTATTCTACCTTTTTCTTGGAGACAATTTTAGTAAGTCTTTTGTTATATCTGTCGGCTTCACTGAGAATAGACTTTTACTGTAACCTGCTGAAGGAGTGTCTGATGTCCACCACAGTCAAGCGCTCACGAAGCTTAACTTTTGATTTTGATCTAGCGAAATATCGCACATTTTCTTTTAGTTCAACAACCAAAAAAGCAAAATTATTCACAAGAAAGTACAAAGTTTAGCAATGTTAGCGAAAAAAAATTGTGGTTAAACCATTTTGAAAACGCAATTCAGCAAAGTAAGTGATCATACTTACTTACCGCAGTGACCATCCACATCACCAGTTACCACAGCTGCACTGAAACAAGCTCAGCGGGCTTCGGCAAACTGCTGCTCGATGCGATGCAAGACATGAAGGACCTACTTTCGAAGAAGTGAAGATCGAATCCACATGGAAATGTTGTGTCAAGTTTTAGGCACTTGAACTTTATGCCAACCTGTAACCGATAATAATCGTTTGGTTGCGCGTATAGATGACACTAATTGTTTGGAGCACCAGTTTACATGGCTGGGCGATAAAAACTGATTTTTTTGTTTGTTTCAACGTTTTGAAAATGTTGTTTTACTTTCAGAGGATGCTCGCTGTAGCCAGGTTCTTGAAGAAATGCGACAAGAGATTTAAAAATACAATGAAAGCAATTCTTTTTTCGTTCCCGCTGGCGAAGTATTCACTTTATACCTTTTTCAATGGTTACTAAAAGAAAAATACTATTTGAGATACTTTTTTTCTGAATTTAAGCATCATTGTAGTTTTGTAGTAAAGTTTATCTGGCTTATTTGTCATCAGGTTTTGTGTTACTGAGATTTTTTTATCCCTCAAGTTTTGTCTATATCGATGTTTAAATGGCAGTCACTCATTTTTGACATTACACCAGTTAAGCGCGAAGCAGTTATTTTTGCTTAAAATTGGCCGCTCATAACGTCACTCTCCTGTTTGTTATCTTACAAACGACATCCTGTTACTAGATTCATCTCTGGGCATGCGCTCAACTTGACATGCAGTCGCATCGCGTACGTCATGAATTTTGACATCTTGAAAGTTTTGCCTGGCACATTGCTGGAAAGTCGTATTGTGTATTTTGCGATCGTCCCTGGCTTGATTCCGTGCGTCCCAACCAACCACGAACACTACTTTTCTACAATGCAAATAACCGCACTTGTTTTTTGTTGTTGTGTACTGTGATATCTTGACCAGCCAACGGGCTGCCGCTAAGCCACACACACATGTAGCGCAACCGCGGTTTTCATTCAGCTTGGTTGGAAAGAGCAGCGCAGGTCGAAGCACTGACCCTGTTCCGATGCGGATTGTTTGATGTTTTTTTTTATGTTTTATTGTTACGGACGCCCAACGGAAGCAGTGAAGCAGCACTTGCGTGAGTTGTTCGAGCGTTTGAGTTCAGTGCATGCTTGCAGTTGTGAGTTCCACTCGAAACTCACACGAACGAACCTTTTGGAACAAGACATCCAGCTGTGTAGCAAATAATCCGGTTGCGCACAATCTCGTGCTTAGTCGTGTGTTGGACGAAGCAGACTCGTCGAGACAGTTCGCTACGTTCTTCCATAAAATTCTAGTAGCTTGTCCGCGTTCCACCAATGAACTCCCTCCAGCCAGCACATTGCGTTAATTTGTCGAACCGTGCACGAAGTGGACGTTGACTCTTAGTCATCGTTTTCCGGCCGATTTTCTGTTCCTGAACCAGTCCTTCACTGTGATAACCACTGAAACATCCGATTTGCTTTCTGGTCATGCCGCTACAAATCGTTCCTGAGAACTTGTGACAACAAAACCGCGTTTTCTTTCGAACCGCACCTTGTTTCGTTGTTAGAGGGAGTGCCCGGCGGGAGTTAACAGCAATCCCACACGAAACTATTGATTGTTTCATTTTGCCTCTAGTCGTATTTCGAAGCAAACACAATCTTGCACCGTGATCTTTTACCAGATGTAGGTTACTTCGGATGTTGAAATTGTCAGTACAATTATTGGTCTGCTGTCGCCCAAAGAGATGTACTGGTGCTAATTTGAGTCGTATTTGCAGGTGATGATACTTTTGCAAGCGAATCAAATTCCGTTGTCTTGGGATGTTTTCGAATGAAGCAACTCGGCTTGTCTGAAATTGAAAAAATGTATCAAAGGTGAAGCGCACCTTGTCGCAGATGTTCCTGGCTCGCGATCTCAATCGCAAACATTTATTTTGAGCCGCGTGTGAGATATTTGTTGCTGTTTTTAGTGCGCACTAACTGTCGCGAACTTGCAGTGCTTGTCGGTCGGCATCATTCTAACGTCCTGTTTACTTTTGCGCCAGCTTATGCATCATTGTTTGCCCAACCGAAGCATGCCTTCCCCACAATTCTTTCAGTGACGACGACGTCTGGAGCGAAGTCTCGCTGACGCGTCGCCTTCCTTTGTTCTCGCCTTCCCAGGCGTGGAGAGTGCACGTGTGTCGCTCAGCGTTGTTCAAGTACAGAAGCACAATGTTCAGGCGTTTCATTTTCACGTGATGTGCTTTTTGTGGACAGGTCTGTAATAAAATAACAACTGCAGCTTGAAGCTTCGTCATATTCGCGCAACCGCAAGTCTTCATTTGCATGCGTTTGCGACTTCAGCTTTCGCGTAAAAAATAAACTACCTGGTTAGTAAGTCCTGCTGCTCCTCGGTGCCTGCTCTTGATCTTGGTACAACCAATTCAGCGGCTTCCAAACTTTTTCTCATCACGTACCATTTGTGGGTCCCTTACTGTCACCTCGTACCGCCTTGCTCCAGGAAAACTCTATCTACCAAATATCGTTCGATCAAAAGTTTGGAAAACCAAAATTGACACAAATGCGACATGAAGATAATGGCAGTGAGCAGTGGCGTAACTAGAGGTTTGATCCAGGGAGACACACTTTGCTGAAGGGGGCCCATTGGCCACCGTTTGGGTATGCAATAATTAGTTACCAAAAACTCACATACGTTACATGTATATGGGTGTAAGTCATCGCTTGTTCGCGCCACATATATATGGGTGTAGTGGGGCGGGAACGGCGTTCCCACACCTTTTTCACGTTTCGCATTAAAACGGGTTTGACGCTGCTTTAAAACGGCTTGTTTTTTGGTGTCTACCCATATTTCTTCCAATTTTAACAGCAATTACAAAGTCATATGAACCCATACTTAGCCATTTATTAAATGGCAACGTTCCTCTATCACAAAATGTGGCTCAACAGCCAAACAATGTACATGATGAAAGATCGTAAGAGAACAACTTAATTTCCATTTGTAGCCCTAAACTGACATAAATTTGCTATCCTCGGTAAGTGTTAAGCGGTCAACAACAATCTGAACAAAACCAACAAACACGTGCACCACCTGAAAAATAGTAAGTGCTAAGTTAGGTAACGTAACAATTCTCACTGCTACCTCTACAACAGCAGCAGGTAGGCTATTCTGATGAACTTCTTTTCACATGAACTCAGAAAATCTAAGGATCCTCCTAACAAAACTGTGTAATTGAAAACCTTCAAAATACAGGAATGTGGTGAAAATCTGCAGTGAATTACTCAAAAAAGTGAAAAAATATGGTTTCTCAGAGAGGAACCACGGTGGTCAGACCTAATTCTTGCAAGGGGCCAAATCTTTCCTAAAAAAGAGCCAAACAAAAATTTTGAGGCCAGGAAGTGTTATTTGGGACCAAATTTTTGAAATTTGGCCCCAAAAGGGCCAACCTGGCAAACCTGTACCCACACCTCTTTTGTTAGCATTACATCCCTTGATGTATGTCTTCGCGCGCATCCCGTTCGTGATGAATTGCACATTCAACGATACGCTAACCGAAAGGGTACTCGCATAATACAAAAGGGTTATTCACAGCGCAGTACAAAGCAGATTTGCAAACACAGGCATGAGCGTCTACAGAAATTTTTGCAGGGCTGGGCAAAGTCGACATTTTTTTGTCTTTTTCAGGTTGCTGACCATACAATGCAAATGGACGTTCACATAACGCTTTACCCTTTCTGCACCACAAAGAAAATGCCCCATGTTACAGCAACCAGGGCCGGCCTTAAGCCGATGCAGCTGCATTGGGCCCCGCGCCATGGTGTTTGGGTAGATTGTTCATTTTTGCCAGATACACCTTGCGCTTGAGAATTCAGTAGAAACGCCATATAAATTTCATTGTTAACAAAGAGCCCTCTCGTCAGAACTAGCAAATTTCGTCTCGAACGTTAGCAAACGTGCTCGGTTCTCGTGTTAGTGCTGCACTGCGTATCTGCGCTCTACCATGATCGTAACACGAATGACCGAACACGATGACGTCATAAAATTCCTGCTCAGAGGGGCCGCGCGCCTAGGTCTTGCATTG
>Ga0210059_1006899_pt1 | contig 18137 bp, 11 predicted proteins | sample Ectturendosymbi2_FD_188042 | JGI IMG/M metagenome (GOLD analysis project Ga0210059, IMG submission 188042) | Ecteinascidia turbinata endosymbiont from Florida, USA - Sample 2 (SPAdes) (version 2) | ecosystem: Host-associated > Tunicates > Ascidians > Unclassified | place: Key West, Florida... | reverse complement strand
CAACATGGGTTCTTTTGCCGGAAGCATCTGTTTTCGCGCTGCAGGCTGACGGTCGAGCTGTGACGAAGCTTGTTTTGGGTTATCAAAGTCTGGATGTGCGCGAGCCACTTTTGATCTTTACTTAATTTAACGAAGACGCATCAGTGTTACGCATACAGCTTGTGGTTTTTTCCAAGCAGGAAGGTTTCGTGAGTTTGCCACGAGGAAATGCGATCTAATTACAGGTACGGAAACGCGCGCCTTTCCTGTTAAACGCGAGCGAGCTCATTTTCCCCGTAACAATATGCATTGCCGCTCAAGGCGCAGGATTTGCAGAAAGCGCTTTTGCATGCCGTAACCACGGGACGCTAAAACACAACTGAAACGATTATGCGATGCGATTGTAAACACTGCTGAATGAACTCGATAACGCAAATAATACACAAAGCATCTACATTATCTGCTTTTAAGACAAATTGTTGCCAAAGCACTCTTACATAGTAATGCCGAATTTTCATGGCAAAAGTCCATGTGATGTTTCATTACGAATGTGCATTACCTCAAACAAACACCTTTGTTAATAATCAGACGACAGTATTACTTCAGGCCCAAGCAAATGAAGTTTGAGAGCTGATGCATCACAACAGAATCATTGTTGCTCTGCAACACTCCCACGAGTTCTGCCAGACACTCTCATGTGCGTTGCAAACAGTGTTGCCAGATGCTGGTTAAAAAACAGTCCAATGTCCTCATAAAACAAGCCCAAAACCAGCCCAAATCATTCCAAACTAGCACAAATTACAGCCCAAAATTTGCGATAAGTCTAGCAGTTTGCAGTGAAGGTAACCACCATTATCTTATTGAAGTTGCAATCTTTGTGCAACACTCTACTTAACTTTTTTACAAAGCAACCTCAAGTATACAAAATAACAACAGCTAGTAGCATCGTAACGACAATCAAACTGTCATTAATACCACCACACATTGCAGTCGAAATAAAATGCTAACAGCAAACCTAGATGCATACTATAGTATATCAACCATGTGCTTTAGGGAATAAATAAAAAGTTTCCTGTTTTTTTCAAATAAGTTTTTTTGTGTGTATCCAACCGTTCAACTTGACAACCTTTTCTCATTTTCGCAATAGGTGTAGCGCTTGTTTAGTGAACCCATTTAGCCGAAAAAGCTTCATGTCAATGGTTTTTAACTCTCCCCACGGGGGCATCAGTAAATTTCCAGGGTGTGCAAGCCCTTACGCGCCCTGCAATATGGAAAGTAAGTTCAATAAATTTACCGATAAATACATTAGTTTTTACAGCATATTTAAAGTCAGGAGCTTGAATTGAAACAAAGGACAATTACTTAGGGTGGCGGGGTAGAAAAAAGGATAAGAACCACTGTTTACATCAAATTCTTCATCACACTCTGATACTTGCATAATGCTGTTTTAATGAAATTAACTGTGTTGCGCACTCCTGTCTACAGAAAAAGCATAGGCTATCAGTAATGTCTCTCCGTCACTCTCTCCGCACTAACGAACATGGCGAGTTGTGCTGTTGCTGTTTTTCCTGTGGTAAGTCACTATTGTGACTACGTCTTGCATGCGTATAAGCTTTACTCGTAGTATCGATTACCAACCAAAGTAATGGACTGCATGACGTTACCACAGCAAACCACGTCCTTGTCGACAAACTTGTGTCAGAATGAGATCAACACTGTTGACTACGAGATCACGCACAAACGATCACGTGATCTCGAGGCTTGATATATTGGTTCCTACAAGAGAACAGAAACGAACTAAAAAACTGGCGTCACATTGCTTCAAGTCAAAACAAATCTCACAACCTCAGCAAAATCGACAAAAGCTATACTCTTTGATAGAAAAATTATTCAGCAAAAACAGCCCAAAAACCGCATGAACTTTGATAAAACTAGCCCATGACACCGCAGCCCGCAACAGCCAAAATATCCCGCAACACAACGAAAAAAACAGCCCAATTGTGTGGGAAAACCACCCAACTGGCACACTGGTTGCAAACATCACAGCACGAGCGATCTGATCAAGCGCGACCGAGTTAATCAAGCGCGACAGAGTCAGTCAAGTGCGACTGCCCTAAACCCCACAAAAAGCTATGTATTTGCTTGTTCTGGAACGAAGTCAGGGAATGACTAGTTTGCTCTCGGAATGTGATATCGCCTGAAAAGGCCAAAATTTATCATCCGAAATTTGAGGTATTAACAACTGTGATAAAGTGAGCTAATTTTTCAATATGTGTGAAAATTTACCTACATGGCAGAGGTTATTTTGCAATGTGTTCAACATCTTTATGCCTTTGCGCAAGACAGTTGCTGTGAAGGGATGGATTCTATAAAGTACTACTCTCATCATTATCTCACACGTGGCAACAGCCGAATAAGGATAGGGGCGATGTGAATCATTGCAAACTAAAGACATAGGTATCATCAAAATAAATATCGGCAAGAAATGCTCATAATTTAAGCATTGTCAGTTATTACACTTTCACAACTGTTGCAATCAGCTGTTGTCACGGTAGCAATTACTAATCTAATAACGCACTTCTAAACTTTGTTGGGCAGAAACATGCAAAAGCGTGTAGAGGGGCTTCTCCAAGGTAACGTATTTATGCCTATCCACTTCAACCATTTTAAAGTGCGTTTGGTGAAAAAATATACTGAACTGAAAAAAACTTCAGATTACATTTATTACGACACATGGAACAGCAAAATAAAAGTAAAGAAATCTTTCTGTGCCTTTCGAAAGAACATGATTGTTGCCGTAATCGTTATTTAACTATCACATATTTTTGTATTACAAGAATAATGGACGTATACCTTTATATACCCACAGCAGCAATTGCGTGATGACGTAAATTCCTACGCTATTCCTGGATCAATATTTGTTATGGTGATGACAGCGGCGGAACCGCAGTCTTCCTGTTTTGAAACCTTCATCGTTGCACCAAGCTTACAATACGAGAAATTTTTACTGTATTACGAGAAATTTACGTTATAGAAATATACTATTTTGCAAATTGGTTTAGGCCTTTGTCGAATCAAATTCTTATATTTTTCTTTTAAAGGAATGCACAGAAAAAATTTTTATTTCACCCTGGTTAGCAAGGTTGTTTCCACGACTCAACACCAAATGTTGAAAGGTATTTGCTTCAAGAATGTAGAAGACTGTAAGCAAAATGCCAAGTGGCAAATTCTAAAATAATTTTAAAGTCACTCATTTGTAGACGCGCTATTCTGCAATATTTTGTAGCGGGGATGGACATTCGAATTTAGGGGGCCGAGGCAAACTCTCAGAAAGCGTAACCAAAACATTGCCACTGTGAAAGATAGATGTGAGACAAGGTGGATGAAATAATAAAATTTGTTTCACATTTAAATTTATGAACTATATTTAAAACAATGCAAAGACTGTTAAGTGCGAAATTTTCAAAGGGGCCCCCCTTTGAGAATTTTAAAAGAGGGGAACCCGAGGCGACTGCCTTATCCGCTTCCCCTAATATCCGCCCCTGTTTGAGAGCACAAAATATTGTTTCCTCATCACGGGTCGATTGCAGAGAAGAATGCAATGTTACATTTCCACGTTAACAGATTATTTACAAAATAAAAAAGACAAGAAATTTTTTCTTCAAACGCAGTAAAAATTCAATAGTGAAGCAAAGAAGTAAGCATTTTAATGAATACGGTTCAGGGCACGATTTACGTTTAAAGGTCAAGCTGGAACGGATTTCCATTTGTTTTTCATTTTCAAACAACCAAACTGAAATACTATACTTGAAAACAAAGAACAAGCTTGCAATTTTTATCTCTTTAAAATATACAGCACACTGTGAATATCAACTTCGACTAGACATCTTTTTGCGTATCCCTACTATGTTTTGTTGCCATGTGATGGCTCTTTTGTAGGCAAGCGAGTAAGTTTACGTGATTATAGGCAAATATTAAAATCATCTTTGGAAGTAAATGAAACGAATCAATTGGATATTAGCAGTGTATTATGAAATCTAGTAGGCGCCATGTTTTCTCGATGTCGTGGAAAACGCGTAATATAGTTCATAAATGAAGAAGCAAATTCTAAGCAAGGCAAGGCAGCATTGACGTTGAAATCTAGTCATCCACTTCTTATGTTCGCTATTATAAGATGCAGGCGTTGCCTTTATCTTCCCTGATTACGACAGGATCATGGTTTTGAAATAAAGCGACCTCAATTAGGCCATCATCCATTCTCCGGGAGGATTGGGTGGGTAACTTAACGTAAATGCGAGTATGCCACGAATAGTTTCCCCGTAGGTGGAGTATCACAAAGCAAATCCATGCTTTGTGTATGTATTTGCGTCGCGTCATGCTGTGTTTACAAAAATCGTATCGCCCTTTGTGAAGATTAAATGGTGATAGTGGCTTTCTTAATATCGCTTTGATAAAGCCTATTTTTGTTTTTTTCATAAAAGATTTTAATTTGGTGGGGCGAAACCAAGGAAAAATATTCTGGTTCTGCTCATTGCTTTGTGATATGAATTTTTTTCAACAACAACTTGTTTTGCAGGGAATAGTTTCTCAAGCTGTTGAAATGCGTTACTATAAAACTATCCGTGGTGTTAATAACCTACGAATCAGACACGCCCAGCAAAATTTTTTGATATTTGCAGTCGCCGTCTGCATAGTAATCAGATATCTTCTTACAAGGCGTTCTGTGGCTCTTCAATGTGCAGTCGGTGTTGTCCTCTGAAATTTGCCTAAAACGGATGAACAAAACTTGCGGCTGTACGGCCGCATGCGACCTTCGATACTAATTTGTGCGAATATGTAATTCGAATTAAAAGTTATAGCGACCGTGCAAACTTTTTGTCTACTGTACGCGGATACTTAGCAGAAGACGGCCAAACAGACATGTGGAACCAGGCTAGGCTCAGTGTGTGGAAGCAGAACAGAAGCAGTGCAAAAGAACAAAAATATCTTGAACTCACTGGCGGCGGTAATTCATAAAAGTGAAGCTGATGCGGCCGGCAATAGCGAAAAGGTTTTGCACACCTGTGCACACCTGTGCCGAAACACAATCGCACAACGATAAAATTGCGCCAGATGGAATGTCGTGTTTTTGAAAATGCCTGCCCTTCATCCAATTCATAATCAAACTGTTCCCTAAACACAGTGCTTCGCTATTAACGTACAGCCTCATTTATCTGGATTTACTTTTTGAACTGAGGGATTTCGCACTGTTCAAAAATAGCATTCTTGCACTTTAAATACTAGATTTGTACGATACCAGAAAGCTAGCGTTACCGGCTTTATAATAAATATAAATTGAAGAGTCAAAACGCTAAATATTTATTTTCCAATTTCAGGAATTCTGCGAGAATCTTTCAACCAAAAGCGCGGCTTAAATTTCTGAGAACATTCTTGTACATTTTTGATTTATTTGATCTGCTAACAGTTCCGTATATATAATGTGTAAGAAAGTCATAACCGGGATTCTTTTCGGTTGCGGATCGTGGAATAGTCTCTTTACCAAAAAGCTTTGTTTTTCCAAACAATATTTATTTCAATGAACTAGCTGAAGGATAAACTGAAAATTAGGCAATGCATGTTTGCTGGTTTCATAGACTTTGCTGTTAAACATCATTCGACACAGGATTGTTAAAATTTGCACCGGTGGAATGCTACATTCCATTCGCCTGACATATTTTGATGAACAGCAAAAGAAATAAAACACCTGTAGCAGCAGTGAGATTTGTAATGTTACTCAAGGTTCGGATTTAATCCATTGCTAAATACGCGAAGGCTTGATGTTACTTTTACTAATTTCACTGTTCTCATCATTCTTTTTCAGCAGAAGTAGGAAATCGAAGTAGTGGGTATTGGTCTTCGGTAGAACTACCGCCATAACAAACAACGCCTCATGGAGATCGTAGCCAGGTTTTTTTAAATAACAAACCATCCTGAATTTACTCCAAGAGGATGATTGTTTTTTTTCCACTTTTTCTGAACAAGAGCTGTCAACGTTGAGATCTTCGATTTTTATTGTTGTTATGAAAACACTGTAGGCCAGGAATTAAAAAAAGAAAAAAGTTTGAATGCTGAAAAGTCGTGCGGATACAAGCAGTACGTGTCCTGATGTCGCCGAATAGTGTTTTCAATAAATGCAAAGGAACGATCGAGAGAAAAAAGCAAGGGAGGAAAACCTCCAATGACCAGAAAAAATGAATAGGTTTCTGGGAAGAAATATAAGTGAGACGTTTTAACAAGATGTTGCAGAACTCACTGCTGTTTGAGCATGCTGCGAAAGAACAGGAAGCTATAAGTTATAGTTTTTCAACAGAAATGCTGCTTTACAAAATGCAGAAGGTCGATATGGGCCATGAAGCTATGGTGTAAATGCTTTCTCTCGTCTAACGCTTTGCTTTACTTTTAAATACGTATCTCATAGATTTCTAGGTTGTCTTTCATTGACCTTGTCACGTTGGATAGCAAAATTATTAGAAGCACCTAAACCAAGTCTTGAAAACATTTTTCTGCACAACGTATCTGATTGGAACATGAATGTTTCTTGGTTAACAGGTCTGCTTCAGGTTATTATCTTCTCAACTTTGACGTCCTGCCAAGACGGTAAGTTGAACATCAGCCTATTTCCCTAGTTTACCTAGAGTTGTAAGTAGGCAAGCTATTTTATTTTGAAACTTCTAGGCAAGCAATGTGCGAAGCGATTTTGTTCAGAAACAAAATACTCTTGGATGGTAAACTGCCGAAATCGTGGTAGAACAATAACAAACATATGATAAATTCTGCAAAATTTGTTGTTGACACTGGTTCATATTTTTGTTTGTTTCATTGGTACTGACGTTCCAAAAACTTCCAGCGGCAAAGTACTGAGCGAAAGCAAAAATTTTGTTTGGGCGAATAATTCGATTGATAATCCATCACCATTTTATGGATTAGGTCGCTGACAACGATTAGAGGTTAGCCAATACTTGAAAGACGTTACCTTCCAGGTGAGACGATGTAACAGGCAGTTTCCGTATAGTTACTTCGAGCTCATTATGCAGAACGAACTGGACTCCCAAAATGTTTACAAATATGTGAAAACTATGGATCTGATCAGAGTTGGTATTTATCATACCAGTCAAGCACTAGACACGCCAACTCAAACACAGATCAACACGAGGAAATGTTAACTGTTGTCAACCCCTCGCTTGCTCTTTGTTCACAGTATATAAAAGCGAGGGATTTTGATGCGTATCTACCCGTGCGTTTTGCACTAGACCCAAGGAAAAATGTACTGCACAGCTACCAAAGTCCTGCAGTGTCTTTAAATAGTTGAAATATAAATGCAACTGAAAACGTTCTGATTTCCACTAGCATAAATCATTAGCATTTAAAGAATCCCACAGCTTGTGGAATTCTCTTCCTCTTGAAATAAAATCATTTGCCAAACAGCCCATTTCCAGGAATCGTAAAAGATTTAATTACTGCTTACCAAACCAGACATACGTATTATCTGCTCGAACTTGATCAACAAGTGACGTCCATACGTTGCGTATACTGCGCTTCTTTCAGAAATATTGAATTTTTCCAGAAAGTATTTTTGTCCCTGTGCATGTGGCGACAAAGAGACTGAACGAAGCCTCTTCTTTCATTGCAGCATTCACAGCATTGCTTTTGCAACACTTTGAATAGTGTTCGTAATATTTTTGCCAAATACAACCATACCGAGCGCTTTGAAGTTTTGGGTCTAGAATCGAGATGATTTTATCTGCGCTTGTTATCATTTGGTTTGCCAGAATTGTCGGTTAAAACTGGTATTGAAATATTTGGCGCGATGTTTCTGGAGCGCTGCGGTCGATTTTTCTTGTGCTTGGAAACTTGTGATGAAACCAGCACTCACCAAGCTTACGCTTGCTGCCACACTGCCATAAAAAAATACCCCGTCGAAAGCTAAACACTTCATTAGCAGAGAAAACAGACGTGAAATACTTTTGAACACAATCAAACAAACCATACAAAGTGAGACGCAATAAATGTGTAAATGCCACGAAAGTTGATATACAGAATTTTTTGTAAAGTAAGTGGAAAACTACAAATTATTTTATCAATCTAGAGACAAGAAATGATTACAGCAAGAACTAAATTTCAAGCAAAAGAAGTTTCTTGAAACAAATTTCACTAGCATTTCCCCAGACCTAAGTTTAACACACTCAGTTCTTGTTGTTTTAATACATGAGAAAAATTTAAACTTTTACCCAGCTAGTGCCTGACCTAATGCCAAACATCACAGCTATTGTTTTCACGAAAAGCATTAAAATTTTCTGAATCCGCAGTTGTTTTTTCTGATTAAAATTCAAAAAACGACCTTGAAACCTTGAGTGATAACTGTACATTCGAAGTTTAAATGGCCTCTGTCATCGTTGGATAACGTTTTCAAGGTACTTGCTGGTAGACATGATCCTATAAAGTAATTTTTATTACCGTTATGTTGAACACAATAACGAAGATATTGTATTGCGCTTGCTATTAAAAGTGGTATTTTATTTTCGATTTCATTAAAAATACGGTGCTATTGAAATGGAAGGAATTATTTTGCAGTTATAGTCATCTACAACAATGAAGTGACCAGTATCACTGGTTCACCAATACAGGAACCCAGCAACACTATTTACGCATTCAGCAATATAACCCAAGCACAATCCGTGCTTGACAGACTTGTTTCTGGATCTGGTGTCGCTGGTACGTGATTTTGTTTTCCAAGAAATACTTTCGACAAGGTCTTTGTGACGGTTGCAAGAACTGAGATATTTCTTTCACAAAAGTTTCCTTCATAAACCATTTTATTAGTAAAGTGTGACGATTCAATACCTTCAAGAAACTTTATCACTTTCTCTCCTTACTTTTTGGAAATAATAAGCTTACTGTCAAAATGGTAGTGGATTTTTTAAATTTATGTTTCGTTGTTACTTACCTGGTTTCTCACGTATTGTGTTAGGAGTGGAGTGAAAATGCTAAGCTGGTGAAAAATCGCCGTTTTTTGTGCAGTTTCAAATATCTGCGGAAATTTGACCCGCGACCCCTGCCACGCTGATGCCACTTGCACCGATGCTGCTCCATCACTTGTCCAATGCTCTTGCAACGCTGGATATGCGCAGAATTCCGCATCAACAGCTTTTCCACCTAACAACATCGTGCCTGAGGGCACCGATTGTCAGGGTAGGTCGTTAAAATAGGGGAAGATCCAGTAACCGAATACAGAAAAACTCCGTTCAGACTTCAACTCTGAGCAATGTTATATGAATCATAAGAGATCCTAATCCGAAATAGGTGCTATTTCGCAAATCGTCAGTTAACCTCACGCAATTTACAAAGAGTGGGCAGACCAAATATTTACATCATTTGTAGCCAAACGTTTTGGTCAGATTTGGGACGTCTGAAACATACAGCATAAACACTTGGTGATGTCTGAAAATAAACGTCTGCCAGAAGAATGAGGTTTTGCTTACAACAATACTCTTAGCGCTTTTTTAGTGACAAAATTAAGTTACTTATTGTGGGCGATGCAAGATTAGGACCAGTGTTTGAAAACAGTCACTAAGAGATTCCTTTCTTTAATTCTACGGCTTATACCATTCGTGTTATTGGGTGCGAAGCAATGATAAAGCAAAGGGTAATAATAGGGTTTTATGCGAATGTTTGCCAACTCGTCCAGAAACTTGTTTTTATTTCATGAATACGGCACCACTTTACCTTTTATCTAATGCTTGTAAAGACCGTGGTCCACACGTTTCCTCTGCTATTTGTTTGGGTCAGATTTTATGAAATTCGAGCATCGTTTTCCTTAGGAATTAAAACTGCTTCCGCTGATAGTTTTGACAGAGTTGAAAAAACCGTTGAAATGAATTGGCTGATTGCTTGATGCGATGTTCGAATAAAAAGTTTAATTTTTCCTGAGTGGGCAAAATCTTGCTGTGGAAAGTAAAAACCATCAAGGAAAACTCTTGCACCAAAGTGCCTGTTATGTTTACCAAAGCAAGCAACATTGCAGATATTGACGAGTGCAGCTCGAACAAAACTATATGCGGTCCGGAGACGGCACAGTGTTCCAATAGCATTGGAACGTATATCTGCACTTGCAACAGTGGTTTCGTGCTCTCTTCTTCAAAAATATGCGAAGGTAATTGATTTCATGTTGTTCTAAGAACAAACGTTTTTCTTAGCATTTGAAAATACGATTTTCAATTCTAGGGATTCGAAGCGGGTCCCTAAATCACCTTAATTACTTTGAGGTTGTAAGTAGCACTTATGCACGCCGATTAACATTCCAAAACAATCCATTTAAAACAAAACTGTAAACCATAAAGCGTTTATCCTCTGATGATTTCTGTTGTTCATTTACGTGATCAAATACGTTGTGGAACTGCACATCTTTTCTTAGACGAAGATGAATGCGTTACAAATAACAACAACTGTCATCAAAACGCAACGTGTGGCAACACAGTAGGAAGCTTTACATGTTCCTGCAACAATGGTTTTACTGGAGATGGAACCAATTGCGTTGGTAAGTTATTTAGTTTTATCTCTTTTCCAAGGCTTATGAGAAAAAGTGAAGGCGAGAAAGATGGCTGTTTCTTCTGCTGCACATTTGTACGTATATTGGAGGCCATATGTTAGCAAAAGGTGTTGGTAAATTTGGAAAGGAAAATAAATTTGTTCGAAATTTTAATCTTTTGAAACAGAGATAACCAGAGAATCGCAAATTGGCAACTTTTAAAGTTTGTTGCAAAAATCAAAAACATATTTGTCTTCATCGTTGAGGGCAATGAAGAACAGAGTCGGAAAAGAATTTCTAAGCTGCTTGTTTTTACGAAATAAAACAATCAGTCTGACATCTAGCAACAGTTGCTTCAAATTAAAGAAATGTGGAGGTTTTTGAAAGATTTCTTTGATTTACATAAACTGAGAAAAGCAAGCATTAGGTATTGAACATTTACCGCAAGGTGTTGCCTGCAATTCTGTAAAAACTTGATGTGTCAGTTTGGTTGCAATAGATCAATGCCGAAATACGTAATTGCGTTGATACTGATGACGACCGTGAACTCTGGAATGCTCTTCCTGGGCTATCTACGCTCCAAATTATGCAAGGAATGAGTTTTCTTTAAATTTCTTCTTCTGTAGGGAAACACCAAATCTGATATATTTCATACAGCACAAAATAAAATAACCTTTGTTCAATTTGAAAAATAGCTTTTTTAATTGTTGTTACTTGGCAAACAATATTAGAAATATGAATATAATGTCATCATGATGAGTTTGTTCTCACATTAACGTTTCAGTTGGTCATTTTGATGTGGTAATGTTTTATATTTGCTTTGCCAATGCAAACTTTACAAAATAGTTGGTTATACGTACAGTAAATTTATGAAAATACCATTAAATTTTATTTGCGTTACTACTGCTTTTTGCCAGCCCGTGGTCTATTGGTAAGTGCGTCCGCTTCGGTGCTTGTAGGTCGATGGTTCGAATCTCGGCTGGGTCTTACCAAGACCTTGTAAATTGGTTCTGTAGCCTTCTTACCAGGCGCACAGTGTGCGGAAGAGCTGCAGGGAATACAATAGGTCTGAAGAGGGATGAGCCCCGCCAGGGGTCACTGCCCAAGAAACGCTACTCGAAATGGATGAAACATCAATCAAAATTGTACTTAACTGGTGCAGCAATCCTTAAGGTAGCGTCCCTACAACCCTAAAGAGGGTTATGGGACAATATCAACTGCTTTTCTATTGATGCTTTGTTGGTATTGTTAGATGTAGACGAATGTGCATCATCCTCTACTTGTTCCGACGTGGCCAGCTGCCATAATTCTGTTGGGAGTTTCACATGCACGTGCAACGTCGGCTACAGCGGCTCTGGACAGATTTGCGAAGGTACTACGGTCGTTCTAGATAATTACGGTATTAAATATACCTTCTAAAATTTCAGCCTTTTACGTGTTGAGTAAGACCAACAACAAAACATAAACATTGTTTGCTAATCACAATGCCGAATTTTTATGGTTTTATCCAGATATAGACGAATGCCTTTCAATGCCGTGCGATGTCGAAGCCAACTGCACCAACACTAATGGAAGTTTCTCCTGTATGTGCAACATTGGATACGCCGGCAATGGATTTTCGTGCATTGGTAATCTTTTTAGGCTAATTTCGGAATGTTTCAGTGTGAAACAAAACTAAAGCTTGTATTCATGCTGTGTTTGAGTTTGTGAACTCTCACAAAATCAATCAATTGTTTCTCACACATGCACTCCACAATACGTAGGCAAATTGCAAAATGCTTAAGGCAAATTGACGAGATGTTCAAAGAATCTAAATTTTGTTTAGTTTGTTTCGACTGCTGCGCTCGTTGGTAGAAACAGCTGCTTTGGCGTGCTTTGATTTGTATATCAGATACATTTAAATGTTGTAGCTGAAATATCCAAGTTGTAATTTTTTCAACTCAGTAAAAATGCTTTTCTTCATCAAATCTTTCAGACGCAAAGTCCATCACTAAGAAATAAATATTGTTTTAGTGAAAAGTACAATAAAGTTTGAAAAACAAACCATTCGTAAAGTTTTTATTTCCAAAAGATCGAAATTTGCGACAGAAGAATCTTTACTGGATTTTTAATGGCACAAAGTGTAACAGTTTGCTTCATGCGACAGGAATTTTGTTTGTTGAAGACACTCATGTTTTCGAACACAATGTGCTGTGGATCAGCACGTTGTTGAAAAACGAGAACATTTTTAACTAAACGAGCAATTATGTGTTATTCTTTGACAATTGCATGAAATGCTGTGTTTAAAAAATGATCAAAACTTGTTGAGTCTTAATCAACTTTAACCGCTTTCTTTGAAACATGAATTTTTTTGTCTGTTAGGTTTTTGTTGAAAGGTGCCAAATTTTCAAGCTTTTCCTTCAAACACTTTGTTGATAAAAGCGAGTGACATACATTCCCATTTCCTTCTATCTTCAAATTTTTGATTAGTAAATCATCAAAATTTAAATTTTTTTTCACGCATCTGATATTTTCAAACCATTTCGAAAGCGTTGGGATGTTCCTTTAATTATTTGTTTTATTTATCTTTAGAAGCAAACTTTACCTACTCCTTCAGAGCAATTTTTGTTTTAAACGGAATACCAGCTACAAATCCTCAGCAGAAAGACGTAAGATTTATGCAAGGGTATTTTGACTTGTTTCGCAATGCAAAACAAGCAATTGATGATTTCTTCAATTCTTTGTTGTAGTAAACATTATTCTTTACAAACGTTTTGGTATTAATGTAGCAAGATTGTACATTGACCACATACTCTCTATCAGGGGTTCCCAACCTGGGGTACATGTACCCTAGGGGTAATTTGCGTATCTGAAGGGGTTTATTTAAAGTTATCAATAGAATGGACAATTATATTCATGTATTCTTTATTTCCACACAATATAAAATGTAGAAGGTACATTGAGAATTCAGCGGATTTTTGTTATTTTACTCAGCCGTTTTGTCATGAGACATTGCAGGGGTACATGCTCATCCGTCGAAATGCTGGGGTACATGGTCAGAAAAAGGTTGGGAACCACTGCTGTATATGCCATAGTAGCAATTATTATCAGAAAAAAGCAATTTCACCAAACCAGTTTCAAGGTTTAGCTTTGAAAATAAATTTAAAAAACAGAGGTGTTGAAAATGAGATCAAATAAAGTCTGAAGCTACTTATGTTCTTCTCGAAGTACCTGGCAAAATATTTGCTGTGCAAAAAGACCCAATTCTGTAATGAAAATGTTACATGCATGCGTACGTATGAAACTGAATACCCGTATTTTTCGGACCATAAGGCGCATCGGATTATAAGGCGCATTAAATGAAGCAAAACTTATATAAGTCAAACTTTATTCAACTCCTTCACAATAATGCCAGGTCGCCGAAGAGAGTTTAATCTGTCACACATGCCTAATCCGTTAGACACTAGAAAAATTGAAGGTGTACACATTTTTGATTCGGTGTGCGCCAATGTGGTCTGGAGCCTCGAGGAGTAATACAGTGTGTGATATGTGCTAGATACTCTCGGAACTATATACGCTGCTCATTTCAACAGTTCTTGCTTTATTGCATAACGCGATCACGTGTTTACAAAAACGCGTAAGCAGCAATTAAATAAATAGAACCGTTTACCACATACAATTGTTTTTAGATGAGAACGCATAGCCAGATTCATACATTAGGCGCAGTACAGTATAAGACGCACGGTCAATTTTTGAGAAAATTAAAGAATTTTAAATGGGCCTTATGGTCTGAAAAATACGGTAGTATTTATTTCGTTACTCTCAAACATTCGAAAAACAAGACAATGTGCAATGCCGCCCACAACAGTGGAGTTTTACATTCAGCTAATACCAAGAACATCCATAGTCACTTATTGTTTGACTCACAAGCGTAACGAAAGCTTCCGTTATGAACAGTTTTCTACCTTCTCTCTGAAACAAAGTGTAACAATCAGCTTGCTACTTTCATTTGCATTTGTCCGTGATATTTCGTAATGCTCCGAAAAGTTGAGAACCCCTTCGTTCTTAAAAAATTTACTGCACAATGTCTTAGTTAACTAACGATTGAATTAACTGCTCGACATTCGAATGGCAATAAAACCAACGCCATTTTTCCTTTGCGAAGTACTTTTTCGGTTGATTTGGTAAATAGGATTTTTCAACAGGTTTTAGATATCATAGAGGAAATGCGGAATTTCACAAACAATTTGGATTTTGTGAACGTTTCTGCAAATATTGAAACTACACGAAACAACGGATCATTCACTGAAGTAATTGCTTTAATTATTTTCGATGGTACAAGCCTCACAATGGATGGATTCCAAACTGCGGTGTCAGGGCATACATTTTCTCGACGTATTGCTGGTCTGACCCTTATTTCTCAAGGAGGTGAGTTCCAATTACTTGGACATAAACATTTTTATGGCAATCTTTTCCCTTAATTGTGCCCTTACGTGTAAAAATTTAGGTTTTTCGAATCTTTTAAAACAAGTAGTTGGTTTTATGAGATTTTTTATTCAATTTTTAGTCCTGACTTGTATTTTTGTTCTACAATTAGAAGCAACCGGCGTTAAACCTTATGCAACCACGTATGCGCCAAAAAAAACGCATTGCTCGTAACCTATTGGCATGTGTGAAAAAACTAACACCTCATCTTCCAGACGACCCGTGTACGCTTACATATGATCACAAATCAACTCGTTCTGTGAATTTTGTTTATAAAATAATTCTTCGAGGGCAGTCGATATTTCGGTATGTGCCAAAATCGATATATTCCAAAATAATGTGTTTTTCGGGGCCGTTTTTATCACTTTATTTAGGATCTTCAACACAGGAAATGCAAGTTGGAAGCAAGAGCAGAAAAGCGAAGAATGTGGCCGTCGTTGAGTCTCTGCCCTGCAGACCGACGGAATGACTTACGGTTATACAACCATGCAAATTAAGGAACGGCAAAAAGTGCAGCTAAATCATAACTGTCAAAATGAATGAGAATCGCAAACAAAAATAAAGATATTTGAAAAATATGACAACGCTACGTAATGAGCAAAATCAAAAGCAACACACTACGTTCCAGACCTAGGTCAAATCAAAATTAAGCTCACCAATCCTCATGGCAAGCACACACTGTTAAAATACATCATTTTGTTGTCATTGCGGTAAAGCACATTTCAACATTTTTCGTCGCAGCTTGACCAAGTCTATTCACAATGAATCTCTCACTCTGGAAAGCAATGTTGGACTATCCACAAACTGTATATAATTTCTGCAGGAACAAATAAATGAATAAAATCCAAATACATGCCCAATAAACCAAACAATCAGTTTCGAACAATCGGCCAAGCATACATATAAACTAACAATACGTAAACAAAACAAGAAGGAAGTTATTTCCTCTACCAAAAATCTATAAAACGTAGACGCAATAGTTATTTTTTTTCTTCAAGCTTCTTCTTTGCTTTTTCCAAACTTTCCGCAAAAGTCAGTGCTTTACCGGAAAAAACTAAACGAATGAGCATAGTAAAGTTTTTAGAAATGTAAAAATATTTTTTAATAGTTATTAGTAAGAAGTATCAAACTTTTAGTCCAAGGTCCATGAAATGGCACCCAAGTCCAATATAGTTTTAGGCCTGTGATTAACACATTTTCACAAATTTTTTTGAACTTACGCAGGGCAGAGAACTCTGAATGACATTGCGAAATGCAGTCTTCTATAAATTGAAAAGAAGCGAAAATGCTAAAAACATGATCCAAATACTGATTGGATGAACTTTTCTGTTGTTCAGATCTTGACGAGTGTAGTAATAATTATGGAGACTGTTCAAATGAAGCGACCTGCAGTAACACCAATGGAGGATTCTCTTGCACCTGCCCTAAGAATATGTACGACGCATCGCCGAGTTCAACCTACAGAGGAGTAATTTGCAGTAAGTATTTTTGTGAGTGTTCTTTTTACTTCCAAAATGACCGCAGGAAAAGTATGTTTTACTGCCGCAATCAAGATGTCACTATGTTTTCGTAAGAAAAAGTTATTTATGTGTTACTAAAACACTTGCTATAGTGGAAATGTACTGAACGAAAACTCTTGACATCATATAGTCAAAAGGATATATCCCTTGCAAACACTTGGAAACAATGAGCAAGTATTCTGGCAGTGAAATCAGTTTTTCTATAGGCTTCCAGACCTTGCGTTCTGTTCAGACGGTAGTGAATGGTTTCTGCAAAACCAATTTAGCAACACTAATCTTCTTTTTATTGAATATGTTGAGATCAACAAACAAGACCTTTACGGTTTGTTGCGAGCTTTCGAGGAATGAGCCGGCTAGGCTGTACTGACTTTGGAGTGATTCAGACTTGTACATATCTGTTTTCAGTAACTAGTCTTGAAATGTTTTTAAGAAACCGATTTCACGAACTGTACCTGTAATCAGTCCTGCGTGCACATGCTTACGGGTTATATGTTGAAGCGATCAAAAAAGAACTATTTGGACGCGAGGTTTGCATACGTTTGAGAACGACGTTTTTTCCAGTTTTCGTTGCTGCAGTTGCGTTTTAATTTCTTTACTTGGATCTTTAATTTGTCTTCTTTATCTCTTTTGATTTAGCCCTCCACATATTTACCGTAAGCGCTGCTTGCAGATTTCAGGACTGCAAATGCGTGCAGTATAGTTGCAAGAAATCGCTTTCCTATTACAATATTTGGTGAATGATTTACCTTCACCGGTTTTGTGAAGGCTTCTCGCATCAGGAGCAAATCGTATCATGCAAACACTCCTCATACCAGATTTTTTTTCCATTTGAGAAACCCCCTTACCCATTTACATTTTGATGGTTTGCGCGAAAACAAAACCCCTTCATGTTTTGAGTAATTGACAAATGTTGTACAAGCTAGTTTTTCGCTTGGAAGTACTGTATTCTTAAAGTAACATGGATTCAATATTTCTCCAACTGTTTTACCTCCAAAATTAGCTGTTAATGCACCTTGTACTCATTGTGCAGTGTAGCGGAGGAATGGACAGATAAAAATGATACATATGGCTGATTTCATTTTTCTTCAATATTTCAGAGCAACCTGTTAACAATACATGCCACTCAAATCGAATAGAAGTTCACATTATTGAGAATTTCCTCACCGACCTTGGTATAGGTCTTTCAGAATTGACTCTTGGGTCTTGCACTGGTGTGGATCAAGGTGAACTTTGGTACTTCAGCGGAGACTGTGGTGGCGTTGTAACTTTATCAGTGAGTTGCATTCTTGCACTTTGATTTATTTGAAGCCGGATAACGAAATGGTATCTGAAGCATTTGAAGTTGGAAACATAGAACTATACAATCCGTAACTAGTAGAATGGTCACGCAGCCGTTTATCTCAGCAATGCCGTATCATCTTTTTGATATCTTTGCAAAGTGTAGCCTACAAAGAACTACTACGATTTGATGTAGCTGTTAGAGTCCTGCGTGGGCTGAAATTTTTTGTCCGCTCCCCCCCCGTACCCGCAAAAGTTAAACCCGCCCCGCACGAGTTTGAAATTTTTTGTCCGCTCCCCTCCCGTACCCGCAAAAGTTAAACCCGCCCCGC
>Ga0210059_1006898_pt1 | contig 18138 bp, 7 predicted proteins | sample Ectturendosymbi2_FD_188042 | JGI IMG/M metagenome (GOLD analysis project Ga0210059, IMG submission 188042) | Ecteinascidia turbinata endosymbiont from Florida, USA - Sample 2 (SPAdes) (version 2) | ecosystem: Host-associated > Tunicates > Ascidians > Unclassified | place: Key West, Florida... | reverse complement strand
AACTTCTTCTGTCGCCGCAGTCGTCCAGGCCGTTGCAGGCCAGAGTGAAGTTAATGCACTTGCCGTTTCCGCACTGTAAGTTTTGGTGTAGAACGAATGTTGTAAGCTCGAGTGCAAACGCTTCCGAGTTGCAGCCTGACGCGATCGTGTTTGATGAAGGCGCAATTCTATTGACCGAAATGGAAGTCCCAGACATTTCGCATAAAGTGTGTCAACAGAAACGAGTACCTACTTTATCATATTTTTCTGACATGCAGCTTGCATGTGCGTGGACAGTCCTAACAATTATTATTTGTAAGTTTTTATAGATCCGAAAGTAAATCATGCCTTCCAGCCGTGAAGTTAAAACTATTGCAAGTATTTTAACTTTTGCGATGTTTTTCATCTTTATTTGTATATTATGTACCCGGTTATTTGTTCCAAGCTCTTAAAACGAGCCTTGATGTCTTTTGTAACTTTCACAGCCTTCAGGAAGCCGGCAGTTCTGTTCCAAAACCCACATTTAATTTGGTGAAGGTGTTTCTATTTTGTCATCTTATAATTAGATTTACAAAATCGATGCTGTAAATATTTTTAACTTTTCTACGACGCTTTTTAACATCACAAATGTATTGTTTGGAAAATATTTCCCAAGATTTCAAAGCAAACTTCACGATGTGACTTTTGATTGAGGGTCCATTTGAAAGTAATTTCAATCTGTTTCTATTGACACATTTGGATACGTGCGAGTTGTAACATTTTTGCATGTCACTGAAGCGAGAAAGTATTGGCAGATTTGCTACATTGCAAAGCACGTGGTCAATATTTTGTAACTCTGCCAGAGATTTTCGGTACGTTTTTCTAGGTTATGTTGAAGACCTCCACAAAATGACAAAAACTCACCTTTGTAAATCTTTTGTCACGTACTTTCTGGAGAATTGTTAAAAATGTTTTAATGTCGATACTTCTACAGGGACGGCAAAAATGTTCAGTCTTGTGAATATGCTACTTCAGCACTACTGTAGGATTCTTTATTTTTAACTATTTAGATTTTTAGTTTGTATCAAGTATAGCATTGCCTTACATATTGTGAAATAACGAGATCCACAAAGGAAAAAAGGTTTTCAAGAGGAAAACTGAATTTGATTTTGGTACCAGTCTTGTATCCCTTTTTACAGACCACATTATGCCTTCTGCAAAGGTTATACCGTACATGCTAGTGGTAATGGCTTTTATCTCAAAGAACTCTGCGGTAAGACATTTCAAGCTTTGCGTCTTGGTTTCAAGCTTTTGCAAAAAGAAATTGTAGTTGGTTTTAGGTAAACGACTGTATCGATGCTAAAACAATGACTTCGTAGTTTCCCTGACGCGCTATCGTAATTTAGACACATGCCTGAAAGTGACTGGATTGACAGCGGCCATCCTTCAAGCAGGGACTCTGCCATGACCAGCACTTCGTTTGACGATGACGACAATGCACCTCGTCGCTACGATCCCCACAGTCGTTGCTGAAGTCGCAGACGGCCTCGGGGCTCAAACACAAACCGCTGGAACAAGTGAATTCTCCCGAAAGGCAAGTGGAGTTGGTCACCGGTGTCGCCAACGCCGTCTCCGCTCTTACTTTGTTCTCTGCAGAGTATTGCAAATTGAGAAGACTTCTGCAACCGTTTACCCAAATTTTCCATCTTCCGCGTCCCAATATACACCATTTATCATGGCAAGACTTACTTTTTTCAGTGCAGAAAAAATAGGGTGAGGTGTGGGTGTGATTAAACTTAGCTTTCTTTAGACTGGGAAACGAACATTGCATGGATCTTACTATATGATAAAAATAACGGATTGGGTGTTTTGTGGAATAATTTATCATTTTTTTAATCTCCCCTCTCTCCTTATTTTCTATGGCTCATAAAATACGAGAAAGGGAAGATGAAAAGAGTAAGGGCACGTGTGGGTAATAACGTAAACAATCAAGATATTCTCGTGATTTGCTGTGAACACACGTGTGTCAGAATTCAATGTGAAAAGTGATAACATTAGAATGTTGTACTAATCCACAAATTCCATGACGCTTTTCCGTCTCCAACTATATATGACACAATATGTATAATTTACGCAAATATGCAAACATTTTATGTGGCAAAGTTAAGCTATTTTTTTCTCGCAACCTGAATTTTTTGCATCGTTTTTTGCTTCCATTAATTGTATAAACAAATTACGCATGTAAAACAGTGTACTCAGAGAAGCAACCTGTCATTTGTTCGTTCCAATTATACCTTCACCAACTGTACCATTTACGCTATAAGTAGCTCCGCCATGGAAAGGACTGCAGTCCGAATGTCCCCTGTTCCTTCGTAGCCTCCCACTCGTTAAATGTTATCGTCCTGAACGTATCGCATTAGAGAACAAACTTTCTCTCTCTAAAAAATTTTGGATATGTATTGGAGTATGCAAAAGATGTCTACGCACGTTCGTCAACCTTGGAAAAACATACGACCGAGTCCCTGAACAAAAAGCTTCTGGGGGCGTTGCGTGAGTGTGGCATTGACGACCACCTGCTACTGGCCATCAAAACATTGTAGTCCTGCTCAAACGTTTGTGTTTGTGCCAGCAACGTTGGTGTTGAATTACGAAAAGGGTGTGTACTGCCACCACAAGGCCCGCAACCACGGAGTTTAACCGAGCAATTGCTCCCCCAAAATTTTCAAATATGTTTTTAAAGTGCCAAAAACCTTTTAGTTGGTAAGTAAAACAATACTACCACTAAATATACTTTCCAGAAAACTTGTTAAAATCTTTAGCACAATTTTAAGATGTCACTATATGCCCTGAATGTTTGTTTGAAAAGCAAAAGCAGGCACTAGAGCGATGCTCCTTGCAGCAAATTACCAGCCTGAATCTACAAAAGCCTACTGCAACGTAGAACTCCACTCGCATAAATTTTCGCTACTCTTTAACTTACCTAGTTGGAAAGGTGTATGTCCAAGTGCAGTTAAGACAAGAAGCATAAAATAAGTCCTTAGCATTTTTTACATATCGACTAAACACCGGTTGATTGAAGGAGTTGTTTCAATGTACCATTCGATCAAGCTAAACTTTTCTGTTCCATAAACAAATAACGAAACTTCGAAATATCGATTTAAACAGTTGTTTTTTTAGAGACACTTTCTGGAAAAAGGGTATGGGCCAGGAAATGTTGAGCCAATGTAAAAACTGCCAGTATCTGACCAAAAATAGCCATTGTCTACATTTCAGAATCTTTTCCTCTCAAGCGCTTGCTATCTTTGATCGCCGCAACCTTCAGCAAATGTACTAATTTTTTACTCTATTTTAGAAAGACATATGAACAAACTCTGTTAACATCTGGCACCAAAACAGTTTTTGGTGTCTCCCACTTATTTTATGTCATAAAACTGTTTGTATTAAACTTGAGGTTGGCGATTCTTGTTCTTTTCTTGTAAAATATTTACCACATAGTCCGACAGTCGGACCGGTATAAATAAAACTGCTTCACTAATTGAAAGCCATCGCTTTTCCTTCATCTTTAATTGTAACGTATTCGCCATGGAGTGATACCAATGAAAATTCGTGTTGACGCGCTGCTCTTCACATCTCTGTCGTCTCAGTTTTTAATGCATGAAAATTTGTGTTAGCTTGTTTTGACTTATCACACAAACACCTTAACATGTTTCTTTTACTGTTTGATAAAAATCAACTGAAATTATTTGATTCTTACATTGCCTTTCTCTTCAAGTGGTTGTCAGTTTTGTAAGCAAATTTTACTCTGTGGTTCTGGTAACAGTTTCTGTCGGACACACGTGAGCAGTCCAAATTCGATAAGGCTGCAGGAAAACTCTAAACAACCGACTGTGTGCTTATCAATGTTCAAGTATTATCGAAAGATTAAAATTTCGGCTTCATAGAACCTGATGCAGATACTTTCAGTGGTCTTAAAGTATCGTTAACATTTTCAGGTCTAGTTGAAATACTGTAACTTCTGTGCCCCCACGAAAATCCCTTGATAAGAAGAAAAGCAGTGAATGTTTTGTCACAGTAGAAAAAGATACCTATTGTGGTGCGATGAGTTGTACAGTCTGTGATCAAGTGAAACAGCACGATAATGAAGTGTACGCAGAGGATTACCGCTTATAAATTCTATACACATGCGTTCGACAAAACATCATGGCATGAATGAGGCTACGCATCTAAGCATTAAACAGTTTTTCTTGAATATGTTGTTTCAACCTCAATTATTTCACGAAACATGACCTCTGACTACATCACTAGTTTCAAAAATAAAGTTGAGCTTCTGGAGCAAGGCCTACGAACAGAACAACTTTCTCCTCTTTGTGTCCTATTTTTCCAAAAATCTTCGTTTTCCTCGAACTACCCTCGCACTGCGTTTAAGATCTTGCTGATTTAGGTTGACCTCACCATTAGACGCCTGCTATAGTATATCCTACGTACCGATATTCTCGTAGGCTACTTGATAATTAAAAGTTCCTCCTGCTATAACACGCTACCCAAGGAAGAAATAGTAAAAGCGTTGTGTTGTTTGCTTAAAAAAGCACTAGCAAAACGAAATTTTAAACACTTTTTTAAAGTTTGCCGTCTAGAGTTTAGTGAAAATGTTTTGCATGGCACAATGTTTTGCATGGCTACCTTTGAAAAGCTTGCAAACAGATAAGCTGTGCACAACTTCCTCTTTTGGAGGTATGAATCTCCAGCGGATGTCAATGACATGCAGCGCGTAATGATGATTAATCATTATCAACACGGAATTTATTTACAGAGCTACTTTAGCCTGCACTTTGGGCATTGTTGATAATGTGAATGTATTAAAGACAGAATAAAACGAATCGCTGCAACTGTCTTCTGTCAAATAGTTCTTGAAAGTTAGCTGGGACCATGCTACACATGTTACAAGTATAATCACTTACATTGGGTTTACGTTGAAACCTTCAAAACACGGTTAAAATCAAAAGAAAACTATGATCTCGCATTCGATTATCAATTCGTTTCGTCAAGGTATGTGCTGTTATTACACCGGATTTCGTTGACTATATTCTTTAAATGAAATTATTAAGACTAGGACCTACAAAGCAATTCAGCAAATCATCTTATATTTTCAGAAAATGTAAAAGATATTTGTCAAACCTGTCTGCTTTCCTCGACTTTTAGTCAAGATCTTATTTAGGTTTTTAATGAAATTCTGTTTAAGTTTGGTCAGTTGATCATCACTGGGACGATTTGACAGAATAAGTTGTGAATTGCAGAGAAGATGCACAAGTCTTTGAAGGGGATTTTATTAGGCTTAGCCTGCTTCACAAATGCATTGTCAAGCAGGCCCGTAGCTACGTGGGGGCATTCGGAGGCAGTGCCAAAGTTTACAACCAGAAAAATTTGTTTAAACATATCATAAAAACAAAAATCTTCCTCCCTAAAAATGTGTTATTCCCTCCAAACCTTAAAACCTGGCTACGGGCCTGTTGTTAAGCTCTTATTTCAAAAAGCTGTACCGAAGTTTAATAAACTCTAAAACACCATAATTGGATTTCTGCCCAAGAAAACATCTTCTTGAGGCAAGGTCCAAATTAAAAATTCTGTAAAGAGACCTAAACCGGCGACATATCTTATCACAAAAAAACATAGCAAGATGCAAAGAAATGCAGTCAAATCTGATAATGTGTCAAAGTTTTATAAGAGCCAAGAGTCCTTACCAATGTCAGAATAACGTCTTATCTTAAAATGTGTTTTGAAATGGTTGCACAGTCACACAGCTGACAGATAATATGGAAGTGATCACCACAGACGGACAGTAAAGACTCCTCGGGGCTGCTATCTGCCAACTGAATTACGGACAATAACATACAAAATAAGACCACAAAGCTTAAATGAGAATGTTCGTAAGATTAGACAAGTTGTTGTCAGCAAAAATATATGTTTAATCTGAAAAGCGTTCGGGGATATTCTAATATTTTTCTTTACAAGCCGAAAGATCTTTTCGCAGTTTGGTGTTTCCCAGCACTTACCTCGCTAGGCTGATCTTTACTACCCGCAAAACACTTATTCTTGAACAAAAAATGTTTGATAAATCCTGCCCCTGACAGCCTAAAAAGCTTGCGTTCGATTAAAAAATGCCGTTTAAGTCAAGTTATTGTCGTTGAACCTGACTTTCGATGCAAATCGTGAAAGTGTCAGAGTTTCAAACGTTTCGTTGTTGAGAACATTAGTAACGCTTAAGATTAGATTTGTGAAGAAAACAAACTTTTAAACCGTTTCTTCTCTCTTGACTTGTGCAGATGTAGGTGACCTTAAAAATCCCACCTCAAAAACGTTGTTTTGAGGTCGCGGTAACTGCGCTGCAGCATCTGTTCAAGTTTTCATACAAATATGTTATCTCCCAAACGCCTAATTCTGTTCGAGTAACTGTAACAGAGGTCACACTTCCAACATTCGATGACAGAAAGTTTGATGGAATTTGCTACTGAAGCAACAAAAATGTCCTTTGAAGACGCCATTTGCGAAACGCATGTGCGCCGGCGAACGTCAAAGCTCGTCTCGGTTCAGGATCGTGTATCGGTGCTCACTGGGCTTCATTCTTACGAAAACAGATTTTATAGTCGTTTGATCTTCACTCTGCACAACGGCTTCTTCTGGAGTTGCCTGAGAAGGCTCGTCCTGCTTCTGAGCCATCCGTGCACTTTCTCTGGTCGATAAATCATTTGCTTGTGAACTTGAGGCAGCAGATTTAGAATTCTATAAAAAGACAGCGAAAGGTCCGTTAAAGAACTTAAAAGCTAGACAAGTTTGCAGTTAGATGGGGAATAAGTGCATTTTTTGGAAATCAAAAGTTAGCTGATACTTCGTGTTTAACGAAAGTTTTAAATCTACATATTTCTGCCAGCTCAAACAGACTTTGCCTTTATCATGCAATCAACGAGGCACTTTTTCATGTTTTTTTTCAGTGAAAAAGAGTGAAACTTTGAAGCCTTCATGAACCTTACAAAACACAATGACGCAAGAACAGTTCTTATTTCTAAGTCTCCGTCATTGACATTTTTTCTATTGTAGATTAAAAATAGAAAATCGTGTTTTCGTCATATAGCCCTCTTTGCAAATTGGCAAACGCGCTTGGTTAGTGAACTATCAAGGCTTTAACATTCCTTATACAAACCTGCAGACAAGGCTGATTTAGTTATGAAAGAAATATTGTTAATTGTTCTTTGATTTCGAAGTATCGCTCTCTGGATGTTTGATGCATCCTTTGTTGCAATCGGAAAAGCCCGAGTGGCAAGTGCGCAAAGCTTCGAACTGTGGCAGCAAGCAACAACAGAGTTCACACGCCGCGATCACTCTATTATTGCTTGTTCGCGCCACGTATATATTGGTGTTGTTCTTCGCGTATATTCCGTTCGTGGTAAACCGCGCAGTCAGCGCAACGCCAGCGGAGAAGTTGCAACACTTTCGTTCCAAAGTGGAGTAGGCAAGCAAGCAGTAAAAGCGTCAGTAACATTGTCAGCCCTAGTTTTGTACAAGAACTTCCAGGGCGAATAAACAGTCTAATGATGAAAATGTGCATGAACTCTTTTTACTGTAGAACAGTTCGAAATTTGACCCGGTTTTGAGAATGTTGAGAAATTCCGATTTCTATTCAGATTTCAAGACCTGATTCAACATATTTGGAACCGGAATCTGAACGTATAAGAGGCGGCGATAGCGCAGTGGTGGAGTGTCCGCCTCTCAAGCATGAGGTTAGGTGTTCGACCCACGGCCACAGAGTTGAGGTAGGGCTACACCGACAAGAGCGGGGAACGCTCTCAACCGGCTCGGCAAAACGTAAAATTCAGGCTTCGGCCTGCCACCATTTACTGTCATCAATGTAAAAAAATATATATATATAAAAACATGAAACCTTATTCCTTATAATCATTGCAAGTCTGTATCATGGCCGTCAGTGAGCCAGCAACTAAAAGTGTGCCAACCACCCACTGTTTTCATGTACGGTAATGAAGTGAGTTTAAATTTTCATAATTTCGTTGATTTTTGTTCATTTACTTCTTGACTACGATTTTCTGTGACTTTTACCCCACGAGAAATATCTCACTGATTTTCTTGGTCAGTACGCTAAAGGTATTGCTAAACATTCTCGTCGAAAAGTATCAATCTCACCATTTACATTATGCCCTGGTTTCATGTTACAATAGTGTAACTGCTGTTGCAAAACAACAAATAGTTTCAACAGTTTCAGAAGATGCTTTTCGTCCACTGTTCCAGTGTTACCTAGCTTAAAAGTAAGGGTTTGCGTGCGTACACAACATGCTTTAAGTACATCATCAAATTACAACCTATCTTCATCTGCATGAATGCAAATTACCTATCGCATTGTAATCGATTATTGCATTCTCATCCTCTTGCTCCACCATTTCTAGACATATAGGCCTTCTTCCGTGTGAACCGAGGATAAACGTTAGGAGTGTCTTCGTCACATTCATTCATTTTCACACCCGCTTTTCCACTGGGAAGTTCGCGGTGTCAGCAGCCTTAGGACTCGAAATACCTCACAGTTTTCAGCAATATCTGATAGTACTGCCCGCACACAAAGACGGGACCAAGCAAGTTTGGAAATTTAATAACCGACGCATGGTCCTTGGTCGACCTCTTGGGTTTAGTCAGCAGGACTCGCCTCGCTCTTTCCTGTGGTATTTTGGTCACGTGGCTGAACCATCGTAGCTGAGGTCTCTTTACACGAAGTGGCCCGACATTCCAGGCTTTAAGAATTTCACAGTTGCGCACTTTGTCGCGACGTGTCACACCGTGAACTTTTCGCAAAAAAAACAACTATGCCCTTAGTACTTGAAATAGCACTCTATCAGTCATTACCCAAGATTTATGACCATAGGTGAGAATCGGAACAAAGACCGATTAAACAACTGACAGTTTTTCGGTGGTTGAAACCTCCAGTTTTGTCACCAAAGAGTGATAAATATTACGCAGAACTGCGTTTGCGTTACCAATCATGTATCATTGTCCTTTTTCTGCCTTCCACCACTCGAAAATACCACCCCAAGGTACTTGAACTTCTCAACTTGCTGCAGTGTATTTCCGCGTACCTGCAGTGTGCACTGCTTGGGCTTCTGAAGAGGCAGAATACTTCAGTCCTTTTAGCGCTAATATTCATCCCCGCTTGGTCGCACGTAGCTGCAAACCGATCAAATGCATGTTGAAGATCCTGTTCAGAGAATGCAAGCAGTGCCAAATCGTCCGCAAAATGCAAACGTTTCACCTTGCAGCTTCCGACAGTTATACCCTTTTTGACGTGGCTGAGACTGTCTATCCAAATCATATACGAGCTAGACTATGAAGAGGCGTGAGAACAACACACACCCTTGTCGGTTGACTACGCCGACACGGATACAAACTTCTACGCAGGAATACACTGACTTGATGACCAGTAACAGGCGGCCGTCAACATAGGAGTCCTGCAACATTACTTTCCAAAGCTTTTCCCGAGCAACCCGGTGGTATGCTTTTGCGAGGTCGACAAAACATAATTTGGACATCTTCTGCATACTCTCAAGATTTCTCAAAAATTAGCTGTAGAGTAAAAGCTTGATCTGTAGTGCTACGACCAGGACGGAAGATCCTCTGGGTATCATTCAGCTTTGATTCAATTATTTCGCGGCATCATTTTTCAGGCAATTTGCATATATTTTTCCAACGAGGCTAAGCAGGGAGATACCTTGGTACATTGATTTCATCACAACCTGCAGCCTTCCAAACCTTCTGTTTTCTGACAGCCAGGAAGACGTGGGTTGACGTGATGGTACTTTCCTCCCTAAATGCACCGGCGCTGTCCCTATTCGCCTCTCCGGATGCGCAGCGGGCCCAACTTGGTGCCTCCACTAGTGGGTAGTTGATGGGGTCACTGCCGCGTAGCATTCAAACCGGTCCCTCGTCTTTCCCCAACTCGGTCCTTGGTAACGCGCGGCACGACCGATGCGCGGTGGTATTGATTGCTTTCGCCCATTTAATGGGAGTAACTGCCCATATTACACCGTTGGACAAACCAGTCGCGCGGCGTGCACAGCAACGTTGCCATTTCGGGTGCATCAGGTGATACTGGCGTTACTGCGGGCACATTTGTATGTGAGAGGCCTTGCATGACATCTCCTGCAAGCGCAGACATGCCATCGCGGCAATCACCACACCTGAAAAAGAGACGCGATTATGTATTGCGCTCTACGCTTTTCGTAACGGGACAGGGTGGGCGCTGTTTCAGCTCTTTCTGCCTCACAAACCTCCTTTCGTCACCATTACAAATTAATGTTTTTCATTTTCACCGCACTGCTTCAAACCACTGTATCTTGTGGTTTACCCTCAGTTTTATGCTCAACACAAATACAAGGGATGATGATTCAATACTTTCTGTCGGGCCTTCAACGTTAACCTATCGAGATGAATTTTATACATATTGAACTAAGCACTGAGTGTCATCGCTAGGGCAATTTTTGACCTAAAAAACTTGATAATATGACTTTATTTTTCAAAAAATAGGGCTTTACAGTTCATGACCAAACCAAAATGAATGAGCTAGAACATACAAATACTGTACAAAGAAGCATTACCATCGTAAATAGGCATAAGAGATGGTATCCCCATGGTTTGTCGAAGCCACGCTAAAATAAATAGCTCAAAACCTGAACAAAACATATAGTTCGTTTTGAAGCAAATTGAAAACATGCATGAACATTGGTTTATTTCTTTGGGCCAGCAAGAACATGCACTTTAGGCAGTGCAATACATTTCATCCAAATAACTTGGTTCACCTACGTTTTTGCCAACATTCGCATGGTGCCCAAGCGGGTTCAATATGCGGGATGCACTTAAAGACGCAGCGACATCGTAGTATCACCTGATATTGTGAGATTGTTTCAATGGTTTCGTTACTGAATTAGGTTGAAAATATGCAAAATATGGCTTCATGACCTAACATGGAGAATATTACTTTTTATGTTTTATGACTTGTTATAGACTTCGTAAGGAGTTCGATTTTTGTTTTGAATTTCGTTTCAGAGCTTCCTCAACCACAGATAAAATGTGACTTTTATGACTTTAAATGGCCCTGGTCATCGCTTTCCAATCACCAAACTTGATAGTAAATAGACATGAACATTGTCGACTTGCAGGTTCTCTCACCACTTTTTGGTAGGCTAATGAAAGGTGAGATCATGTTATTCCACAATGCTTTCAAGATACAAATAGAAATTACCTTCAAAACTCTGCTACAGCCAATTTTTTTCAAACATTCTAAAACTTTCATATAGAAGCCACGTCTCTACGAGAATCATTGCAAAATATATATCAAGCTAAGTTAAAACTTGCCTCGTTCTTAGCAGTCCCTTCCACTTGTTGAATGATATGATCTGGAAGCTTGTTATGATAGCCGCTAACCTGTAAAGCAGAACCCCGATGTGGTTAAATTATGTAGGCCTATCAATAACATTCCTAAAAGAAAACTTCAAAGTTGCGCTCTAGAAGAAGTTCTAGATATCCCTGGATTCTGTGAATGAAGTACAGCTGTGATCACGAGGGCGAATTAAAAAGTTTGATTTCTGTCAGAATATTGTCCATTATCACCGTTTGACAGCTGAACTGAAGAGCATCACAGTAGCGCCAAAGGCATCTTAAAGTTGATGGATTCAGTACAGTTCAGCTCCCTATCGAGTCATTTGGGAGACATAAAAACGGCGTTTTGTACATTTACGCGCGAGTAAAATTACATTTAGGTATTGTTTTGTCATTGACACCCACCACAATCGAGAATCAAATGCGATGGTTGTGGCAGGGGCATGGGCTTCGCAAGGGTGCCAAGCTCCCCTGGATTTGGAAATGTTGTATTTTGCTATGAACGTTTCAGCAGAAAAATGTTTTTCTTAGGTTCAGAGGTGGTAAAATGAAATTTCACCTCTGTTGAGACCCGGTGGAAAAAATGCTATCGACGCCCATGGGGGGGGATATACGGCGAGATGGGTGGTGCAGACCATTGGTCCGACAACATGCTAATGCTATAAACCAGCATTTTAATTGTTTGTAAATCCACTGGATTTAAATTTCGCAAAAAATGGACCTGACCGGAGTCAGAATTGTCTGGTCTTTGATGTGTTCGCTAATAAGAACTGCTCTAAAAACGTCTACCCTCTTAGGAGAGCACAATGAATGGTTTGTCCAACGAAATTGCACATAAAGATAAGCTTGCTCCTGCAGCTTTGCAATGTCGGTTTTTTGTACTTCTCTTTGACGGTAACTTGCCTAGAAAAAATTTTGTTTTTAGCATAATAAAAACAAAAAAAGCCTTCAAAAAACTATACATATTTATTCTGAGACGTTACTATACATTTTTACGTTACTATACAAACTATACATTTACTATACAAACTATACATTTTTATTCTGAGATACGTTACTATACAAACTATGCGTTACTGTACAGACGTTACTATACAAACTATACATTTTTATTCTGAGATATTAATCCGAAACGTCTCAGAATAAAAATGCATAGTTTTTTGAAGGCTTTTTTAGTGTTAATGAAACTGTTAAGTCTATCCCAATTTTATGCTCCAAAAACAAAAAGCTTGCCACTTAAAGGTGTATTTTAACCCCAAACCATAAAAACCCGACTACGGGCCTGTATGGGTCATAGACTTGAAGTGTCTAAAAGTATCGAACGCAGACTGTTCAAACTGCATTGCTACAGGCAAGGGTGTACGCAAGGGGGGGTTGGGGTTAACCCCCCTTGAGCTTGATATTTTACAACAACTTTATTATAAGGGCAGTGCATAGGGCTTGATTTTTTACAAAAATAAGAGGAGTGCATGTAGAAGAATATGCATATTACGTCAACAAACGTCGCTTGAAAACATGAATATGACGTCAAATTGTGACGTCATAAACAGCGCACACCAAATAGAAACGAATACCATATGCCACTGAATGACACCCCCCCGTGAAAATTTTCTGCGTACGCCACTGGGCTTGGCTCTGGCAAAACATTGTCTGAGCTGCATATTCATTACAAATCTCTAGCGACGAGGGTCTATTACCATGCAGGGTGCACAGAATATTGCAAAAATTTTACTGTTGCCCTAAAATTGACCGATGTTGTTGATAAAAAACAAATGCATGACAGTGTATTTACGAGGAAAGAATATGCTTCCAAATATTGGACTTATGTTATATCGATGTTCTTTTTGACGAGTTTTAATGTCTATTTTGTGTGCGGTTGTGCATGTTTTATGTGTATATGCCTCAAAACTGCTATCTGGCTTTTTTTGGTGAAGACAGGTTGGCAACCCTGTTATGTAGTTTAGCAAGAATCGATCTTCCAAACTGGAGTGTGCGCCAGCCAGTCCAGCCGCACACCTATGCTCGACTGCTCGTATTCGACGAGACATTAGCGCAGCCTCATTTTGCAGTTGTAAATATTGCTGAGGCTGTGATGATTGTGTTTTATTCCATTGCGGCCCAAATTTTGCAGTTATGAACTCCTGTGTCGTAGCGTTGAGTTTATTTTCCTCCTATATCCTAACGTGGAGCGCTGATAGTTTATATTCAGTGCAATGACACATAAAATAAGGGGAGGGCGTGTAAAAGAATATGCATATTATCTCAACAAACTTCGCCAAAACGTTGGTTTGGAAACATGAACATGACATCAAATTGTGATGTCACAAAGACCGAACACCACAAACAAATGACCACCATATGCCACTGAATGAACCCCCCCCATGAAAATTTTCTGCGTACACCACTGGCTACAGGTCACTGAAGATCCCGAAGAAATGATATTCCTACATTTTAGTTAAATCTGTTACAGTAGAATTCGCCCGTAACGACAGTTCGCCTACAGCGACGCTTTGTCGGCCCCGCAGAAGATTTGTTCGTTTATAACGACAGCTAAAAGTTTTCGTTACAGTTTGAAGTGTAAGCTCAGCTATGTGGAGCCACCACAAAATCTTTCATGATAGAATCAGAATGCAGTTAAGTACAGGGCCGTCGTCAGCGGGGGGGGCAGAGGTGCCCGGCGCCCTCGTTTAAAATCTGTTCTCCCCAATTTCATGTTCGGACCCCCGGTTGCTACATACATCGAAAATTGCTCCCACTTGTGGTTTTCGGTCCCCCCTGCTGCGAAATTCTGGCGATGGGCCTGGTTGAGTAGGGGCCAATCATTGACCTTTGACAGGTGTAACGTGAGGATGTCATCAAGGATTGCGCCATCAGCAGCAATGGAGGCAACTCGTTGCGTGAGTTTTACTTTACAGCATTAGGGATTGTTGCGGCTGTAGTCACTTTGATCGATAGTCTTGGTGAAGCAGTGCGTAAATTGCCGAACAACAGAAGCATCATCCCATTATGGAAAAAGCATGACATCGTTATTTTACTCAATAGCGAATATGGTACAAAAGTAGAAAACCTTGTAAGAAATTTCGATATTTCAACAGCGACATTGACTGCAGTTACGAAAAACCAAGATGAAATAGTTTCTTACTTCTTATCAGGGTATACGCGAAAATAAGATACAGTAAGCGGAAATCCAAATCAAAGAACACTTAACTCTTGTCAGACTCTGGCACTGAGCTAAAACGCCATTTTAGGAACGATTTATTGCGGTTCACCTATAACGACGCTTTTTCTCCGGTCCCATGAAGTGACGTTATAGGAAAATTCGACTGTATTCGCGAGACTCTCAGCTCATTTTACTTGAATGTTGAAGATGTAAAGACTGTTGATGCGTAGTGTGACGTGAAATCGACTTCCTACTTAAAAATTTGCGATGGATTCCTTGATTGTTCCACCTGTGGAGTAAAGTTCTTGAATCGAGACTCAAACACTCGCGCTTTCGAAATGCGTACCAGTTTGCGACGCAATATCGAGAACCATGGGCGTCGGAAGGATTTGTTCCAGGGGGGGCCAAAAGTGGTGAAATTTGATTTTTACCCCTTGGTAATGACAAACCGTTGTTTGTAAAATTATGTTGGTGACAATAATGTTAGGTGTAAAGTTCAACTTCAAAAGGATAAGTCTCCGCTGGCTGCTATGACTTGTGAAAGCACACAACCTACTCTCGATGCAACATCCCAGTACGACACATTTGTACTAGCAGTCACTCAATTCTTCGCAGCATACAATTGCAGGAAAAGATCCACGATGATCACGTAACAGGGTTACAGAAAGTCAATGATTGTATGGATGACTTTTGGCAGTAAGTTGCTAAGTCGTTTTTAATGTTAGCAATCTATTCTTTTCTCAAGTATGTACGCTGCAGACAGACACACACAAGCAAGCAGTGGTAACGTTAGAAATACGCAACCCGGTTTGGATTACCTCGGCGCGACTCATTTTTTGACCCTTCGCCACCCTTGCTTGGGTTTCGACTCATACTTTGTGAACCACTGGGCTAGATCAACGAAGCAACCGTTGTGTTAGGCTGCAGCGACAAGTATTTCTTCATTTTAGTGCAGAGCCGTGGTGAGAATTAAATCAATTGTAGCTTCATTTTCGCAAATGCACACTTTGTGCAGACTGAGTGGGTCAATGATATGCAAGTTTGTTTACTATAGAGGACAGGTGTAACTTTCCCCAATTTACAATATTGTCTACATCATATTTGTAAATTGTATTGTTAAAACTGCAAATGGCTAGCTAAAATCCTAACCGCTTTTGAGAAGCAAGTTTTGCGCAAACATGCTACCGCAGTCGCGTTTCATAGCGTTCACTGAAATAAAATCCAAACATTTTTCAAACGCATTGAGGCACCCTACAGCCTTCACATAACCAGCTGCATACGTCAACCAGTCGCCCAAGAATTGGACAAGATCCACATCATATATGCGCGCAAGTTTTGTAGACCTACTGCGATGTCTTAGAGCAAACTTGCTGCTCGGCTTCGATTGAACGTGTGTTGGTGTATGTCAGAAGTGTATAAACATAAAGCGGAATCTTAATGGCGTTCACGGTGACTTCTTAATCAACTGCAATAGTGGCTGCTAAAAGCGTACTGCTGATCTTGCATTTATAGCATCGAGATTTCACAAGCGTTTTTGCAAGATAGTATTACGAGCAAATGGTGGCTTTCATCCGAAGTAGAAACTTGGAACTTTACCAAAAAAAACTTAAAACTTTCAATTGGGCCTAAATGAAAATAGACATTGTATTTGCCGGCTTAATCTGAACATAGATGAGAAAAAAACGCCAGAACATTGCACGTTTTATGGATGACGCTTGTAAAAACAAGGGGCATTAAGTATTTCAATGTTGAGACGTGGACGTTGTTTGCCCCCCTATTAAAATTTCTGGCTACGCCCCTGCTCTCAGTGATGACTATTTATCAACTAACACCTACTCTTGTAATGTGTTATGAACAACCATTTTTGTGTTCTTGTGTTATTCGATTATCTTTGTGATGTGGACCACGAGTCTGAATCAAATACGCAAATAAATAATATAAGATTGCGGGCCCTGAAACAAATTCCCGGTAAAAGTAGGGCGCGAGGTTGAAAAACACTGATCTGAAATAACTTTCTGAAATCGTTTTCACGGTGATCCAGCCTGGATCAGCATAACATACTAATCGCTTTCGTATGAGGCACTGACTTAGTTGAGCACATGAACCTGCCTGGTCTGCACCCGCGTAATAGTATTGAGCTGAAAAATCGATTTTAATCAATCGAACTCTGCACGAACGACTATTAGCAGCTAGTCTCAAAGGCGACTTGAGAGGAAGTTGAAAGAAGTATCCAGGAACTACAAATTACCACAAATTTCCATCGTTCGATATTGGTCGTTGCTTAGCAACGCCGTGTTTCTTCGTAGTCGATTCAGGAAATCAATCAAAATTAGTTTTACAAACGCAAAATCACCAACACAAGCGGGAGACAAACGCCACCAGGAATCGACCACCTCTCCAGCAAAAAAAACAAAAACTTCTAGATATTTGCAGGTTCAGACGATTTGATGTGGCAAGAACACTTTATCGCATCGCAGACATTTACGGGCTTGTAAATCGGATGCCGAACGTTTATTTGTGGTCAGTAGTGCGGTGGACAAACTCGCACGTCGGTATTTGGTGCCGTTAGCGACCGACACCGCAAACAAAAGATGATTTCGCTGGAACTGTGGCTCTTTGAAACAGGACAGCAAGTCAAACGTTGAATCGAAGAAAAATAACTTTCGACTGCGACAAAAATCTTCAGGTGAAAAGAAAATAGCGCGTCAGGCCGAACTCTGCTTTGATCTTTTTCGTTACGCTAGATAAGTGCTTGATCAAACACAGCAGAGAGAAACAAGCTTTCGGGGATTGAGCAGGAACAAGCCGATGCTATACGGTTGGTGAAGGATGTTAAGGATCTATACACGGCGCCAGGAGCTTACGAAAATGTTTCGTTAAGTAGGAGGGGATGGACCTCCAGATAATTATTTCAAGGTGCTATGACTTGTTTCTGAATTAGACGCTGGTATTGATTTTAAGGGTCGACAACAGAAGTTGCGACTATGCAGTAATCGCGCCAAATGAGAAGAAACTGATTGTTGCGAAGAAGGATGCGTGACGACTTGTAGGCAGGCGCTTTCGGCTGTTGTTTATCTTTTTAGCTGCTTCTCTCTTTCTGCACCAATGACGTCTCGCTTGCGAGACACGTGACCTGCACGCCGTGGTTTGAACAATGCAGGAACTGTGCTGGAGGTTCGGTGAAACGCTTATGGGTAGGAGAATGTACGACGTGCAATGAGAACTGCATTGTGACGTGCGGCTTCATCCGGGACTTTTGCTGCTGATCGAGCGGGAAACGGGCAGCAGCGACGTTAGCCTAGTTTACTTTTTCCAACAATCGTTTGCTGCTCATCACTGGAGGGTAAAATGCGCGAAAAAACAAGTGGGTCTATTTGGGGTCATACGCGACAAGAATGTTTTTTTTTAAATGGCAAAAATTGCCTTCATTCTTGAACATGCCGCCCAAACATGGGAAAGCGACTGAAATTTAGCTTTGTGTCTAACGATTAGATAGTTTTTTTTTTGAGGGGGGGGCAAAAATAAGGAACATCATAGTTTCCCGGCCGTTGCTGGAGAACCTCAATCAGAGGAACGCTTCGAACACAATGTTG
>Ga0210059_1006897_pt1 | contig 18138 bp, 7 predicted proteins | sample Ectturendosymbi2_FD_188042 | JGI IMG/M metagenome (GOLD analysis project Ga0210059, IMG submission 188042) | Ecteinascidia turbinata endosymbiont from Florida, USA - Sample 2 (SPAdes) (version 2) | ecosystem: Host-associated > Tunicates > Ascidians > Unclassified | place: Key West, Florida... | reverse complement strand
TGAATAAGTACAAGTTTATGTCTGAAAACTGTCATGTACTTTTACTTGAGATTAGAATACAGAGAAAGTTGTGTAGTGATGCTAGAACTTTCGTTTTTGTTTTGCAAGGCCAGTTAAAAAATCTGTGTGCAATTCACCGCTGGAAGTTGAACCAGCGGTGTTGATTTTAGCATCTCGGCTGAAGGTGATAACTTGAACGTTTTTTTGGCCATCCCAGGGGGTACCACGGCTTTCGTCTGCGCAACGCACATTACACCTCCTTGAAGTGAAGTATACGATTAAGTCCATAGAATGGGTCGCGACGCAAACAAGGGTTGCGATTTCGCAAAGGGTCAGAAAATATGCCGCGCAGAGGCGATCAAAAACCTAAACCTGAGTTGTATGTTTTCAGACTTGTCTGTGTCTGTTTGCAGTGTAGCGTAGGCACTTAAGAAAAGAGTAGAATGCTGACATTGAAAACGAACTTAGCATCCTACTGCCAAATATCCTCCATACAATCAACATTTTTGTCATTGTTGCCATCGGAAAGCCTGAGCGGCATATGCGCAAAGCTTCGCACTGTGGCAGCAAGCAACAATAGAGTTCACATGCCATGATCACTCAACTAATGCTTGTTCGCGCCACATATATGTGGTGTTGTTCTTCACGCACATCCCGTTCTTGGTGAATCACACATTCAACGCAACACCAGCGGAGAGGTTGCAACATCATGTTAACATACGCTGTTTGAGGCTTGGGTCGCAAGATGTTCACCAAACTCAGATTTCAGTTACGCTCGAAAAAGTTTGGAACCACTGGTTAATTAAGCAATACGCAATTATTGTCAGGAGTCGTCTGATAAACACCCACATCCAGATTCATTATATTTTTATTCAACTATATTTTTCTTTTCTGAGTATTGCGAACGCACTACATGGCAGTTTGGCACTAACGTTATCAATCAAAAATTTTGGTGTGTATCCCATCTCTTTACTTGGTGATCTTTGTGATGTTGATTATTCAGTACAGATTGCAGTTTTGACAACGAAATACGAATATATGCAACATAAATATACGAAGTAGGAGTAAATAGGAAATCTGGTGCTCAAAACCGCAAAGCGAAAGCACAACAGCAATTTAAAAGTTCTGCTGCAAAGTCCAGAGAGCCGACGGAGTTTTTGCTGCTTCCATCACCTCTACTGGCAACAATTTAGCTGAAGAAGTCTATAATGCTTTACTAGTAATTATCCAACTACAAAGACAAAGTTTTCTTGCCTTTGCGGGTGCAAATTTATTGAATATTTCGTCAAAAATGATATAATTTAAAATCCACATCTATTAACCTAGGAAATATCTAATGCCATAAACGCTCTGGAGATGTTCTAGGTCAGCAATTTTGTGATCTGAGCTTCGACAATTAAATGTCCACGGAGGTGTTCAGTTTATGGATCAAATAAAAAAAAACAACACATGTAGCAGTAACTGAAAAGTTCACATTTATGACTAGTATACTCAACGCTGTTGCACAGTTTCAATTAATATCTTCAAAAAGTAGTCAGTATTTACTTGCATTAGTTGTTATGATTACTCCTTCACACCCGCCATGTTGAGGATATGCGCGAGCAAAATACGTAATTGATTTTATGATTAATGTCAGCCGTCAAATAGTGCTTTAAATTAAATGAATACAAACGGTTGTCCGCCTCATGCTAAAAATATCTCGCAAAAGCATTTGATACCTTGATCAAAACAATTTCCATGCTTTTGTACGCCACTGAACATCCCCATCCTACATTTTTAGCCATTTACTTCAGAACCTGATGCTAAAATGTCTTCATTTCTTCCCATTGCCCAATTACTATTTGATGAGAAGTGTAAGTAGGTATAGCTGGTGCGCTGTTTCAATGTTTTGCATTCTCCTGTGTTCATGGGTGTCCGCAGTCGGACATAATAGGAACTTGCCACCACCTGGAAAATGGGACTAAGAACGAAAAATTTCTAGAAAACCTGAAGCCAGCAACTTAATTGACTTAATTCTTGCAACGACAGTTTTATTTTCCGACATGACACTCACACTGCGCAAGAGCCGGGTTCACTATTGTGTTGTTATGCAATTTTGAGCTTGCAGTTCACTCGTGTCCGCTACATTGCCTGCAGAGGCAGGTTGCGAAACTTGAGTGCGGATAGTTCTAACATTGGCCTTGATTGCGTAACAGTAACACAGCAACAAAGGTTCACTTCAAGTTGCGGTAGTAGGTGTTTAGCCACATGTGACTGTTGAAGACAGCTGTGGCAGGTAATGCAGCGAAACAATGCCTGCTGATTGCAGTAAGTCACATACTTTTATTCGATGTGAAAAGAAACCTTGCTGCCAACGAAGGGCATTTTTGGTACTGTTGCCGTAATGTGCGTCATTTTTTTTGTGGTGTAGAAAGTGTAAAGCGTTATGTGAACGTCCATTTGCATTGTATCGTCAGCAGCCTGAAATAAGCAATCAAAATGTCGACTTTGCCGATCAATGGAAAACTTTCTGTGAACGCCTATGCCTGTGTTGTTTATGTTTATAATGTAACATCTGCTTTGTACTGAGCTATAAAAAACATTTTTGTGTTATTCGAGTACCCTTTGTTGCAACCTCTCGGTAAGGATGTCGTTGAATGTGCGATTCACCACGAACCGGGTGTTCATGAAGACTTACACCCACATATGTGGCGCGAACTAGCGAAAACTAAAGCCCATGTATATGTAACGTATGTGATTTTTGGAAACTAATTATTGCATTCCTAAACGGTGGCCAACGGGCCCCCTTCAGGAAAGTTTGCCCCCTGGCTCAAACCTCTAGTTACGCCACTGGTCACCATGTTAGTTATGGTGCGTGACAGCTGTCGCGAGACCTTCCACTCTGGGCAGTAGCGTAGCCAGACCAAAATTTGGAAAGGGGCAAAAAATTTGGGGAGGCCAGAATGTTTGATTTTAGGCGAGCAACAGTATGTTGTTAGGGATACCCCTTATCAAAGCACAAATGACTAGATATACTAAAAATGGTCCCCTGGGACCCCTGGCTTCGCCTGTGACTGTGACTCTAAAGTGTCTTTCACAAAAAATTAGCTGCTCGCGGTATGCTGCAGCTAATTTTTTTTGAGCATAAACAAGTTTTTAAAACTTGAGCATTATATGCTCACGAAATTTTTGTGTCACGAGAATTTAGAACTATTTTTAGGGTTCGCTAAAAACAGTATTTTCGGACCCCTTAGCTAGGTCACTAACGCTAAAAATGCTGGCGTTCCGGCAGTGTTTCCTAATCTGACTACACTGGATGGCTGAAACATGATGTATTGAAAGGTGCAACATAAGCTTACTCCGGTAAAAGCGGCGCAGCTAGGAAAAAGCAAGAAATGAAAACAACAGAGATGGTAACCTTAAATTTTTCGTTGAGCTAGATAAAGTCTGGCGTGCAGGGCATGCTTTGCTGGCCCTGACAGCACGCCATTGATAGACTTGTGATCACCTTAGACAAGATCCATTTCCAGCGACTACCCCTCCTATACAAAGATCCCTAATCTACACAGAGCCGTAGCCAGGTTGTAAGGCTTTGGCGAACAAAATACATTTTAGGGGGGCACGATTTTTGTGTTTACTAATACATTTTGCTGGACACAACAGAATTCGGGGGGCGCAAAAAATTTGGGGGCACTGCCCCCAAATGCCCCCGTGGTTACATTAGAAAAGTTTGTTGCATGAATGAAATTTATACCAAATCGCGACATAACTTACCTAGCATATATATGTGAAATTTTGAAACTAATAGGAAAAATATTAACCCTTCTTGCAGCAAACCTAAAATAGTGCCGTAACTCTATCTTCTCATGAACTGCGTGAACGTGAGTTTCATCACTTTCATCATGTTCATTATCTTTTTTTGGTGTACGTTCGTCACTTTCTGAACCACGTAGTTATATTTTTCTGTCCTTTGTGGCGCCCCCTTTGGCCCAGGGCCCTAGACAGCCGCCTAGTTCGCCTAATGGTAGCGCCAGCACTCTTAGCATACACTGTTAGTATATTCACTCAGTACTTAAAAAAAACGCATTCTACCATCACATTACAATGTGAACCTGAAAATGTACATGTAATTTTAAGAGATAGGGTTAGTGAAATGTTAACATTCTATGTTTCTCTTGAGCAACTTGTCATATTATCAATGGTTGTCCTTCTCTTACTATCATTTAACGCAAGGGGGTTCTTTAGAAAATCTTTGGGTTGTTTGTTGTGCTTGAAGTTGGTTTGAGTCAAACAAGACTGTTTCATCATTTAGATTTCAAACCTGGTTTGTTTTGTTTTAATGTAAATTACACAGAAGTTCCTGCAAGCCTCTTTGGTGAAGTGTGCTTTTACACTCGAAAATGTTTCGCTACGTTTATGCGTAAAAGTTAAAAAAAGCGCCCAAGCTTTGGTTTTCGTTGACCCAGAAATATATAAAACTTCCGCATTATTTACGCTGCTTTCATGTGCACAAACTCAACAGTGTGTATGATTTTTTCACTCAGAACGTGCTGGTTCGCTATAACGTTTGCAAATATTGCCTATATCGTGAGAAAGTTGGAATGGAATGGAGTTAAGCTGTGCATCTCTTACACGCTGCAACCAAACTCAGTTAAAGGCTAAGCAAATACTTGGTTGGCTACAAACGGCCGTGCATTGCTGGTTGCCACGTTGAAGAAGTGCAGCCGATAGTTGCTAGACAACCGCGTTCAACTTGGTTTAACACAGTACTCGAAATTGCAATCTGTCAATTTTTAACAAAAGTTTCAATTATGGTCTCAATCAGTGTGCACTATTTCTGCACCTAAGTAAGTTGGATGATATGCTGCAGTCACTGCCCATTTTAGAAACAACGGCTAGCCAGAAGCTAATCGTCAGTTAACCTTTCCTTTGGAAATTCTGCTTCCTATTTGTATTTTAAACTAGTTAGCTATGCAGTAAATTGATTCTAGTGGCATTGCTAGGTCGGGCTGAATCGCGGTCTTTCTACAGTATATTTGAAACAATGTCTGGCAGTCAGTTTTTGTAGGTCTTGCAGCAACATATTTGATACGCTTTTATCGAATAAAAACCATGTTTGATAGCGCTAGAACACCGCTCTACCTGCGTAAAGTAACGTTGGTTATAACTTGGTCCAACTTTAGAACCTCGTAGCGCCTTCAATGGAAAAAGCTTTCTTAAAAATTTGATCAGAAATGATTTTCACCAAAATTGTGATGCTGATAGGGCAACCTAAATTTTAATGGCGGCTGTTCTATATTTAGTATCGACAAATGTCAGCCACGAGTTTGTCAACCTCGTTGAAGGAAAGCGTCTTGTCATTACTAGGTTAGTGTTTGTAAAGTACAGACTAATTCAGTAGATCCCAAACTTTTTCTGTTTGCAGACACTTGAGTACATTAATTTTTTTCCCGGTGACTTAACTTGCCAAATCATTTAGTGTTTTAACATTAATGGGTTGTTCTGATTTTACATTAGAAATCAACAAGCTGAAATGATCCTCCCAGCTAGTACACTTGTTATACCCCAGTCAACATCAAAATATCGTTGAACAGTGTTATCGTGTTAGAGAAGACTACAAAAATAGCAGACCTTAGGTTGGGAACCATAAGCTTAATTCAATCATAGGCGAAGACAAGGGAGGCAAAGGGGTCATGCCCCCCAAATTTCTAGCATATCTTGTCATTTTGTGCTTCGAGAGGCGGTGTCCAAAACCAAACAGCCTACTGTTGCTTGCTTGAAGTCAAAATATTTGGTTCCTCCCAAATTTTGGGCTGGCTGTGCCACTCTGTTCAATATGTGTAAAACCAAGAATTTTTCCAAGTTTTGCATTTTTCAAGTGGTAAATTTTCTATAAACTGAATTTTATTACAACAACAGCTAGCCTATACGTTCACTCAAGGTGACAAGCTTACTGTTCACAACGCGCGTGTGCTGTTGTTTTCTGTTTGAAAGTGATGCTGCAATTTCACTACGTAGCTCCTAAATTGGTGCCGTAATTTAAGGTTGTCAGGCATTAGCTCCCTCATGAAAACCTTGAACTAGCACCGCTCGGTACTACAGTATTTGTAAATAGAGGATTCACCCTTGTTGGTTTTCATGACTGATAAATAGCCTAATTTCTACCATAAAATATTGATTAACGTGGTGGTTCGAGAAGAGTTGGCATGAACTCGGATGGAATTACTGGAGGTAAATTCTCGAGTGCGATTCTTGACAATGAAGATTTTTCATTGCGCATGCAGAAGCGAAAATTGTTTTTAGTTGCACTTGTTTAGCAGTGGTGCATAGCATTTTTCAATGTACAATAAACAGGTTAATAGAACATCATTAAGAATTAAGAACTTGGAAATAATACCTGACGGGGTCTTCACCGCGATCGCGCAGGCCATGGGCCCAAGGCGAGGCCTTGCCATTGCACTTCGGCTTGGCTGACCCTTGCGGTTACCCCAAATCCGGGTAACTCGGCCGTACGATTTCTGTTTCTAAAAAAATTCATGTTTTCTGCTTTTGTTCACAGTAAGCCCAAACCAATCAAAGTTGCCACTCTGAATTTACATTACTTTCAATCAGCGGCGGGTCCAGCCAGTAAGGTTAGGGGGGTCGATTTCAGTAATATTTGATAGTCACGTCTCATTAAGGGTTCACTGCAGAACCGTCGCCAGAATGTCGTCAATACGGGGGCTTTGCGCTTGTGCGGGGGGGACTTTACGTTCGTGCAGGGGGGGCTTGACATAAAAAATTGACAAACATTCCACTGATTTATAGTGTTTCAAATTTCAATTTGGGGGGGCTTGGAGCTTTGTTTGGGGAGCTAAGCCCACCAAAGCCCCCCCATGGCGATGGGTCTCGTTCACTGCTGTAAGAGAGATGAAGTATACTTCACAACACTGCTGCGACAAAACAATGGATGACAAAATGGCCTTAAATCGCGAATGCTGTTTTCCGAATTGTACACAATCATGGCTAATAAAATTACTTTCGTAGGTTTTAAGGGGGCGATCGCCCCCCTTGGATCCGCTCCTGCTTTCAAGGCGACAGAACCCAAGGCTCCAAACGCGGAATGAATTTTTTTTCTTCTAGCCTGCCTACACACCACGTTGTGGCCAGGGATGTGGAAGCGGCTATTTCGCCAACCGCTTCCGCTTCCACACCTATCGCTTCCGCTTCCACCGCTTCCGCTTCCACTAACAGAAACCGAGAAAACGACCGTTGACCTTAGCAGTACGAAATTTGCCATGAATCCTAATTATGCTTTGGACAATGCTTTTTCTCCAAATTACTCTTCAAGTCAAATAACTTATGTTAGGGATTCCCAAACTGGGGTGCATGCACCCCTTGGGGTACGTTTGCCGATCGGAAGGGGTACATTTAAAGTTAACAATTGAAGGGAAAAATATGTTTATATATTATTCGTTTTCAATTATTTATGCATTTATCAGTGAACACAAAGGGTGTCTAAATAATTTTTTCCAGGGGAGACAACGTCGGCCTTTACCTTACTGTTTTTAGGTTGCTATAGATGCAATGCAAATGGATGTTCACAAAACACTTTACTCTTTTTACACCACAAAGAAAATGCCCCATGTTACGGCAACAGTCGCAAAAAATGCACTTCGTTGGCAGCCATAGCCAGGTATATTATGATAATTTTCACCACAGGCTATCTGCAGGTTTTCAAAACAAGGTACTTTTTTCACAGAAGCATTGCCATCACGACTAACGAAACTACGAATGGGGAAGGTGGGGCACAGTAGGACTAGGGGCACAGTCGTCTTTTTTTATCTATTGCAAAAGTTGAAAACGTTCAACTTTAGAGTTTCCATGGTGATTTAGTCTCATAACAGCCGTAGTACTAAAGTGAATGTTTCCTTGATAGGCAGCCGTTGTTACGAGTTACAGAGCAAGTTGTGTTTTTGCTACCCAAAGTAATTTATAAAATCACATTTAGATTTGTTTTTTGCCCACGTTAATCAACACCTTCTGTTCTGAGTTTTTGTGACGTTGTCGTCAGGGCAGTGCAACATTATTTGATAATGCCAGATTTTGAATTCTTTTTAAGTTGAGTTGGTACTTCTTCATTTTATTTTTTTTTCATTTTTTAGATATACATGGGGCACATCTGACCAAAAAATGGGGCGCACGCAACACATTGCCATAAGGTCACTCTAAAGAAGGTAAAGCTTGAGGGGTTATATTGGAATGCAGTACAGAATGATCCTGATCTATGAGCATTTTTAGGTATATTATGTGCTTAGAGGCACATTATATTTGTATGGTAAAGCATGCATTTCAGCCTACTGCATTGGTTTCATTTAATCTTTGGTAATCATACAAATTTGTTTTGCCATGCAGTGATAGTGGGTAATTAGAATGTGAAAAAAGTGAAGAGACAGTCAGAAAGTGCCTATTTCACATGGGATATCACGTGAACATTATGCAATGCATCCAGCCCAACTTTTAATTGACCGCTCAGGTGTACCCGATGCCCATGTCGAGTGTGCCCCAGGCATGGGGCATACTCGACAGAAAAAATATCCTTCTTAAATTGATTATAAATTTTTTCTGAAGGGCGTTGTTTTCATGCTTTGGTATGATATTTTGGATATAGAGTTGCTTTAATATGTGACAAATTTTGAGCTTGTTTGGATTAGAAATGAAGTAGCAGTGGTTGAAAATGCAAAAACGTGTCGGCTGTACTCAACCTTCCCCTACGATTTTATTTTACCCAACAAGACTTGTTAGCGTCACTTAGAAACAAGAGCTGCAAACGTCTGAGATCTCGTCCGAAGTGATCAATCACTCTTTAAATGAAACCTTGCTTGTCTTTGATTTTTTTAATTTCTTCATGTGGAATGCTCATAGTCATCATACATAAACCGGACAAGTAGACCGGATGTTGACACGACTATCGGACAAGTCACTGAAGTTAGAATATCATGCAGGCTTTAAAAAATTTAGCAGATGAATTATGAAAAGTCGCCACAGGCAAAATGTAGCTTTGCACTCAGTACTCACTCAGAAGTCAGAAATAAACCTTAACGATTAAGATGTATTCCACAAACCTGCATAGACGTATTCCAACAACTCACGCAGTTTCATATTGTGTGAAAAGAAGCCTGCATAAGCGTAGTTTGATTTTAGCTATTCACACAAGTCAAATTGTCCACTCCTGTAATTTTTTCACTGAGACTTCGGTCATTTGTTCCATCGTATTAAAACTCGCCGTAACAGTATTCACTAACCCATCTTTTCAGGCTTTATAACCGAATGGACATAATTTATTTTGGTTATTTAAAAAAAATTGGTCTATGACTTAAAAAATAAACCTTGGTTCACACTCAAAGTCTCCCACTAACAATGGATTTTTCAAACTTGTGGAACCATTGCTACAGATTCACCCATGCTTTTTTTCACACAGTGTAAAACTACGTGCCTTTCGGCTGTCTGCGGTCACTGTCTCGCTGCATTGCCTGCAACAGATGTCTACATTCAACTGTCACATGCGAGCTAAACACCTACAGTAACTTAAACTGAATCTCTGAAGATTTATTGCCATGTTATTGTTACACAATAGAGACCAACGATAGAATAATCCGTCGTAAGTTTCGCAACCTGCATCTGGTTTGTGCAGTGTGAGTGTCATAGCGGCAAAAAAACTCTCAGTGCAAAATTTAAATCAATTAATCGGAATTAAAATGCTGACTTCATATTTTCTAGAAACTTTTGATTCTTAGTCCGAATTTCCAAGGGGGAAAATGCTCGTTTTGCCCCCCTGTGGATGCCCATGGTGAATATTATTGTTGAAAAATGATTATATGCTTGTTGCCAAATATGTGTCTGTGGTTTTCCTCAACCTTTTTGTCATAAGAAATTTTGGGGGTACATGCTCATCTATCGAAATGCTGAAGGGGGTACATTGGCAGAGTAAGTTTGGGAACCGCCGACCTATGTGGAAGCGGAAGCGGTAGAATTTTCGCGCTCCCGCTTCCGCTTCCACAGAAAATGGACCGCTTCCACCGCTTCCAGCTTCCACATCCCTGGTTGTGGCTATGGAGTGCCTACTACTGCCTATTATACTAAAAACAAAAAAGCTGATTCGTGAAACAACGATTCAACATTTGATGTGTGCGATAGATCTATTTTGTGTTCTGTAAGATCAATTTTATCAGCTTTAGGTTGAAAGTCAACGCTTTTACCAAAAAAATGACAATAATAAAATTTCCACGGACTAACGAACCATCAAAAAAATTGTCAGTGACTTGACTTATCAGCAAATATTTGGTGCATCCCGTTGTTTCTAATTGCATCGCTTCAATAATGGAAGTATGTGACTCGTTGCAGGAGGGCTTCTACACTTTAATACAAATCGTAACCAAGTTCTAAAACTGCATGTTATTCAATTCAACGTTATCATTCTAACAAAGACTTTTGGAAATTTTTTCATGGTTTATTTTGAAATATTTCGACCTGAAAACGGATTACAAGCAATTTGAAACATTTTCACACATGCCATAAATAATTTACTGAACGATTAGATAGTGCCACTGAAACTTGTCAGTCTATTCCGATTTTATGCTTATTGTCCCATTCAGCCAAAATTTTTGTATTGGTCGTTGGAAACGTCTGTCACTAATCAAAATATGCTAACATTGTGAAAACCGTTTCGAAACCGTTTCGTTTCGGAGGCGCTTCAATTTAAATAACATGCGTTGTTCGTGACTCATCTGCTGCTTTTCGCTTGTGCGTAAAATCGAACAAGCTCAACGAGATCTGTTGCTAGGACGACATACGAAGCGATAGTCGAGATCGCACGTGGTGTTAAGAGCTTAGGTGTTTACTATTGTTTCGATCGATATCGACTCGGGATGCAATGGTAATAAGTGTCTTAAGATTTTTTTGCTTTAATAGTTCGTGCATGATTTTCACTTGATCGGCATGACTTTTTGCTTTTTAGTAGTGTTGCTTTCTGTGTAAACTGAGTTCACAAGTTGCTTTGCCGGCATTCATCGATTGATTTATGGTTCGTTTATCAGAACCATTGTCATTTGACAAAGATTTATTGAGGATTTTAGGGTAGAAATAACATTTGTTCGTGGTTGACAACTATCAACGGCTAGCGAAAGAACATAGCTCTGCTATATCGGTATTAGTATCAGAAAGAATAAGATCTGTAGGATTCTGCAGCAGTGTAGTCAATCATGTAGTAGTGTAGTTAGTAGTTGTAAATTGTAATAGTAACTGCGTATTTTCAACTTAACCAATTGTTCTATTTTGTGAAAATATGAGTGCAATAACTAAGAATTCTTTGCAGCTAATCAAGCTCGAAGGCAGAGAAAAATGTCAGACACTAATTTGAAAGTTGCTGTGAGACTACGGCCATTCATATCCTTGCCTGGCTTGTTGTTTTCAGTGGAAATAAATTTATAACAGTAGGCAGCACTTTGCAGCTTTTGCAGCAGTTATCTTCATCTGCAATCAAATTATTTTTTTGTGTGATACATATTTATAAACCCACTGCACCATATGAATAACTTAATAAAATATGCCTATAATCGTATTAGAGCTTAGTTTGAAGTAGACAACTTTAAAATTCTAAAACAAAACAAACTCTTGTGATTTAGGCTAATTGCTTACTGCTGTGAAACTAGCTAAGCATTTGTTACATTGCTGTAGAATGCTCACTAGTTTTTGTAAGTAGCATGTGAAACCAAAAAAGAAATTTTATTCATTTGATGAACATTGAAGAAAAAGTGATTTTCAGATAATTAGCCTTTTGAACAATATACATTTTTGAGATAAGTTTTTGGGATTTCACCTAATATGAAAACCTAGTGTAGTAATATAGAATGTAGTCTTTTGCTATTGTTTACTTGGCATTTCATTTGTACTTTTGATCAAGTTTAAATTATATCATGGATATTTATAACTTTTCTTCTGTTTGTTAATGCATAGTAATAAACATAAGCATTGTAAGGATTTGCATAGATGATATATTTTACAGTAATTTGTTACATTACTAGTACTGTAGAAATGACAGATGAAATCAATTTTATTATCCTAGGAATTGTGGAGGCCAATTAACTACTGTTTTAAAGTACTTCAATATGCATTTGGCATTTGTTTATGCTATATGTGCATCAAAAAGTTTCATCTTAAAAACTACAAAAATTTACATTTTATGTAGTTTTTCATATGCTAAAAATTGTGTCTTTGAGTCAGAGATAAAGACAAATATTTTAAAGTTAACTTAAAATCTACTTTTTAATATAGTGTTGTATACATACGGAATCATACTACATAAAAATAGCAAAAATTTAGCTGTAACTTTGTATAGTTCGACTGCACTACTGAGTATATATAAGTATCATTACATCAATATTTGTGTGGAAAGATTTTCTGAAACATAAATAACAGCTTTACAGCAACACCCTTCCTTAACTAGCAAATACAATGAAAGAGAGAAGAATCGCAATGCTAAGCTTGTCATTGACATGCAAGGCAACACAACAATCATAGCAGATCCTGAAGGTAGAGCAGCTGAGAAGAAATTTACATTTGATTACTCATATTGGTCTCATGATGGCTTCAGGGAACGTGAAGATGGTTACCTTGAACCAGTGGAGGAAAGATATGCTGATCAGGTTTGTTACATTTTGTTTTTCATTTTTTATAAACAAACAAATGGTCTAGTGATGAATATTATATTTGGAGTGGCTTGCTTGATCGAATTGATAAAGGTTCTTTGAGAAAGATCTCAGTTAATAAACAACTGCCCTTGATCAGAATCAGTAGTTCATATCAAGGTGCCAGCAACTGAACTAACTCTTCAGATAATTATGTGTCCAGTCACTAAAGCAGCACAACTATCTGCAGCAGAAACTAATATTTGAAACATCATACTGACATATTTTACTGTTGATATACTTTAGCATGTCTAGAGCTTCACTGATGATGATAAGCATTTCAGTAGCCTATTGTTAGCAGTGGGAGATCAGTTGACAAATTATGTTTTTTGTCGCGCTGAAAAATCATCTGAAACCTATAAATTGAAGAGCATGTTCCAGTTTTCCCTCATCAAATTGTGCATTACCAGTTAGGAGGAGTCTCATGTTGCTTATAATAAGCAAGTGCTAACAATCTCCAAGTAAGTAGACCTACTGTATATTTTGCATATGCATTTCAACCTACTTGATTTGAATTTGCCAGTTTTGTTACGTTTGGTAAGACCTGACAAGTTAATGAAACGCATGGGCTGCTGTATTGATCAGAGTGGTGTGATGACTTGTTTAATTCAAATATCCTGTGTGTTTTTATCCACCACCGTACAGTATGTTAGATCATTCTAAGTTACTGATAACATACTGCTTTGCTTTCCAAAACAAGGCTAAAGCTTTTCATGGTTGTTTCAAAAATATTTGAGATGAAAACTTAGTCCAGTTCTAAAATATCCTGTATAAGGATAAACCAATGATACAACAAAAATAAGAATTTTTTGTAAAATCTCTGCATATAAACTTCAATTATTATCTAAGAATCTTTAATATTGCTATGGTATATGGTGACATTTGGTAATGTTTGCTTGCTTCAGAGATTGATTTATATTATGGTCAAATATCTCATTAGCATCTTGATTAATGAACTCTTTTTTTCAAGATTAAAAAAAATGGTTTTGCCACTGGTGTATGGTTAGATCAGACATAATATCAGAGCAGCAGCTTTGCCTGGCATATTTCTGAAATGATATTCAAAGTGAATTTAGTTGTTTTATGCTGTCATGTGGCATATGAATTTACAGCTTTTGCTTAGGTCTGATTTATCTGTTCATATAGAACATTATCTGTGACAGCTACACAATTGCTGAAGTCATTAATACACCAGGGTAAAGACTCCATAGTGTTTGATTATGATTTTACCAAACCATAGCCCTGTGCTCTACTCATCTTTATTTGCCATCTTGGCACTGTCAATATTTGTTTTACACTCATGAGTTATTGCTCCCAACATTACTTTTATTGAAGAAATATTAAAAAGATATGTGGCATACATTCAATGTTTATTTATTCCACTTTTGTGACATGAGAGATACAATTTTTAAGCTATGCAATATACTGTATAGCTGCTTTTTTTAAAGAAAAATACTAGGTACCTGGTATGGACCTGTAGGGACCCGATTTCTCTGATTCTAGGGACCCGATAATAATTTTCTCTGATTCTAGGGACCCGATTCGGGTCCCTAAAACACCTTAAAAAAACCCTGATATAGCCATCTACTTTGTTAATATTAACAGCATTATTTGAAAATTGCATGAAAATTATTTCACCTGTTTTTATTTTCATTGTTTAATAAAAACTCATATGCTATGATCCATGATGTCATATTAGATTTTCTTTACCAAATTTTCATTATAATTGCACCAAAACCTAGAGAATTTTATATTGATTCAGAAAACAATACTCCCCATGATATTACAAAATGCATTTAACTGCGCCAAGGGCGTACGCAAGGGGGTTTGGGATTGGAACCCCCCCTTGAGCTTGACATTTTACAAAAACTTTTTTACCTTTGCAAAGGAGATTGTTTTCGCATACTTTTTGCTTGTCAATTTGTCGACTTAATGCAAATACCACGGAAAAAATTTGCATGCAAATTTCAAGGAACATTGTAAATGGACTAAAGAGTAATAATTAATTTTTGGTGGGAATCTGCGTTATCGTTTGCGTCCAGAAACCATCCCACCAATTTCGCAGGCCTTTCGTCCACTACGCATGTTTTTAGATTGTGTTCTGCGATAGCTCACTTCATCCGAAACAATTGTCTTTGTTTTGTCTGCTAAGGCTGATCAACGCAAGAGCTGACCGCAGTGGCTGCATTACCAATTTACGTAGGATGATAGAATTGTTGCACGAGCCCAAAAACAGCAGTTTTTAATATAGAAGCATTCAGGCATTTGATAATGTCTCAGCAGGGAAAAAAGAAAAAAGTAAAAGTTTGCTGGACTTCTATACATAACAAAAATTCGAAAGTTTTCTTGCGTACTTTATGCGCATTCTCAATTCTTGTGTAGTTTAGCAAGATTCGATCTTGCAAAGCGGGGCGTGCGCCAGCCAGTCCAGCCGCACACTTTCTATACTCGACGGCTCGTATTCGACAAGACATTAGCGCAGCCTCATTTTTCGTTGTAAAGTGCTCTGACGCAGCGATGAGTGTGTTTTACTACCCTGTTTTAACACGCAAGCTGATATTTTTGCAGTTATGAACTGCTGTGTCGTAACGTTGAGTTTATTTTCCTCCGATATTCTAACTTGGAGCGCCGATAGTTTATATTCAATGTAATGACATAAAATAAGGGGAGTGCGTGTAGAAAAGTATGCCTATTATGTCAACAAATTTTGCCGAAACATTGGTTTGGAAACATGAATATGCCGTCAAAATGTGACGCCACAAAGAGCGCACACCAAATAAAAATGACCATCATATGCCACTGAAAGAAACCACCCCCATGAAAATTTTCTGCGTACGCCGCTGAACTGCTCCATGCTGATGTTGCCCTTCCCAAATAGTGACTTTTTGAGACAACCTCCAATTAAATTAATGTCAGAATTGTTCTGGTGGCCGATGCAAAGCTTTTATCAAACCCGGTTGCGTCAGATCATACACGAGTTTCGGTCTGCAATGCTTTTGAAGAAACACTTCTATACCGCCTGGATCTTTCAATTAATATTGAATTGTTATTATCGCAGCTGCAACGCATGTTTGCGCTTTATTCATTAGTGCCTGTTAAGACACAACGCCAACCAGGGCCGGCCCTAGCAGATGCGGAGCCAATGCAAGACCTGGGTGCGGGGCCCAATGCAAGACCTAGGCGCGGGGCCCCTCTGAGCAGTGATTTCATGACGTCATCGTGTTCAGTCAACCGTGTTACGATCGTGATAGAGTGTAGATGTACAGTACAGCACCAACACGAGAATCGAGCACGTTTGCTAACGTTCGCGAGGAAATTTGCTGGTTCTGACGAGAGCGTTGTTTGTTAACAATGAAATTTATATGGCGTTTCTACTGAATTCTCAAGCGCAAGGCGTATCTGGGAAAAATAAATAATCTACCCAAATGCCATGGCGCGGGGCCCAATGCAGCTGCATCGGCTTAAGGCCGGCCCTGACGCCAACGTGCATGTGTTTCTGAAACTTAAAAGCAAGTTATCGGATACCAACTTTTGTGCCATTACCGTCAAGCAGGCCATAACCAGGGGGGGCGAAGCCCCTCCTACAAAATTTTCCGCCCCCCTGGGAAAATGTGTTGGACATAATTTAAAACTATTGGACAAAGTTTGAAACATTTGGGCCCCACAGAAAACTCTTCGCTTCCCCTGGTGTCCCAAACTGGTTACGGGCCTGCCGTCAAGAAACATTAGGTTCATGCGTCATTGCACTAGCTAGCTGCTGCTTCTTTCGCTTGGAACCAAAGTGTCGCGCATTTGTTGTCATTTTGTTTGAAATTTGCATCAGATAATTCAAAGATGTTGATCAGCATATCATGTTTTCCAACAGAGCGATCTTCACTTGCATTTGCGGCACTACTCCATCAGCTACAATTTTCAGTTTCGTTTATTTTCGTGTATGGCTTTGATTCATGGCCCATATCATGTGCCAGCAAATAGCTGACACAAAAGCCTAAACTAGTTGGAAACCTGGAAGCATGCATTGCATGAAACGTTAACGTGCCGTACGAAACGATAACGCGCTGTATCAACGTAAACTGTATTTAGAAGCAAAATGCATTCCGCACTTCTATGCATTCACCACACCAGCAAATGATTTTGATTATAGCTGCGTATGTATAACATCGCGCACGTTTTTAATCACGCATTATACTAAAAGCTTCATCTCTTATAAGGCTTAAAAAACTTGTACGGAGAGCTGTCGATATTAATGGCGTAGATTTCACACCAAGCCGTAGATTGTGTTATTAATCACGCCTTAAAATCAGGTACCAAACGCAAAGTTAAGCAAGCTCGTTTAACACGTTCATGGATAGATAAAACAGATTTGGTGATATACTTGTTCAACTGACAAGATCCTATACTTGTCACTTGAATTTAAAACTGGATCCCTCTGCGTTTGTGTTAGTTGCGGGTGCAGGCAAAGACCTGGTTCTCTCAAAAGGATAAAAAATTGAACACCACTTGATTGTCTCAAACTTGGATCCAACAACCTTAATGCCCCTGTCTCGTGATAGAATGCATTTCCTGCATCCCCCAACTAAGTTCGTCTCTGGATGCAAGACATGCTGCTTTGGCCCGTTTGGGTTTTATAAGAAAGGTGTTGGCTGTATACGCATACACGTCTATATGGAAGCTAGTCATAGGTCGACGCTTCAGCGAAATACACAGAAAAACAGCCTGAAAGACCCAGCAATCAACGATAAGTAACCTAATGGAAATAGTTTGCGTGAGGGCTTGTTTATAAATTTCCAGGCAAGAGTGTTTGATGACCTTGGGAAGGGAGTACTTGAGAATGCTTGGAAAGGATTCAATTGTTCTCTGTTTGCCTATGGCCAAACTGGATCGGGAAAGTCGTACTCAATGGTTGGATACAACGCAAACAAAGGTACGGGAAAATCGTTCTATTGTGTAAATTCTGTTGGAATACGTTTCACGATTGATTGACAGGTTGCTATTTTACTGAGTCCTCGTGCTTTCCACCAAATTGCTGTACTTTCAGTGTTTCAATATTAAGTGCAACGTTTGGAAAAGACTTGCCGGAATTTCTAATATTTTCCTGTTATGTGATGTGCAGCAAGGTTTCCAGATTTTTCTAAAGAGTTTGACGTTCTTCTGCGCTGTTTCGCCAAGTCTCGTTTTGCACCAAACGAAAGATCGCCCTTCAAAATTAAAACCTACTAGTTTTTAGGTATTTCACCAGCGGTTGGTGCTAGCGATGTTGTGTCCTTTCAGAGTTTTCAGTTTCTGGGTGCATTGACCTGCTATTTTGAATGCCGCCAATACAAAAATTTGAACTAATGGAACTTTCCTGTCATGTGCTTTTTAAACCCTAATGCTTCACATTCCCGTCTTCAGTGGCGCAGCCAGAATGAGGCCGAAGTAGCCCCCCCCCCCC
>Ga0210059_1006896_pt1 | contig 18140 bp, 11 predicted proteins | sample Ectturendosymbi2_FD_188042 | JGI IMG/M metagenome (GOLD analysis project Ga0210059, IMG submission 188042) | Ecteinascidia turbinata endosymbiont from Florida, USA - Sample 2 (SPAdes) (version 2) | ecosystem: Host-associated > Tunicates > Ascidians > Unclassified | place: Key West, Florida... | reverse complement strand
CGGGCATCACCACCTCTGCATTCCACTGATACAGTAGACAAATAGTTTTTTAATAATAATGCACGGCCGCTATAACTTATATATTTTAAATTACATGCGCACGGCCGCATATACTTCATCGAAGGCCACATGCGGCCGTACAGTCGCAGGTTGTGCACCCATGGTTCAGTTTAGAGCGACATTTACAGCGGTATATTTCTAACTTACTTATTTTGATAACTTATTCGTTATTTCCACAATACTAATACCTGAACTACGTCCTAAGACAAGAAACAAGATAATCGCTTGACAGCGCAAAGAAAGAACTTACGGGAGTTTTCGTTGTTCTCTAACGATTGTGTACTCCGTGTCTGTTTTGCAGCATAGATCAGATCTGGAAAAGAAAGGTCTGTCTTGATACCAAGTTTTACCAAAATTGCTACATAGTCGTTGCCAGCCATCCCAAAATAAGGTCGTCCGTTCAAGCCTACCACGTCCTGGTGAGAAAGTTGCAAAGTTGCATTTCTTCGTTAGCCAGGTTTAATGTGGAAAATAATACACATTTAACGCAAAAAAAAACTGTGCGTCGCGGATTAGCAACGATAAAAAACAAAGATTTCATATTGCATACTCCACTCGCACCAAAACAGACCTTTCTCCAGGAAATCAAAACAAGTACAGGTATGCAAAATGCAATTCTAGAGTGCAAAACTATGATTGTGATGTAGAATGGAACGAAACAAAGAATGCAAATAAATTAATCACTACTTTTAATTTCACAACGGCACGGTCAAGGCTTATCAAACCTCTTTTTGCAAAAACCTTCAACTTCGTTTACATATCAGTTTCTAAGCACTTTGTTGCAAATTAATTGAGCAGCACAAAAAATTCACTGCGTAACATGCAAATCTTGTCAATTTTAAATAGTTTGAGGTTAATTACTTCGTAGTACACAAATTTTCGTTAATGGCGTCACGCCTAATCAACAGACACGTCAACAAAAAGAGACCATAAGACCCGAATTTCGGGTCGTGTCACTGTTTGTTACTTGGTTGGTTGTCGCGGAGATTATGTGGAAACAGGAGGAAAACGTGTGAGTAATGAAAAGGAAAAAGAAACTACCACACTGAATTGTCAAAATGTTTGCGGTCCTTTAAGAAATTTGATGATCTTCGGCTTGTTTTTCGCAGTTTCACGCGAAAATAGAAGTTTTTATGTTGGTGCGAGACACACCCAAATATCCATTACCTGTACTGTATTAGAAAGATTCTCCGTTTTAAATTGCACTTGACCGGGCTGGGAGAAAACGAAATTATGTTCACCCCTGTTGGTGAAGACAACAAAGCGAAAAGTTTGGGTTTTCCTTTCAGAGGAACAAAAAATGTTGGTTCAAGAACCAAATTTCTTCATTCCATATGAAACATTAATGTGTGAATAGAAGAAAAGAACACCTCAATCCACCAGTTGCACCATAAAAGAGTCCGGATTTGAAAGACGGCGTTATGCATTCAAACGACGTATTGCTCCTACTGAGAGGTTTGCAAAATGTGTTAATTGCCCTACGTAGTGTATGCAAAGTGAAGTTACTGAAATTCAAACAAGTTTGACAAAACAGTAGATTGAAAACAAATAAATGAACAAGCATACAGAGTTTAAAATTCTTGGCATAGGCTGCAAGATAGTGTGAAAATCTCCGTTATAGTAAGAAATGGTCTGCGTTTTCCAGGACAGCTTACGTTGTTTAACGTGGCATAATAGTGATGGTTACGAAATTTCACTATGCTCACATCAGTTCGCGTAACTCGCAATCTGAAAAGATAAAAACCTGGATAATATGTCAAAAAACGTTGATGTGGAAAACCATTTGGAAGAAGATGGAACAAGTACGTTTATGGTTTTTCCAAGTGATCCAGGAATGAGTAAAAAAAGCTTTCAAATCGAAGTGGGTTACAGGGATAACTACTTTCACAGTAGGCCTAGAATTTGAACATGTTTTTCGTTCATTCATTTTCATATCCTCTTGTCTTCTCAGGAGAGTCAAGGGGAACCAGCCATAAGTTGACTCGAAATACTTTATGGTTTTCAACAATCTCTGATAATCCTCCTGGCTCCACACCAAGATGGGACCAAGCAAGGTCAGAGACGTAATCGTACCTCCTGGCCTTTGGTCTACCTCTGTGTCGCTTTCCCGTGGGTGCAGGCAGCAGGACTTGCCTCGACGATCTTTGCTCGAGCATTCTGGTCACGTGGCTGAACCACCGTATCTGCGATCTCTCTATTCAGAGGAGAAAGGGCTCCACATTCAGGGCGTTACGAATTCCACAGATGCGCACTTCCTCATGAAGTGGCACGTCGTTATTTTTTCGCAAAATTCCTATCTGTGCCGCTTGCGCTTGGGATAGTGTTCTTTCAGGCATTAACCAAGATTCACGACCATGGGTGACTATCGGAGCAAGTACCGATTCAAAAAGCGGACAGTTCTGCGGTGTAAGCTCTCGTTACGTCACCCGGAGCGACAAAGCTCCAACTTGGAATCCAGCCTATGTTTGACATTTTCCCAAGACTGCAGTTTGGACTAACTCACCGTGGGGGGGCTGCGGGCTTTCACGCTTTATCGCACCGCAAATGCGAAGAAGAGACGACTTTGTCCCAACGCCAGGCCAGGATTTTTTGCTCGAGTAGCATCTTTCGCCTCCTATTTCCACCACCTTTTTTGCCATGATTCGCCACACCGAGTCGTTTCCGTCCACATGCCCGAGCAGCAGATGAAGCTACAGCTGCTTTGAACAGCTGCCACTCCATGTTTAAACATCTGCTTATAAAGCTGCAGTTTTGACAGTTTCGTATCTTGCATTTATTGTTATACACTTACATGCGGGGCAATTTTGTATCAAACTATGTTGAAGATAAGAGTTTATTTAATATCCTGAAGACAGAAGAATACGATCACGATGAGAGCCATTCGATGACCATTCTCTTTCACACATGATTTGACAGACAGCAACGGATCAGCGTCATACTTACATACTATGTGTCGTTCCGCAATCGGTTGGGTACAGTCGATTCCCTGATGACAATGCAGATAACCGCTATTAGAAAAACTTTTCACAACTTTGTTAATCTTTGTAAAGTATGGCACAGCGCTTGCTCCACAGATGTTCAATACGTTATGACATGACTTTCAAAAATTTGTTTTCATTTCACTTCTTTTCAAAATTGCCTGCCTTAAACCATATCAGAGTGACAAATCGTGCGAAACGAACCCAACATATGCAAATTAAATTTTCACTACAGCATGAAACTTCTTGATTACCTGATTTTTTGCTGTAAGCGAGGTCTTCTCCATCAGTGACAATGTACATCTGGCGAGGAAAAACGTTTTGAAGCGAAAAGAAAACTGACCTTATTCAACAGTATTTGCTTTGTGAAAATTTTTCTTGAACTTCAGGTGCAGCACTAACACAAATTCTAATTGCCCTGTACTGTTCAACAAATTATAGCTACAACAAACAGAATAATTACAAGAAATATCTGCATTTGCAATTCAGTTATTTTGTTTGAGTAATGGATACTCATGAAACCTTTTGTTTTCGAGCAAATAGAACCACATGCTTACAAACACACTCCTATAACCTTTTGAAAGCTGTGTTTTTTCCGAATAAAATATATTTTTCTTCGATGTCGTTTCTGCGGTTACAGCGGAGTAAAATAATAGATTTTGCACAACTCGGCGATCTTTTTTCACGATAACTCTTTCCGGGTGTGCGTAAGTGTTTGCAGACGTGGTCCTCCACCCGTGGCCATTTAACAGAGTGGGCCAGACGGATTTATGGGATTCGCGGAGTCATATTAAGTTTTCAATACCATCTGGGTAACAACAATTGTCAGGGACAATGATCAAACTAATTGGTATTTTTATTGCCATTTTGATTCATGTTAGACACCATGCGTTTTTAAGAAGGGCATCCATTTATCATATTCGTTGGGAAGAAGGACGTATTCTGTACAAAATTTTGTTTTTCCTTCGCAGTGTTTATAATATCTTTTATTAGCTCTTCAAGATAGACTTAAAGTTTTAGGGTCCTTTATTGAGTGCGGCCTCACGTCCCTAAACTTTACCACCTCGTCGCCCCTCAACACTTTGGTTTTGTTGTTCTTTGCCCTAAAAATCTGGAGACCCCTGAAAAACCTGCTCAGGTAACGGAAATAAACTGAAATCATTAGTTTCATTTGCTTAATACGATCAAAATTATTCTTAATACGATCAAAAAATAGAAATAAACTAAAATCATTAGTTTCATTTGCTTAATATGATCAAAATTATTCCATACATCGTAAGAGCATAAGCACATTTTTCAAAAACTCAGCAGTTAAACAAACGTGTTGAACGCATTTTCCCTCAAAAAATGTGGGAGGTATGCATAACGAAGACATCAAAAGGCGGGAAAAATGCAGAAATGTCTCTACTAGCCCTTATTGACTGTCGGTTGAATATTAAAATTGTATTCTGCTCAAAGCTTGTGCTTTTACATGGAACCGAAATAAATTCAGTTGTTACATGAAAATAGTTTGATTATCAGTAATATTTTATACCGTTTTGCCGCATAAGTTTTCTCTAGGCCAGGGTTTCTTGACTTGCGGGCCAGGGAACAATTTTGATGGGCCACGGTCTGGTGTGACTGGACTTTAGTGCGTTTTAAAATTTGAACTTTTAAATCAGTTGGTTTTCAACCTTTTTTGTGCGACCTATTATGACAACGCATTGCAACATCACGACCCCCAGCTGAAGCTCGAATAAAACAGATATGATACATCTGTGTACGTAACATATCTACTTGCGACTCCTCCAAAAGTTGTTTAGGACCCTTCCAAAAGTTGCGACTCAGGTTGAAAAGCACTGCTTTCAATCGAAAACGTAGGGTAGCTCTTTAGTTATAAACGCCATGATACGCTCACTTTCGTCATTATGTGTTAGAAATTATTGCCTCATGGAAATTTCCACGTAGCCTATAGCAGCTTGCAGAGGTGGCCGAAGTCAAATTTGTAGACTCCGACTCCGCTCCTGTTCTACAATTTTCGGATCCGGGTCTGGTATTTTTTCACATTTGAGAATCTGACTTCTGTTCAAAATTCGGAAACCATCGATGCAACCGAAATTCAGTAATGTTTGTACTTAAGCAATAACATTTATAAAGACCACGAAGACTCCTGTTACTCCCGAAAATAAAATGACTCCAGATCCTGGTTCCTTTTCTTCAAATTTTCGACTACGGATCCGGAAAGAGCGCAGAATCCTGCCGGAGTCGATTCCGGCACTGCGGATCCGTGACAGCCTCTGCCACATTGTGCTCAATACCAGGCATGCAACCGGCTTGGAACACCAGACGGAGAGAAGAGCTTTCTGGCGGGGAGCAACTTTCTTAAACTATGTCCAAGACATTTCTCCAAGAGGTGGAAAAAATGTTCAGGGGTGTTCGCCCCCCCTGGTTACAGCCCTGCGCAATATACAGGTGCTGAAGGCATTTTAAGGCAGACCTGCGGCTCTTGCTGCCATAAAAACGAAATCAAGAAACAGTCTTAATGTGGAAGATGACTTGATCTATGCATTGTTATGTATATATTGAGCCTCGAATTTGCATGCTTTTTGACAACAAATAGGTTCAGCCTTCGCAAGGATCGTAGAGCACGTTGTGTCACGTTGTTTTCAGTTGTTTTCATTTCTGCTCTCTCTGTGCATGTGCAACAATTGTCGCATTGAAGAAATTGTACAATCGGTGGGCCACGGACCTTCTATTTCGTTATTAATTGGGCCACTTTCTTGAAAAGGTTGAGAACCCCTGCTCTTGGCGGAATTGCAAAAGTCTTTTTACCGGTTAAAATATCCCAGTTTGACCATGAGTCATGCAGGTCGACTCAGCTTTCTTGTCGGCGAATGCCCTGTTATTACGTTTATATGAACATATTTTCGTTGTCTCGTCACCAGGCCTGTAGCCACGGGAGGGCATTCGGGGACAGTGCCTTCCTCATTTTTTGTGCTCCCCTCAGATTTTGTTGGGGCCAGAAAAATTTGTTTTAAACTTACAATGAAAGCAACGTAGCCTACGTGCCCCTAAAAATATACTTTGCCCCCCAAACCTTAAAACCTGGCTACGGGCCTGCTCGTTGCCATATACGGATACAGTGTGGTCCGGTTCTGATCGTGATTTGCTGAGTCAGCGCACTGAACGAGCCAATGCGTTGACCACCTCGACAAGAAGCCGTCAAATCTTTCGATTCGAGTGCGGTGCTCGCAGTCAGTGCCAATCACCAGATTAAACAATAGTTTGCCGTTATGCGAACTGTCAGTGCACTGAGCTCACTGTTAGAAGTGCAATACCTGCTCAGTTAGCATACAGTCGACATGCACGTCGATGAAGATGGGTATTTTTATAGTAGAAAGCATGTTTAGGCGCAAGGTTAGCAATGTTGGGATTTCTTATTTTTGAGGTAAGATTCTTTTCAAAATGTTCAGAAATCGCCCACTGCTAGAAACTGTTTGCTGCTACATTTTATATGACATCAGAGAAAACTGAAGACAACAATTTTCTGGAATTAGTGGTGATAGTAGCAAAAGCTATTTAATATAATTTCTTGAAAAAAAATACAACAGGAGAAACTAATATAACAAATATTCAATGATATGCAACACAATTACGAATCTTGCTCCTACATCAATTTTGTTTTAGCTAAAAAGGCATTGGAGACCTCACGCACAGCTATTTTTTCAACGTTATACGTATGCACTGCCAACTTGACAGTAATCCCCCTTACTCAAAAAATACAAACCTAATGCAGATTTCGATAGGACTGCTCGACAGAGCACATAAAAATCAGCCACTGAAAGAACCAGCGTAACACGTGTATAGCAAGTCATTTCAAACATTAGTTGAAAACTGCATTTCCCATAAGTACAAAAGATAGGCTGCAACGCAAGGGTCACTAACTAAATTTATTTACTCAATGGTTGTTTGCTCTGACTAAAGGGGTTAAGCAAAAGAATTTTGTTTATTGAGAAATAATACCTTTACGGTTTTATTCTCTTTCTCATGCAATCTGAGGACTGCAGCGCCTGCATGAATGTTTCAAAATGAATTTTTATGTTATGCAGTTTAGTTATAACAATCGTAAATCGCGGTGGCGGCTCGTGTGTAGGCACTACGGAACTGCAGCACCCCGTATTTTCACGATAAATTTTGGTCTTTAGGTCAGTTGCAGTGGCCTGTGATAGGTAGCAGAATCACTTTCGTCATCCTAGTGTTGATGAGAGGCAGCGTGCTTAAATTGTAGGTACTGAAGCTTTAAAATGCACCGTGATATGACACCTTGTATTAGAAATTAGGCTTACTTGCAGTAATTACATTTGGTATGTATTTTTATTCTAGACTGCAGAAAAGTAAAGTGAAAAAATACGAATGACGTAAACATGGCGTCGTACCTGTTTGCGTAAGATTTTTTCTGTTATTAGTAGGTTGTAGTCCCTTCGTAACACATTAGTAGGTGGTGATTTTTAAAGTGTGTACTGCAGGCCCGTAACCAGCTTGGGACACCAGGGGGAGGCGAAGAGTTTTCTGAGAGTGGCCCAAATTTTTTAAACCATGTCCAATACTTTTAAACAATGTCCAACATATGTTTCCAGGGGCCCGAAAATTTTTCTGCGGGGGTCTTCGCCATCCCTGCACCGCCATGGTTATGGCCCTGGTGTACTGGTTTCAATACTACAGTATAAGAGGTTGAAAATTATCTCTGAGGTGATGTTTGTGTTATGTGGGGTTGGTCTGGATTTGCAATGCAAGATGATTTGGGGTTTTGAGTTGATTGGTAGAAAGTGTATGGGCTGTATTCCAGAATGTGCCTTGAGCACATACTTGACTTGATGTTTCCTCAGCCTCAAATTAGGAACACCGTAGATCATCATTTTGGAGTATCCTTGCAGTTTTGAATTGCGTCAGAATTGAACCCGGTTTCAAGAGTCAAACTCAAATTCGTTTTTGAGTGCAACTATCAAGTTGGTTTCTGAAAAATACCCTTAAAATCAAAATTAAATCTGACTTAAATACTGTCCTATGATTTAATTGTGAAGCATGTAGTAACACCCAATGTTTCAGCAAATCCTTAACTGTGACTTGGGGAACGACAATTGCCTGTTCTAAGTGATAGGATCCACCTTTCCCTAGTACGGATGTGTGATACGATCAGCCATGTTGGTTTCTGTCCTCGAGATATGTTGCGTCTATGCGACTGGCACAATTACAGTTGGTAAATTGTGACGTTTTGTAAGATTACCAATGTGGTGCAAAACAAACGATTCTCTTTCACTGAATTGCAATGAAGGGAATGTTGTGCATGTGAGACAAGGGCAGACTGCAGTGGATCAGCAAACAACGAGCTGAATGTTGTTAGTCGCGTCGGGTTGACATGTGCATTTAACTTTAGATACCAGTGCCACATCAGTCATTCACCTCATAGCATGTCACTGCAGCATACCAATATGCGAAAGTCTCACAATTGGATCATAGAATGAGAAATGTGATACGTCATAACATTCCGCGCCGCAGTGGAAAGCCAGGTGTTTTTTCTGTTTATACAATCTTTGTTGGGAGGAGTTGCAGCACCCCCACATATCACAGCCACGAGCCGCCACTGGAAATAAGATGAAAAGTTATGGATTTCATTGAAAATCTGAATAACGTGTATTGAGTATGAAAGTCACAGTTTTATCCTTCCGTTCTTACGCAGGTGTTGTCCACTATAAATGATTCTTTCTAAGAACAGGATTATCCGGTATAAGAAAAAACTGAAAAGTTTTCAATGCTTGAAAAAATCAATATGGAACTGCAGGGAAGCGAAAAACAGGTTTTAGTTATAGAAACTTGTTTTCGTTTTAAACATGATTGCCAAATATTTTCTGGTGGTGAAGATCAATTTTCCATGAAAAACATAAACAGTGTTTATCTGTGTCATATATTTGAATAAGAGCTATTGATGCCTACATCGTAGGCGAAATATATACTTTGTAAGATCTTAAAGTGTCTGATTTTTTGCTGAGAAAGGATCTCTTTCCATAGACAGTGGTTATCTGTGTTTATGAAACGCAGATTGACTTTTGTATGTATTTTGACCGTAAAAGGTTTTGGAATAAAATCGTCTGTCTGTGTTGATCGAAAACAAAAGATATGAAAAAACGGAACTTGAAGGTGCTTCTGAGGAGTGAGTCATGATGTGGACGCCTGCCTGTCACCTGCACAGGCGCGCTCGAAAATATCACCAAAATGTTTATATCAACCTGACAGTGCGGAAACTTACAGCTACAGGAAAACAAATCTAGGATGATAATCATCACACGTGTTTTAGAAACTTACACTACTAAAGGAAATTTAAAGGCGACTCAAACAAGTTAGCATATGAGCTAAGTTCTACGTCAAATGTCGACACAGACTTTATAAACGCATTTGATGTGCTGATCAGAAACAGCATTTTTATACCTTATGCGATTTTACTATGGTAATAGGTTTGAAGCACTGCCTTTTGCTTTCAAAAATGTTAAGAAATACCAAAACGTAAAATTGGCACGAATTTAGGTACAAAAACGTAAGTTTATTTCCGGTCTTAACTTTGTCGTGTAAGAAAAAAAAACATAATATTTTGTCATCTTTGGCTCACCTGTTCTTTTACATGTTGGAACCAGGTCTTCAGTATAAGTTCCAGCCTGTTATGATGATAATACTTTCCAGTCCTTATGGTGAAAACTACGTCGTTCAGACGAGTAATATGGCTGATATCATTCACCACAAGGCTTCGCGAGAATTTGCTTGAAGACCGCCTGAACGATGGATTTAATACCGATAGGCTGTAACCATGAAAAAACGCCCTGATGACGTGACAAGCAAACATGAAACTGACAGCAGTAAGCAGGATACACAACTTCCAGCGTTTATTGGACAACATTATTTTATTGCATAACGGGTCAAAACTCGGGAGAACAAATCAGTTGATCTTTGGTTTTTCTGTTTAGCAAAAGTAAAGTTGAGCAAAGTCTGTGCAAGTACCTTAAATCAAGGTTCCTGTAAGACAACGAATAACCAGATTTAAACTGTACACCCCCATGGGTGTCGGGAGGATTTTCTACAGAGGGGTCCAATAGTGGATTTCCCCAAGGGTAGCCAAAAGGATTTTTTCAGCGGGGGGCAAAAGTGATAAAATTTCATTTTACCCAATCGAAACTCATAAACCAAACTTTTTTGGTAAATATTTAATAGGAAAATGTCAATTTTCGAAATCCAGGAGGCTTTGGCTCCCCCTCCCGACGCCCATGTACACCCCTACCCTCAAAAAGCTGCACAGAAATGGTTTTGTAGAGCATGCTTCCAGTGTTCAAAATCACTAAATTTTAAACACAAAAAATACAGCAAGAGCACAAATTGACGTATCACCACAGTTTTACTAATCAGTCTTAATCTGAGAGCGGTTTAATAAGACGAACTACTGATGTTTGCTGCGGTGTCTTTTCTTTCACCACTGATTGAAGCAGATATTACAGTATGTTCCTCAATCATTACAAATTTTGTTTTGTTTGCGAATAAAAGATATCAGATTAATTTTACAGTGCACCAGCTTTACCCAGTAAGTAAAGGGTTAACTCAGCACTTAGGGATCTCTTATACGTTAGGCAGAATACAACCCGGAAAACTTCTCATAAAAGGACAGATATGTCTTTTGCTGCTGCCAAACGTTGGCTGACACTGCGGCAGCCGATTTTTCGCCGTGCTTTCATCACGACCAAAAAATCCTCCAGGTATTCCAAGCAGAAACCCCATCTGTCCAATTTACGGCCCAAATGGGTTGAGTACGCGCAACTAAATGTAGCAATCTTTGTTCGATTCCCGGTCGGGTAATGTCGCAAACTTGAGAAACGGTACTTTTTGCCAGCCTCGTGCTCGACGTTGATGGTGAAAAGTAAAGGTTGACCCGTATTGCTGTCACTGACTTTCCACCAATGCAACATTCACCATGAAAGGCCCTGGCACGTTCCATTGCATTCAATTTCAATAAGACAGGGGATAGGATATTTCAGTGGATCCCAGCTAAGGAAACCTAGGGTGCGAGAAGTGTCCATCTCAATCAAAGGAAATGGATTGTTTATTACTCTACTGCGGCTTTTCTGTTTTCTTTTGCAATGGATTATAAAAAAACATGAATTTCGTTAACATCTATGTGTCACGATGTCTTTTATCAGCGTAAATATTAACTACACTCTATATTTCTTGTTTACGAGCTTGGAGTAGTTTTTGCTCGATTGAACTAAACATTTGGCATTTTTGTGACGGGTCTCCAAACTAGGGCCGAATCCGGCAAGGAAGCCATTCCATCCGCCCGCAAAGACATTTTGTCAACAATAAAAAAATTATATATTTACGAAACATTTGTTGATTTGGTAGAATGTACAGTAACATACACTTAAAACAATCACATTACGCAAAATGTCTAGCCATCGAAGTGCTATGTAGTAGTTTATGTGGCCCTCTGGCAATAAAGTTGTAGACACCTGTTCTAAGATAATGTGAGTGTAGTATAGTATATATGCGAGTGGATTGCGCATTTCATAATTCTTTCTTAGTAAAATGCAAACTGCGTTGGCAAAGGTTCAAAAACGCATTCTGAAAACATCGTCAGTTGAACTGGATGATCACGACAAAGCCTTACTATGCAAAGGATTAAGATTTGCCCCAACACCTAATTGGAGTAAGTCGGTTAAGAACGTGGAATGACTCAATGCTCAGCAGCACGTCAGACGAAGAGAATGGCGTGCAGTGCTTGGAGAAAGGAATGACGCTGACTTTGCGTTGCTAAAGAAATTGTAAAACCTCGAAACATCTGGACCCAATAGGAACCTAATTGGTGAAGAAACCAAACGTTCCAGGCAATGTTTTGTGCAAAATTAATGAACTTGAAACCTTCCTTCCTTGTTATTAAGATGGAAAGCTGCCGACACCATTTTTGTAGCGCTAAGCTTTAGTTTCCGGGTCTGGATTGAACGTTGCCTGTTATGAAATTGCCTGTTCATCGTATGAACAGTTCCTTCAATCCACTGTTGGGACGCACTAGATCTCGGGGCAGATGTTGAGAAGCCATTCGATCGCCCCATCGTCCAGAACCGTGAGGTCATGCACTCCATGGGGTGTGTCGATTGATTGGACAGTGAAGTACAACTACAACATAATCAACGGTCTGTTCTTCTGCACCGCACTCACAAGCCGCAGAAATGGTCAGCATACCCCATTTTTATGAATGTGGTCTGTTATGAACAGGTCTGTTATGAATGTGGTCTGTTTTGAAAGGGAACACTTGCAACCACCTGCTAACTCTAACAGCGAGGGAAAAACAAAGTAAATACGAAGGCAATGATTGCCTACAAAAGACTACCACCATCGGGAAAAAATTGGATAAGCACCTTGCTTCACGCAAGACATAAAGTTAATCAAAGCTGTGTCAGGGCCTTACTAGTACTGTGTACCTTGTCGTTGCAATGGTAAACGCAACCAATCCATGGTACCGTATGTTTCATAAATAATTACAAACAAGAAATCGTTTCCGCTAAACCAGATCCTGACTTGCCCAATTGCCTAAACTATGATATTTATGTAGTGACTTGTGTGATATGCCATGAACAGTACGTTGACCAAACCATTAAACAAATTCCACGAGATGGTCATTGTACCGCAGTAATAGGAACAAACATGATTGTATAGATGACAAAGACCAAATGACTCTATCGCGGTATTACTCAGTGTTCAATGGCATCGTAAACAAACCAACCATACATGAAGCTTACACCTTACGTTTGTAGAATAACCCAGTTTTCACTCTCTGGACACCTGTGAAGATACACCAACTTGATGCACAAATTAATGTTCAAAACAGCATGTTCCTTCCCCGTGTGAAATAATTCTTGCTACCTTTTACGCTGTTCTGTACAGTGGGCAGGAAAACTTTGCAGGAGTGTTGGTGCTTGGCTTTGGTTATGTTTCCAAAACATTGTGAAACTGCACGAGCTGTGCCCATTCCATTTGTGGCAGCATGCCTATGCATGTCAGGATTTAGCACTCTTTTGTCAATCGAGACAAAATCAGAAATCGCCTGGACGCACAGACAGACATGCTTATTGCTATCAGCAACCTACTTCCACAGTTTGAAGAATTCATAAGCAAGAAACAGGAGCAAAAGAGGCATTGAACTGAAATATTTTAGCAAACGTCTGGAAGTCAGCCTTTTGATTTTATTACTTTGTACACTTCTCAAGGAAGTGATTATGTTTGTAGAGTGCATTCGAATAATAATCTGCGTGATCGTTTCAAGTCCATATTTTTGATTTTTGTAACATACTGTATCAAAAATATTTAATTCCTTCCTAAACGTTTGAAAGGTAGTTGCTGATTATAAATAGTAGGGGTGCGAGGTCAGAACAAATTTTTTTAGGGGTGCAGAAGTAAAAAAGATTGGGAACCCCTGGTGTAAGTTAACAGCGTTTAATATTGTAAACAACAAATATACAACTTGTGCTGCTTTTGCTAATGTGCTGACATCAGACATTAGCCACATCTTGAAAAATTTAAACAGAATCTGCATCGAAAAAAAAACTTTAAATGAAGAACCAACTCTGGCATAGGTGTAGGAGCAGGCAACGTTTTGAGGATGCGAAGGATTTTTGGCCGAATTTTCCCAAACTTGCTCGAAAAAGTTTTGGGTCACTTTTTGTACGAATATTTTCTCATGAAGACGGTACTTCAGATGACCAAGAAAGAGTCTTCATGTGATTTGGGTGCCGTTTTTTCAAAGCACGTCGGGCGCCATTTTTTAAGTCAAACCAGCTGGGCGCCATTTTTGCTCGTATTTTTAGAGTTTGCCCAAATTTCAGTGATTTTGCAAAGGTTTTCACAGACTTTGCCCATATTTCCACATATTTTTCCCGGATTTTCACAAAATCAAAACTTTTGAGGGTGCGCTTGCACCCCCTGCACCCCCTGCACCCCCGTCTCCTGAACCAGTGAACTTTGGCAAGCCATCAGACACATGAATGAAAAAGTGGACACACTGATTGATCTCCCACGAATGCTTGAAAACAAGATAAATGGAATACAAGCCGAGATGGTTGAAGATGAAAACAAGTTCAGTCTGCTTAAAGAGGAGAAGATACAGCTACGAAATGAAATGATTCAGAAAACAGATACAATTGTCTTTCAAAGTGATCGACAAGAGCAATACACAAGAGAAAATAAGCTTATGGTGTAGATTAAGAACATGAAGACGACGATCATGACGGGGAAAAATTTTGTTTTCAGTAGTAGATGACCTCAAAAGTGATCTCCAACCAAATAATATCCAGAGAGTACATCTGCTAGCACATAAAACGAGAAAGAAGACGAACCCATGTCCAGTCATTGCAAGGTTTGTGTCATTAAAGAAAACGAATTTTTTACAAATGAAATCTCAAAAATATCAAAGGAAGACAGCACGTCTTTGCCTGTGAGGATCTTAGTCCTCTAGTCTGAGGTACAAGCGACTGAAGTACATGCAAAAATTCTGCTCTGATACGTCTACTTTTTTCTACATACGAAACGGCTATGCAAAAGCTAAGCTCAGGACAACTGAAAAATGCATTATTGATCACTTCACCTAATGATCTTTTCAAACATGGAATTGATGTCGATGTTCAAAAGTTTGGCTGTGAAAAACTGCTCAGCATCTTATTGTACCGAAAACAGATTTGCTTCCGCCATTTCTGAGATCTAGGATTTATTACAAGCGATTACATACACTTGAACATTCAACTGCCAGAAGCAAAATGCATACATACTTGTGATGATTTTACCTGTTCAGACACTTTTCCTATTACCAGCACAAGGCTGCTCCTGCAACAAAGAATTTCCAGCAGCCTAAATTAAAATGAAAGACTGTAGCCATTGCAAGCAGTTCCTTCAAGTACTGTAATGCACAATTGTTTACTGACTATCAATGCAACAATTACAGGCTCTAGCTTTGCAGCAGGCTGTTTGAGGAATCTCCTGCAAGGTTCTGCTCTCATCTTCTTGTAATGATTCAAGCTTGCACTCATCATTCAGCAATAACTGTTAAGACACAGCAGTGACCAACACCAAGCGAATCAATCGCAATTTATTTGCGTAAGGAAACTAGTTTCGTGTGTTACACATCTTCAGTCCTGCGCAAAAGTCGACATATGAAACAAAAAGAAAAACTACGTACTGCTGCTAAGATCAAAACTCAAGATTACAAATTTGCTCCCAATTAGAACCCCTCCACTAAACACAGCTACAAAACTATCTCAGACGATCACGTGGTTGACAACAGACCGTAACGTGCAGTGGAAAAAGTCTATCTATATCCTGGAAGTGGTGATATAACTGAAATTTCCTAATTATTGTTTCTGATAGCGCTATAAGACCTGGTTGTTTTGAACATAGGGATATCTATTCTTCAAGTTTGTCTTCATTTTGAGACAATGATCTGCTACAATGCAGCAAGAGCAAATCATTCGACATCAACTTAATAACATGTCTCGCAAAGTCAATAAGCGTAGCGTATGGCGACGGAGGTAGTGATAGACCACGACCAGAGTGTTTGTCAAACATTGGTAGACTTTTGTCAAACATTAATTTAATTGACGAAAATTATCCAACGCAAGCTGGGGGCGTAGGGGCCTGCATAAAAGTAATCTGAATTACCGCATTTGTTCGATTGATAGCGGCCCTTGATACTAATCCTCCCTTGATTGTAAGCCGCATGAAATGGTGTTAAAAGTTTAATGTAAGCCGCCTTTGATTGTAAACCGCACACGAACATAGGTTGCCTAAGCCTCTGAGATACGTCCGCGTTCTAGCACGTTTCGCGTTTTGACAACCCTGGAAATGATGCTTACACCACTGCAACTGCTTTCTGTTTATCGTGATCCCTCCTGTGACGGATGTGCACGTGATGCTGAAGAGAATAGAATGTGAAAAGAGAGTTTGGTCAACAAAATGTAGCCAAGGAAAGACTGAGCGTCATCCACACTTTTTGAAAAGGTAAAGAAAAAAAAAGCAAACCGTCCTTGATCGTAAGTCGCCCTTGATCATGTTTATAAGCCGTATGACATAACGAAAAAAACATTATAAGCCGCCGCTTACAATCGAATTAATACGGTATCTTCAAAGACATGTCCACCATTTCAAAATATGCGCACTGTATTTGTTCGATTATACGGGTAAGCCGCAGCTTATAAAGTTTTTCGTCATTGCATGCGGATTACAATCAACATTTTTCATTTCTTTACTTTGTCGAAAGATCCGGTGTGCCAACTGTGCTCAACGTGGCGTTGGCAAATGTCCCGTCTGTCGTGTAAAAATCGACAAATTTGTTAAAAGTTCTCGACATGGAGTCATTGTGCTTTCTAACGCTCACACATGTTTTTGGAATCCCCTAGCTAAGCTACTTGCTAACAAAATTTCGTAGGCATCACAATATTAACTGCAAAATACCTATAAATATTACTTACCCTCGTTACACTGCACTGTTATCGGATTCGCGTTGGATTGGGAATCCGACGAAGCACTCAGGCACGACCGCGAGTGTCTCACTGAGCTGTTTGAGCGCGTGGTTTTCGAAGTGTTTCCGATTCAGCAAATCCAGTTAGCAGGAAGGCAGTTTGGGAATCCGACAAAAAGGGATTCGAGTGGAAAAGAGGTTGGGTGGTTTGTGTTGAGTTTGGCAACGTTAACTGCTTGTTTCATGTGAAAACTATAGTCGTGGAACAGATTAGCATATTCAAGCTAATCTGTAGCACCATACAACATCAAGAGATGGAGTTTTATGACGGTTTATGATATTTAATAGCTTTTTCTGGAGGCTAACTACGCTCAGGGTTGTCAGATGCGTTGTGTAAAAATACAAGCCACTTTGATTTGTCAACAGCGCCAGATCTCAGCAGCGTCGTATTTCCCACGAAATTGTAGAACTACATTACATCATTGTTTTTTATCACAAAATATTGCGGTGACAAAGATATTGTGTCCCCCTTGTCCAAAAGTTGGTGGGACATGTCCCCTCATCCCCACCTTAAACTCGTTTCCTGGTAGTACCTACTATTCATAGGCTTTGACTTTCGAAGTATTGTGGATTTCATAATTGACACTCTGCTTTATTGCTCAGCAGAAAATAGACTGGTTAATGATTCTGACTAAAATCAACCAAGTGGCTTTGCAATGTGCAGAAAAAAATAAACTCCTATTTCCTGTCCTGAGGAAGGTGTTCAAATTCAAAATCTTGCTCAGAAACCTTCAAACGCTGTACGATTCGGGAAATGAAGAGTATAATGCAAATTTAATTTTGATTACGTTTTTCTGGGACATGTGTCATCTGTTATTTCCGGACCAACTATTTTTGACTTCCCGACGTCCATTTTTACTCACTTTCACAAAATATCGTATCTATGCAACGAAACACGCATAGCATACAAATTTTTTACACTGTACCCCCAAAACTGCGTTTTCAGAGGGAAATTATTATTTTGTGCTTTGAAAACATTTCTCGGCGGTGGATCTCCAAGTTTCCGTTTCTATGTCCATCTGTAGTTAGGACCGCTGAGGGTGAGGCAAGGCCGGCCCTGGCAGGCGCGGGGCTCAATGCAAGACCTAAGCGCGGGGGCCCTCTGAGCAGGGGTTTTATGACGTCATCCTGTTCAGTCAACCGTGCTATACGACAGGCTCGCAACTAGGAGGGCGCAAGGAGGCTTCGCCCCCTCCAGAAAAATGTGTTGGATATAGTTTAAAATTGTTGGACATAGTTCAAAAACTTTTGGCCCCTCTCAGAAAGCACTTCAACCCTCTAGTGTCTCAAGCTGGTTACGGGCCTGCTATACGATCATGGTAGAGCGCAGATATAAAGCCTTAGCACGAGAACTGAGCACGTTTGCTAACGTTCGAAAATAGAGGAATTCATCGCTAGTTCTAACGTGAGCGTTGTTTGTTAACAATGAGATTTATATGGCGTTTCTACCGAATTCTCAATCGCAAAGGGTATCTAGAAAAATGAACAATCTGCCTAAACACACCATGCGGCGCAGGGCCCCCAGA
>Ga0210059_1006895_pt1 | contig 18143 bp, 9 predicted proteins | sample Ectturendosymbi2_FD_188042 | JGI IMG/M metagenome (GOLD analysis project Ga0210059, IMG submission 188042) | Ecteinascidia turbinata endosymbiont from Florida, USA - Sample 2 (SPAdes) (version 2) | ecosystem: Host-associated > Tunicates > Ascidians > Unclassified | place: Key West, Florida... | reverse complement strand
GAACTCGTCTAATTCGTCATCGTCTAATTCGTCAATTCGCTTAATTCGTCACTTTTTCGTCGGTCCCGGCAGAATCCCTATCTTTTGTGTACATTTCTGTTCGTCTAATTCGCCATCGTCTAATTCGCCATCGTCTAATTCGTCAATTTTCTTAATTCGTCACCTCTTTCTATCCCTGAGATGCGTTTTGTTCGTCTAATTCGTCATTTGCAGTTTCGCTTTTGATACCTAAGCAGCTAGTACGAATGGGAATTCAAACAAATTAAGGACTTTTTTCTGAGAATTTTTGTACCTCGCAATTTGTTTATCGAATTTATACACGAGGTGCGAAGCGCGGCCCGTTCCCCCATTGAGAGAACGCGGAAAAGTTTATCAAAGATTTAAAAGGTGCTTGATTATATGGAGGAGTCCAAATAGAGCTGAGGAATTAATTGTTGTATTCAACCATAACCTCATAAACTTGTACATTTTACTGCAAATAAGAGCACTATGTATACGAGTTACTATGATAAAGCATACGAGCTTCTATGATAGAGTTTTCACCTGTTTGCATAATTCGTCACTTTTTTCTAATCCCCTTGAGGTGACGAATTAGGCAAATTCTACTGTATGAGCTAAGTGGGGGCTCGATTTTTACATTCAGTTTGCCAGTGGGGGCGATTTGCCCCTCTGCCCCCCGTCAGTTACGCTACTGCGTAGTTAGGCACGTTAATAATAATAACGTTGGATGGCTGTTTGAAATGTTGCAAAAAATTATTTGATTGTTTCAATCACCATAACACTTCCTACTTTTATCCAATTTCAGCCTCTGCTGTTGCCCACGAACATATTCTTATTTTTTCATGCTGTATAAATAACCAGTTATACAAAGAAATAAGAAAATAGTTGTTGTCCAATCGAGTATTATTTTTGAAACATTTTTTACAGAAATGGAAGAGGTTTTCGAAGACAGAGATTACAGTTTCTGAGAAAAAATTTAAAAGTACGGGAATAATAAATACATTCTTCTCATACCAAACCTTTTGTATTCCAAGGTTGTTTCGCTGTAGGTTAGTAACTATTAAAGATTTCTTTGCTGATAGATCACAGTGCAGAATTTATGTTTACCTCAAATGACCACAAAATGTGCAACATGTAGCATACTTTATCTTTCACTGTATAAGCTGCATTTCACTTAATTAATTCTATATGCAATTGCTCGTATGCATTCATGGCCAAGGTCCTAAGGTTATAGTCTGATTTGTGATATCAAGAACTTGATACGATGCCAGAAACGCATTGGAAACGGAGCAACATGATGTTCACACACGACAGTATGGTTGAAGTATACTACAGTTTGCGCAAGAAAGCACTTTTGTTGAACTGAATCGCAGCTGCGAAATGTCAAACACGATTCAATCGCTTTCGTTGCATTTCTCAACTGACGGAGCTCATTACGATGGAGGCAAAAAATAACAAAGTCTTGCAAGTTAAAGTATGTGGTAAATTCAGACAAACACTACAAGAAAATTCGGTGTGCTATTTTAGAAAAATCATTCTTAATCTTTTATGGGCCTTTTTTCGCTTTCCGACCGCAACAATTGATGAATAACCGTTGGGTTTTAGCTGCGTCTACACTGTTTCACTTAAAGTTGTAATGAGTTTATATTTCATTGCGCAACTTTAAAAAACGTGGGTGTTTGAAAAACACATTGCATTACAAAAGTTAGTGGTATAAAAACTATAAATGATGGAAATAATTGAACAATTGTGCATGGGGGTGTATTTTATAGAGAAGGGCTTTGTTGTCTTCCAAACTGTTTTGCAGTTGTACTCACTGCTCCACAATACAAGGTATGATTATCACAGCCAAGGTACTAGTTCAGGTTTAGTGGATCGGATGTCACGACGAGAGTTTGTTCGAAGAAGAGCAACGAAAACTGGAAAACCGAGAAGCATGCCTGCCACTGTGCTTACTATGATTACAATTGCAAGGTCCAGGCAAACCAAAAATGCCAAAGCGCTTGTCAAAACATGCCAAATAGATTCAAAAAACGTCCAATAAACCAAAACAGGCTCTTGATTTTAAATGAACTAGATGAGTAATGGAAAAAATGCAATGTTGCTACAGAGCCAAGCCTGCAATTATTGCTTGTAAACCAACAACTAAGCAACTCTTATAGTTTGAAAGTACATGCAGAAGTAAATTAGAATCCCTATTACACATTTTTTGAACTTTGATCCGTGACAAAATATGTTACCATTCCCCTTTTACAGAAAGTGCTTAATATAGAATACACCTGTAAATTCTTGAAAGAATAAAATACAGGTTATGATAATAGAAACATGCGCCATGCCATAGTTTTTAATCACTTCAAACCAGGTATACAAGTGGTTAAAATGTTGGATATGTCACAATTCCACAAAATACATATTACAAAGTGCGACATCAGACGGTACCCATACAAAGACCATACAAGGTTGCTAACTGGCATATTTCACTGCGAATTCCAGAAAATTGTCAGATTCAAAAGTCGACTGGAAGGAATACTTTTCATCCGGCATTTGACAGAATATTGGCAGATATTGTAATTACCAATTTATGTGCTATCCACAGAACCTTTAATTGCATTTCTGTCTGAAACGCGCAAAATTTCTGAGAGCAGAAACACACACGCAGCTCCTCTGGGGCTGTATGTTGTTTTCACAACTTGTGTTAACCGCTCCTGTAGCTTCACGCAGTAACTTAGCACCTTGGTGCAGAGTTGTAAGTCAGACAAGGCTTTTCAGGTCGGACCGGGTTCGGGCCAGTCCCGTCGCCACCGGGGGGATCAGGTGGTCTTATCCACCCCAAACAAAGCTCCAAGCACCACAAATTAAAATATGAAACATTACAAATCAATGGAATTTTTGTTAAATTTGAATGTCAAGCCCTCCCTTGCACAAACGTCAAGCCCCCCCGCACAAACGTAATGCCCCCCTATTGACTTTCTGGCGACGGTTCTGATTCGGGCTTATGTTTGTCAAAATATTTCAGGCTGATTTCTGGCTTGCATACCAGATTTTTTCAAAACGACGGACACTTTTGTTGCAGTTACGGTTGAAGCAATCGAGTCGATTAAATCTGCAGTGAAATGATAAATTGCGATTTTATTTAGTCATGTTTTCTTTGCTACGCCACATAATACCCGCAATTGTGCATATCTTGACTCAGTCAGTGTATCTGGTTTTCGGGCCTAAATCGGGTTTCAAAAATATGTGACTGGCTCGGGCCAGATTCGGGTTTGTGCTTTCGGGCCGGGTTCGGGCTTCACAGTGAGGCCCGCTTACAACTCTGCCTTGGAATGAATCATATCTTGACACCCATACGAAGTGTTATCTAGCGTTATGCTATGTCCACAGTCCACTGTGAATATCGACCTGTATTTCAGTTCTGACGTGGTTATTCTATTGAAAATATCTGTCTGTTTAGTCAGCGTATGGGCGACATGGACTTGTACATATATGTGAATGAAGTCAAGCAGTACTTAAGGTAAACATATGTTTTATCACCAATCAGTACAGGGTAAATTGAAGCCTAGAGTCAGACCACATCACAATTTCCCTTCAGTGGTGCAGTGAAATGTGATTTATTAGAAAATAAATTTGACAGAAAGCTGTTTTAATGGCATAATTCTAAGCACATCTTTGCAGACTTGCTCTTTGTGGACTTGTCAGCCCTGGTAGTCAAGGCTTGGGGATTTGGGGGAGGGGCAAAATGTTTGATTTTAGGCGAACAACGCTGTTTTGTTTTGGATGTTGTCTCTCAAAGCACAAAATGACTACATCTTCCTACCATTTGGGAGGAGGTATGGCCCTCCAGGCCCCCCTGGCTACGCCTGTGGTTGCTAGGTAGATCTAGACTAGAACATGTGTGCCAAATCGCTTGGCAAAAATGCCAATAGCTTTAAAAATGCCAAACAAACCAAAAAAGGTCGAAAAATTTCTAGTAAGTTTAAGCTCAAAACAGCCAGGTTAAAAATGTCAAACAACATCTATTTTCTTTCAACACCATTAAAAATGCCCAAAACACGCCCAATCATGACCTACATGCCAATCAGCATTTTGTAATGCCAAACCGCTATAAAAACGGTCGGATTTCTGGACTTAGTATAAACGCGCCAACCTGGCAACTCTGGTGCTCACATGCGTAGCATGACATAACAAGGTTCCAACTTGGTTTTCGTGGCAGTGCATCGGTTATTAAGGCACGAAAAAGCAGGTTGTTTCTTTCTCAGCTCTGCAAATTGGCGCGGCTTTGAATGTGGTGAGCGTAGTTTGTAGCGCAGTGGGCAAACAAACATGTGGTAATTGGGAAAGTATTTCCTCCCTCAAAGCTTCCCGCTTGCCTTGCAGGGGTTGGAAACCTATTTATCATGACCGGCGGCATAAAATGCGAAATATCACGGGCAGGTCTCATGGGCGTTGGAAGGATTTTTTCCATGGGGGCAGTAGTGGATTTTTCTAGGGGTGGACAAAAATATTTTTTTGTAGGGGGCCAACAGTAGTGAAATTTAAATTTACCAACTCCGAAAGTAAGAGCAAAATATTTTCCTACTAAAGAATTAATAGCAAAATGTCACATTTCAAAATCCAGGGAAAAGGCATTCCCTTTCGACGCCCATGGAGGGCCGTGAAATTTCCAAATCTTGTGGTGAAATATACAACTAAATGCGCATGTTCTTATTGCTTGAAAACACATATTCGACCCGTTTTTTTAGTTTACTAAGCAAATCCAACAAAATCTGTGAAATAAAAATTCTGACGCGGGTCACAAGTTCCCAATCCCGCAGTGCAATCTAACATCGCGACAGTTCACGCAGAAACACCGTAATATTCATGTTATTTGACAAAGAATTGATTTAGAAATGCCGCTGAAACATTTTATGCACAGGTTTTTGTGCAATATCCGGCAATGAGAGACTAACGGTTTAATTTGAAGCATCCCAAAGTTGTTCGGAAACAAAGATAAATACGTCGTGATCAGGCCCAATTGAGGCTCGACACGCGATGCATACGTTTCTGCAAAAGAGTAAAGAAAAAATTTACAAAAGCTGGAAGTTATTCCATTTACTTGAACACTTAATTGAAGTGATAAAAAAAATTGTGTGTACGGTTTACCTTTATGGCTTTAGGGCGCATAGGTAACCGGGCAAAACAATGACATCTCTAAGCCTACGCTTCCGTTTGCGAACTTTATGGCAACCAAAAGGATCCATCGATAACTTCGTGATAACACGGTGGTGGCCATATCCGTTGAAAAGGTAGCTAAAATTGCAGCTGCGAACCATTTAGATCTGTGCTTAATTCAATGGAAGATGGTAACTGCAAACTTCACTGCTAAAAAAAGCTCCAGCAAGCAGCGAGATTTACCCTCTTGGTGTTCATAGGGATTTTACGTTGCTAGAGAGCATTAAATACAAATTGAGCGAACCCTCATTTGTTAGCAATGCGGCAATTCACGAAAAGCACTTGGAGACTTTAAAAATTTCACTGGTAAGCGTGCTTCGAATCAAAAATGTTAATGGCTGACATAATGTGAGGTCAAGCAGCCATCATTCTGATGTTCAGCACGTACAAAACATTTCACAGGTATTTTTCAAGGTTATTCCAATTCACGTTCATTCGGAAATCGTGATCGACCTCTATCGGTGAAACAAAATTGGTTTAATTCAGGGGTGCGCAATAAAGCTTGGCTCGGGGGTCATTTCGAGAAGGCCGCGTTTAGCGGAGGGCCGTACCTTCTAATGGAAATAGAAGCAAATCTCGGTTTAAATTACAGTAGCTTCAGCACTAACATTTACTTCTATAAGTTGGAGGAAATCTGAGATTTGAAGATTTTCCCAAATGCTTCCGCTGGCCACTGAAAACGCTGTGGCGGGCCACATGTGGCTCGCGGGCCGCTATTTGCCCGCCCTAGTGTAGTTCATGACTAATGGCAGTAATTTCAAACTACTGTCTATCATCTTAAAAAGGCTTCTTCCCACAATAAAATGTCAAAACGTTCGATTAAGCCTGAGTGGACATCTGGCGCGCATAACATCTTTTGAAAGGAATTTAAATTTTTATTCAATTACAAATGTAATTTACTACGCAGTTGCTACAATATTTCATCAGATTCAAAACCCAGAAGTGCTTGTGTAAAGCAAGCGTATTCAAGGGTTTCAGAACAAGGACCCCTCTTTTACTCTCTTCCATTCCCAGAGATCGACCATATTCCAAAATACCGTGTTTATTGGATTGTAAGCTGCGGCTTACAAAGTTTTTTTTTCATCATTTCGTGCGCCTTACAATCGAGGGCGGCTTACATTTTTTTCTTTTGCTTATCGAAAGGTGTAGTTGACGCTCAGCCTTTTCTTGTCCAGGTTTTGTTAACCAAACCCCTTTTCGCATTGTCTTCCCTTTTTTCAGCATCACGTGCACACGTGCTTGCTGGGTCTCATGAGGGATTATGATGAACAGAAGCCAGATGCAGTGGTCAAGCAACATTACCAGTGTTGCTAATCAAACGCTAATCATGCTATACACTAAAGTATCTCATAGGTTTAAGTAACCCAAGTTCAAGTGCGGCTTATAATTCAGGGCGGCTTACAATTAAGGACAGCTAACGAGCGAATAAATACGGTATGAAACTTGTAAAATCTCTCAACTTAACTTTTTTTTCTGTTTGCACGTTCATCGCTAAATATGCAAAGCAGGGGCGAATTTTCATTTTCGGGGCCCTGGGCTATTTTAAATTGGGGGCCCTTCTTGAAGGTTTGCGACGACTGATGTCATGCAAATCAGCACTGCACGTGCTCGCTACATTCACTGAACAAGTTGTTCCAATTCATAAACGTGTTACTTTATTCTGAATTCCCTCGATATCAGGAACCAGAGACGCGTCAGCTTCCTTCCATATCCCCAACTGGTGGCAACGCTGTCACAGGGGACCCAAAATTCAGAGCTTAACCCCCCAAACAAAATTTCAACCCCTAAATTTAAATATGAAACACTAGAAATCAGTGAAGTTTTTGTCAGCCCGTATCCTTTTCTGTCCTGTAATTTATAGACGGAGCAGTTCCTGCCTCTGTTAGTTTGAATAACATCGCCTGATCAGTGCCGGCGCTACCTTAAGGCAAACTAGGCGGCTGCCTAGGGCGCTAGGCCAAAGGGGCGCCAAAAAGAGTCAGGAAATATACAACTATGTAGTTATGAAATTGATGAACGTCCACCAAGTAAAAGTGAATGAATATGATAAAAGTGAACGGAACACACATTCACGCAGTTTTCCAGGTTTGCTGCATAGGGTGAATACTTTTGTTATTAATTTCAATTTCATGTATTATTCATCTAATTAACTTTTCTAAAGTACAAAATATTTCTTCTTATTTACGCAATGTACAATGTGATGATATGTAGAGTGAGGATCTTTGTATAGCACGGTTGGGCGCTTAAATGGGTCTTGCCTAGGGCAGGGTTGCCAAGTCTGGAAAGACCTTATAAGCTAGAAAAACTGCAAAATACCGCTAGAATCTGCTTGAATAAGACCAACTGTATAGGCCGCTTGACCAATTATCCGCTAGAATCTAGAGGATGTAGGCCGCCAGACCATTATTTAGCAACTAGACAGGATTAAAACCCGCTAGATCTAGAGGAAAATCCGCTAAATTGACAACCCTCGCCTAGGGTGCTTACAAGTCTATCAATAACGTGCTGTTGTCAGGGCCAGCAAGGCATGCCCTCCTTGCTTTATCAACTTCAATAATTTTAAGGTTACTATTTCTATTATTTTCGTTTCTTGATTTTCCTGGCCCTGCCGCTTTGTCAGAGTACCTTCACGTCGAAGCCTTCACTAAATCATGTTTCGGCCATCCAGTGTAGCTAGGTTAGGAACGCTTTCGAAACGCCAGCATTATTGGCGTTAGACTATTTCACCAATGAAATTTTGATTTTAGGACGAATCACCTTTTTTAACCAAACAGAGTCTAGATGGCACTGATGACTTTCTGGCGACGGTTCTGTCGCAATTGTGTCTGCAAATGGAACTAAAAAAGTAGTGAAATAAAAAAAATTTGGATATTTTATTGTGAAGGCCATTTGGCCTCGGGATGTGCCGATATGTGACGAAATATTTTTTAGAAATCACCATTGAGCGCTCCTGTAAGTATTTTGTGGGGGCAGATTTGGGCTGCTACGGCACTGTCAGGAACAAAAACAGTCACAGTGAAACTAACGAAAAAGACAGCGGTGAATTTGACCACACTCCAGGGTCGTCGCCAGTAGTGTCCGCCCCCCTCCATTTAAAATATCTGTGCCCCCCCATTTCATGTTTGGTCCCCGGTTCCTGCTTACATCTACAATTGTATTAAAAAAATGTGCCGTCCCTTGTGGTTTTTGGCCAACCTTTCTGCGAAATCCTGGAGACATGCCTGCCATATTCCCATTACATATTTATTGAGTATCTCACTGGTCTCGTTTAATCTAAAAAAATGGATTCAAGCATTTTGTTCCACACATTATATGTAACAATAACCAATTCTCAACGCCAGAAAAAGAGAAAGCTCATCGTTATTCACTTCAATCCTTCGCGCTCATTCTTCTATAGCAGGGGTTCCCAACCTTTTTCTTACCATGTACCGCTTCAGCATTCTGCCAAATGAGCATGTACCCATACACCACTTCAACAGATTAGCATGTACCCCTTCAGAATTTTGACAGATGAACATGTACCCCTAAAAATCCTTATGACAAAATATTTTCTCATGATTATTCATAGATCTATTTAACAATAAAACATAATGACTTTTGAAATTAATTTTAAGTGATGTATGCATAAATATTTGAAAATAAACAACATGCAAATATATTTTTATCTTCTATTGCTAACTTTAAATGTACCCCTTCGGATAGGCAAATGTACCCCTGGGGGTACATGTACCCCAGGTTGGGAACCCCTGTTCTGTAGAGATCTTTTGTTAGAGACATAGTAAAAGACGGTGCGTTGAACCAAAAGAAAAATACAAATATAATGCTTAGCAAAATGCTGGAAATTGTCCTTACTTCCAAAATTTTGGGGTCTCCCGAATTTGGGTGCCCTAGGCTTGAGCCTTTTTAAGCTAAAGGTAAATCCACGCCTGATTCACAGGTACGAACACACTGCATACAATTCAGCTGACACAATGGTGTTTTCTCTAAGGGCTTCCATTGCACTCTTTCCCAATTGAATGACTCCATACAACCTGCTTTGGGCCTCCAAAAACATATTGGGCTCCGCGCAGTTGCACCCAAAATAAAACCTTTCTCTTGGTCGTCGAAAGCGTCTCGTTAAGGCCTTGAGAGCAACTCTTCACTTGAAAGAGCAAACGCTGCAAATGCATTGCTTTAAATTCTACGTTCTTGATCTGCTGGGACACTTTTCTAAAGAGTTTGTTAGTCACTGCTAGTCCAGTGATTCTCAACGTGGTCCAAGAGGAACACCGGTGGTCCACCTAGAATTTCTAGTGGTCCACAGAGAGCTCCACGACTAAAATTGAACATGCGCTTGAGTTCATTGACGAATGAGCAGTACAGTCAGGCCTGTAACCAGGGGGACGAATCCCCCTAGAAAAATTTTCGACACCCCTGGAAAAATATGTTCGACGTTGTTTAAAAGCATTGGACATAATTTAAAAAATTTGGGCCATTCTCAGAAAACAGTTCGCCACCCTTGGTGTACCAAGCTGGTTACGGGACTGAATACAGTTACGACTAGTTGTTCATTAGGTGTCAGCAAAACAAATTGGTCCATCAGATACTTTTTTGGAAAAAGATGTTCCATGGGTCAAAAAAGGTTGACAACCACTGTGCTAGCCTATCTGCAACAAACGAAATTGGCTGTTTTTATTCTAGCGTCGTATGGATTACATGATTGCTCAGTCAAATAGTTTGAGATGTGTTAAACAGTAAGTGGGCAAGCCAAATTCTATTCAGACTCGGGTGGAGCTTCGAGCCGCTTTAACCGACATTTGGTTCTTTTTCCACAAAAGCAATGTCGCTTAAATGTCAACCATCCATGACTGCTTAAAAAGTACCAGAACAACCTCGCCAATCTTTTGTTGAAAAACCCACATCTACCGGACGAAACTCAGTTGGGCAAACCAGCTCAACAAAAGCAGTGACGTAGATGCAGAACCTTTTACAGTGAAAGGAGTCGTGACAGGCAAAGATTTACAGGCACACCACCCATTTACTCACACTCCTGAAGGCAGAGTTGCAACGGGGCAAACGATTGTAACATGTTGTTAATCGTACCTAACAACTAAAATTTTTTTTAAATTTAGGGCGGTGTAATTGCCCAGTTGTCATTGCCTGGTTGGGGATCTACCTGGAGTAATGTCATCCAAATCAGTATTACCGCATTTAATATCAGTGTCACCTAGTTTTTGAATCACCAAGACCCAGTCTTACTAAATTTCTTGGGGTTATTGCCATGAACGAAATTACACGTGAAAATGTAAGAGGACCACCATTTTAAAATAAGACTTGCTCTTAAAAAATCAAAAATATGCTAAAATTTGGTTTTGACCAAAGCCGTTTGAATCTCCTGATTTTAGGGGAATTTGGCACAACTGAAAGCCTAAGTAGTGCTTCCTCCTGCTCGGTCTGTGCAAACTATTTTGGTTATGAAGAGCTACCTTAACATAAGTCTCACTTTACTCTGTCTTCAGACAACACAATTTCGAGTTTAGTTGTCTCATCATTGGGACACAGACCATGTTGTCCTTTGTATCCCGGGCCTTTTTTATCTCTGGCAACCTAATGTTAACCAACGCATGGGCGAAAAACGCCCTTTGCGTTGCGAAGCATTTAATTCGTTGCATATCAGGTTGTCACACGTAAAGTTTGCGACACAAAGGTTGAAATTGCCAGGTCGACGCTCACTGGTGAAACACTGGGAGTAGAAATGACCCTTGAAAGTAATAATTCGTTTGGGTGGAGCTGAATGAAGCAGTTGTTTAAAAAATTAGTTTTATGATTTACGCGCTTATCTCCAAAAACTTACACTTCAGGGGTTAGGACACATGAAACACACAACCACTTAATAATGACACAGAACGGCGAAGATGTTAGCTTACAGGAGCCAGCTGAACAAGAAACAGCAAGCAGCAAAACACGGGCGAGGAACGTGCGGCCGCGTGACCAGTTGTTGTGGCCCGCGTCAGAATCTTGGTTGCCTAAATTGAAACGTAGCATCGCGTCAAAACGAAACTACAAGATAACCAGATACAACACCTAGACCAGCTATGCCCAAACCGCGGCCCGCGGGCCGCATGCGGTCCAGTCGAGGGATTTGTGCGGCCCAGTTTAGTTTTCACTGTAGTAAAAGTATCCCACATACTGACAAACTGTTCTTGTTTTAATAATCTTGAATTTGACACTTTTGATGCAGGTGGTACTCAGTGGCACTTTATCACGTCTGTTACCATTGCAGTTAGGATTCGAACACTTTCAGTACATTAGTTTGAGTTAAATGTAGTTTTCTAAAACCAAAGTAAACCGTTTAATGTGCGGCCCTCAACGATATGTTACACAGTGTGCGGCCCTGGTCAAGATAGTGACATACGTTTTGCCTCAGTAAGCCATTTGGGTTGGACATAGCTGACCTAGACAGTAAGTCAAAAGAAATGTTTCTCGCCCTTTCTTGAAGTAAAAAAACGCTACGTGTGCTTAGTTGTTTTTTCAACAAAGGATGAAATAACAAATTTTCCGCCTTCGTGATATTCCACAATTCATGTGGCCAGTGATAGGAAATATGTTCCCTGGCTCTTCACCGAAACAACGCCCCAGCGAATACTACAGCTTTTTCATCGTCATACAGAAGTGTTACACGATGTGTGAAAACTGAAGACTTTTAAAGTGAGTGGACATAACAGTGCGATGAAGATTCACGTCGTTGAACAAAAGCATGCTCATCGTTTCGAACCAAGGCGTTAAACGTAACGAAATTAGTAAGCCGCTGATGACAAGCAACACATCCTCGGGCATGTAATGCAAATAACGATAGTCATTTTCATAAGCTATGTGCAGTCGTTTCAATTCAGACAGCGCTTCTGTTCCGAAGCTGACAGACATTGGCGTGCAGTAAGAACGAAACAATATTTTTGACTGCTTACACATGCTTTGTCATTTTATAAACGTTTGATCTACATTTAATCATATGCGGTATTTTGATTTCCATAATGCGCGTTTGTTTGGATCATGGTTCTCGAAATACTGAGAGATTAATGATAACGGAAGCTTTTAATGGGTAGCGCAGTTTTTGCTAAAATGAGTGGAGGTTTTTGAAAAAATTTCCCGGTGTCTGAAACAGAATAGCACCTTGCCAAAATCCACCCTTCTGCCTTGAATATGATAGCGGTGCCTCAGTACGAGCTAGTGAAAATGTTAACATCAGTTTTTCATGCATGGAGGCTGTGCATGATCTAGTGACATATGACTGATCAACTTTCGGGACGAATTCGCAGTTGTTATGTTTTGAAAGTCAGCAAAACAGGCATTGTTATACTGTTTTTATGATTAGTAAAATTTCCATCTTACACTGGTTTATGTTGTTTGGTTTTCATGCTCATAACCAATTTAACGTTATCACAGTCAGGAATCGTGATCTGGTCAATTTTATCTCATTTGCGGAAACTTATGATTTGTTTTGAGCACATTGGATAATTTTGTTTTGAGTTGAAGCACAGCTTTTTATCCGCAAGAGTGTAGCGTCAAGCATGTGATGAAAGTATATTTTGCATTTCATAACTAATATCGTTTGAGATGACGGAGATGACTTGATCGGATAAACAGAACATTGATTCCTAAGTCGATCAGTTTTCCGAACAACGCCCTAAAAACATTTTTGCAAAATCGCGTTTGACACTTCTGGCAGCAAGCAAACGTCAACTTAACTGAGACATGTCCGACGAGAAAGACTTTTTATCGTTTCGTTTTTGTGCTCTCGTTTCGTTTTTGTAATCTTTACAGAGCTGCGGAGAAGAGGAACAGTAACAGCTTTAAATTTCACATTCCACTCTTTTCAAACGGCACCTGCACTGCAACACCCTAACCAGGTGAATTTCTGGCAAGATCTGCAAACCAATCCTTCACACGAGACTGAACTGTCAAAAACGACGTCCCTATCTACAATGCGCCTCAACGTGTGCAACCTTCACCACTTCATGCTCCGCTTTCGAGCATGGAGATATAGGTTTAGCATAACTTTCTGAAAATGCCTTGAATTTCATTTTCCAAATTCTGGCGCACTTTTATTGGACTTCAGTTTCGCGTTCGGCAAAGCACTGAACAACGTACAACATCGTGTCTTTCACCAATGTGACGGATTCCAGATCGGGAGCACGGCCGATAACAGACCTCAAAGCGATTGAGCCTGGCATAGTAGTTTCGTTGGCGGTTGACGCGATAGCAAACGCGTTATGTCCAATGAGGTCATCGTTAGTGTTGTGGGCATGGGCGTCGGAAGGATTTTTTCCAGGGGGGCTAAAAGTGGTGAAATTCCTTTTTTTCTACTCGAAACTTAGAAAACAATCTTTTGTCGCCAAAAATCTAATAGGACAGTGTCAAATTGCAGAATCCGGTCAGCCAAGGCCTCCCTGCCCCCTGCGACGCCCGTGGTTGTGGGTATGAACAGTGATTCCTTCAACATTTGAATTATATATTTAATATTGTGGCTTAGGGTCAAGAAGTACATCCAAGGCACCCTTTGGAGATTGTTACTTATGTTTGGCATGTCCAAATAAGTTTCGGAAACAGTAATGATGAAATGAGTAGATGCATTGCAAAAACTTCACCGCTACCACAGGAGCTTCTCGACAAGTCTCTAAAAGCATAACAGTGACTGTCAACCATTTTTTGCAGTGGCATACCTTATTTTGCTCTTAAAAAATCTGTCATGTATTACATTTAATGAGCGCATCACGATCGTTGATCATAATTTTTGTTTTCGGTTTAAACTTTTCGTTCGTGTCTACGATGTAATATATGTGTTAGTGTAGCAATTGCCATTTTTGGTTCGTTACGTGCACATTTGTTTGGCAGTGGCACGATCAAGAGTTTAGCAGAGTGCCGGGCGCTTTTCGCTGCGGGATGCGCGGTGATTGTTTTGCTTATTGCTTGTGTTTCTGTTTCTGATGCGTCTTGTTGTTGTGTCAGTTCCCAGTTATTTTGTTGCGAGTTGACCAAGGAGAAGGTGCTCTCGTTTCGTTTTTGTACGTTAGCGTTTTCCCTGAAAAGAACTGATTCGCCTGAAACTACGTGTCTGCGCTGCGAGCTGAAATCACAGGATTTATCCAACAATCGGCAACTACAGTAAACGAAGTTTTTACACACGCACAGTGCAAAAGGAGACAAATGTTTCTCATTATTAAGACGGTTGTTTTGAATTTCACCAGCCAGTTGTGAAACACGAGGTTTTAAACCTCGTTTCAAGTGCCCCTCATGTAAGAATATTTACCTCCTTAAACTTGAGTTTCCTTTTTTGGTGTAATTTCAACAAGAGGAGAAAACACTTGCTCGCAAATGTATGTTGTTAGCATGCTAAGAAGCATGGAAATCGCTTTATGATTGATATTATTATATTCGAAAATGCTGAGAAGTGAAACAAAAATCAGTGTAATTTGTAAAAGTTCTAAATTCGGTATTTTGCACCCAATCTGATCGCAGGTCAATTTCACTTGTGGAGGCCAAGTCGAACTCGTGATTTGCGACGAGCTATACTAGGGATGGGCAAACGTGTTGAAAAGAAGAGTCCCGAAAACAGTGTTTTTGAGTCGCAAAATCAGTTTGTAGTGTCAAATACAGTTGGTTAAAGAATGCAACTTCCGCATAAAATTACCTACATAAAAATCGTGTAGACTCCTTGCCAACTAACCATGCGAATTCTTGTAAAAACCTTGATAAACGAAACAAACATTAAATATGAGAGCGACAACTCGCTATCAATTTGAGATATTGCTACTCAGCTAGAAGAGTCACACAAAACATGTCGGCGAGCCGCAGTTTGCCCACCATTGAGCTATACGTTCCACAGTTGAGAATTCAGATCCGAATAATCGTATTTTGAAAAACCAATTCCCTGCAGTACATCGAGGGACTCCACGCAGTTGATTTTGTTTTTTATTCCAGGTTTGTGTTTTCGATCTCCTAATTGCTAGTCTAGATCAAATTGCTCAAGCATTCACAATCTGAAAAATCGCCTTTTGATGCTTTACTGCGCCACAAAATTGAACTTTTGTTTAAACGCTTCAAAACCGTCACATCTGCTTTTTTACATCGGCAAGTTCAAGTGATTTGTACTCGTGTATTTAGATATTGCAGACAAGTGGGACAATTCTGCAAACCAGAAGTTGTCTTGACGCTTAGGGCTAGTGAGTGACCACGTTGATCAAAACAAACACAAGTCTTGCCCAGGGATATCTAGAAACTCCCAGATATCCCTGGTCTTGCCGCAGCAGAAACACGTTATTTAAACCTCTTCCCTGCACATCTTGCGTACCCTAGCATTACGCAGCAAACCTAGAATTACGCAGCAAACCCATTACGTCTGCTTCCATTTCTTTGCGCAGTTCTGAAAATATTCAGTGTTTTTTTCAATTTGAACTGATGAAGTTTAACAAACTTCATTACATCGCCAAGAACAATCTGCAGACCAACTCACTAATCGTTTTTTTTTTTCAATCTCGTAACCACAAGTGTCTTCCAAATCCTTGTGTTTGATGCAATGCCTACAACAGTGGATCACCTTTACAATCCCGCCGAAAACCTGAATTTATCTCTATGTTTGCGTCGAGCTCCAGTTCGTTGCACAATGGTAACAGGAAATGCAATTTTCGCATGCAAGCCTGTTCCATTTTTTCCGTTGAACATCAACCAGTATCGAACAGGCATGCTCGCATAGATATGTGGTTAGGAACGAACGAGAACCTCGAAGGCAAATTTGGTGATGCGAGGATATCCTTCCATTTATTGACACTTTAGTTGCGACTTTTCACGGAAGATTCGAACGCGCAACGAAAGGAACGCCATTTCCACTGGTGCAATGGCAAGCAACAATAGAGATTCCCCGCTCGAGCAGGTTAACTCTATTGTTGCTTGTGCGCAGCTGCCATTTTTAAGCACTTCCTGACAGCGCGCCCTATGCATGTGACGCGATGCGCTGTCACAGCACCAAACCGTATGAACATTTTTTGTGCTGAAGTCTTGAAGGTATATTTTCAGATTTCACTTTCTTGATACTGAATGATGTCGTCAATGTGTTGATTGTTTATATCTGCAGCTGAAGTGTCAAAATCAAACGCCTGCCTTATCCAATTCTGGATGCTGCCGTCGGTCAGGGAAGTAGAACTCAAAAGATCTTTAAAAATGCTGCGAGTGATCGGCAATTTCTGGTTTAAGCCTCTGCAGTTCGTTATTACTTCCTTCATAATGAAGCGCGGTATTTGAGCTGATGACAAATTCGTCCCAAGCGGAAAGTTAGCAAAGTTGTCATTTCCCAATCGCTGTCACCGCAGTCGCAATTTCTTCCGAAAAGTGCTTCACTCCCTCCAGGGTTGTTTTTAAGGAAAATGTTAGGTACCCGGTATGGGACTGTTAGGACTTGTAGGGACCCGATTTCTCGGATTCTAGGGACCCGATGATAATTTTCGCTGATTCTACGGACCCGATTTTCAATTCTAGGGACCCGAATCGGGTCCCTAAAACACCTTAAAAAAACCTGCTCACTTTTTCTTCAGCTTCTATTGCATGGTTTTTGCTTCCTTGCACTAGATAATTCACATGATTAAAGGCACCAAAGATGTCGGTCAAATAAGCAAAGATGAGACGAAAATGTGATCCCCGAAGTGGTCTAAAATCCAATGTTTCTGATTTTACAGAAACGTGGGTAGTTACGTAGGCGTAGCCTAGGGGGCCAATGGGGCCATGCCCCCCAAATTTTTAGAACATATAGTCATTTTGTGCTTTGAGAAGCGTTTTTCCAAACAAAATAGTGTTATTCGCCTAAAATCAAACATTTTGGCCACCCCAAAGTTTTTGACCACCCCCAAATTCTTGGGCTGGCTACGCCACTGGGTAGTCCTGCACACAAAGCAAATGCACTACTTGTCACTTTTATCCGAGATAGACAACGAACTTCAGGATGGTATAGGACTTGCAATTGTGGGTCCGTTTCTTCAGAAGGCTGCATAAAAGTGCGATTGCGCGTGCGTCTTCGCACAAAATTAATGCTCAGGTAAAGATTGACAAATATGGCAGCCAGTTTTCAATTAAATTTGAAAACGACTTAGAATACACATATTAACCTGATTTCCTCAGTAGCTCATTTTTTCAAAGCGTTTTGACGAGCAGTCGTATCGAAATGGGTATAAGTTTTGCAGTTTGAGTAGAGGGGATTACTGCCAAGATGCCAGTGGGTTCCTAACGTGCAATGAGAAAAGCTATGCTGTTATACAACAGCTGGTCTCCCATGCCATTTTTTTCAAAGATAGAGCAAACTTCGTAACTGTGTCCCATGAGGGATTTCGCTGATATGACAAACTGAGTCGACGCGGGTGGCTTATAGTTAAACTCGGTTACACCTGTAAAGCATTTAGTATTTTGACAAAACAACAATTGCCAAACAAAACAACAATTGCCAAAATAATTTGCCAAAAAGGCAAAATAAAATTTTTTCAACAACAATTTTTAGAGCGTAAACGAGTATTGGAGGCAGCACATTTGATACGAGTGCGCATAGGCGTACGGGAAGGCATTGTACTGGGGGGGCGGAAAAAATTTGCCCTGAAACTAACAATTTGCCCTAAAAATAGACAACTTGCCCTGAAACTAACTTTTTAGTTTAATCCGATTGGGGCCTGAAAATTTATGTAAATCTGTTCTATACAGTTGAATTCGTTTATAAAGACTTCCTCTGTAACGTCAGTTCTCCGATAACGTTACATTTTGTTTGATTGTGATGGCATCTTTTATATGCATTTCAATTCGCTTATAATGTCAATTTGGCAATAATTTTCTTCATGCAATCCCCTAGAGGTGCCGTTATGGGCAAATTCTGTAGTTACTTTGCTTGTTAACTCAAACGGTTGAAGTTCCTTGCGTGTTGCCTT
>Ga0210059_1006894_pt1 | contig 18144 bp, 12 predicted proteins | sample Ectturendosymbi2_FD_188042 | JGI IMG/M metagenome (GOLD analysis project Ga0210059, IMG submission 188042) | Ecteinascidia turbinata endosymbiont from Florida, USA - Sample 2 (SPAdes) (version 2) | ecosystem: Host-associated > Tunicates > Ascidians > Unclassified | place: Key West, Florida... | reverse complement strand
TACTTTAAAAATGAACAAAACTACTAACATTCACACGTCGGAGCGATTGGACGCAGTGCTGAGCACGAGCAACTAAAACATAGAATCTTAAACCATAGGGATTTTCCTTCAGACAATATCCTGGTGGTACGGCGACATTGCAAAGCCTTGGTTGCTGCGTTCTTGCCACCAAGGCTTAATTGCTGCATCCAATTGAGAGTGTCTCCAATGGAGAAGATACGTAATTAAACCGGATCTTATCTGCAACAAACGCACCTAAAGGAGATCTGCAAGGAGCCGCGTTAACCCCCTGGGAGTCTTCAGGACTCGCATTCGTGATGGGCTTTGTAATTCTATTGTAACCAAAAGTGTATAGATCGGCTCGAAAACAAATGAAAAACGTTCGCCTCTCTGAAACGTTCAGCAAACGACGCTCAAGCAGCGAAAGCTGCCGAAAATTCTATGTAAAACACGAGCAACTTAATACCATGGACAGCGCCAGGTGCACAAACAAATTTGTCATCCTTGTAGCTTATTTACAACTTTGATAAATATCGTTTATCGTCAAAACGAATATCAACAAAAAAACGTTAATAAGTTTGAAAAACCTGTAACAAAGCTCAGTGCCACAACGGACTTTTCAAAATTATTCACTGAAATCGCCCTTACGTATGCGGGTAACGATTGTCGTTACGCCATCTGATTGTATGGTATTTTGGAAGTAGAAATGGTTCTTAAAGATAAGAGCAGTCGCATATCCTGTTGAAAGAAGAGATGCAGACGGGTTTTCTATGCCATGTTCAAACACAGAGACTTTTATTATCAAAAAAATTTCAGTGATTCCCAAACTTTTCTACGAAATCATTTAATGCTGCGTTCTGCGTCCGAGCCTGATCCGTTTTGTGTCCACTCCCCCTCTGATTCTGTTGTTTCTTGCAGAGGATTTGCGGCGTAAGTTGGCCGCGACGCCCGAACTTTCCAACTAACGGCAAAAAAGTTCATCTTTTTCTGCTTAAACTTCTCAGCAACTGCGTGGCCGGCGGTTGGAAATGTCACGCGATCGCTCAACTGATCCGTTCTCCTGCCAACCGGACGGTCATGATTGGAAAAAACACCACTTTGACCTGCTCGGTCGGCGGCAACCCCCTCCCTGTCTTGACGTGGCTGGCGCCGGCCGGAGCCAGCTATCGCATAGGTAGGTGGCATTGTGTGGATCCGGAAGCCGGTTCGTCAAGTGAGAGTTGTGAAATGCATTGACAGATCAGCGTTACTCAAAACGCGCGCTCTGCCCACTCGCGAAACGTTCGACCCCCCGCGTTGTCTTTGAAGAAGTTGAGAAAATCGATCAAAATGCCGATAAAGAGTGTTTTGGAAGCCAGTGCAAGAAGCTGCTAAGCACTGGCATGTCTGTGTCGGAAAAAAAAACAACTTGTAAAACTTTTGCAAACGATGCGTTCCTGCGGTTTTCATTCAAAGGCGATTAGCTCAGATGTTATTAAATGGCGCAAAATATTTGGCGCGAAAGCGAACTTGCGAACAAACAAGCTTCCAGTGCAGTCAGAAAAATGCTGGTGCTGGTGCGTGGCGGGGAAGAAATGAACGGCAACAAACCTTCCAATGGCAACTTGTCTCCACAAAAGCGATGAAGTCTGATCAATCCGCAAATATTTTTACTAGGAAATCGATGTCACGTAACAGCACGCATCCTCAGTCCTGAAATCTTATTCAAATAGAATTACCTTCCGTTGGTAGTGGTAATGTTGATGATAAATTTTAACATGCCTTAAAGTGCAAGATTTTAAACATTTTTAGCGTACCTTACGATTGTTCACTTCTTCATACCTAAAATATATGAAATGTTGCTGTTAGATCCTGTATTTAAGTGCACTAGTTTCATATTGCTTGATGTCTTTTAGAAATTGTAATTGTAGATAGGCCAGGATGTTATCTCAATTTTACTTCATGTAAAAGTGGAGATTGATCGATTTGAATTTCTTAAGAAATTATTTTTGAGATAACTACATTCGGCGCACCTACCAATTGGAAGTGTAGACCAGCTCATCTGATTGTTAATTATCCCACTGTAAAATATTAATTATTCTGTTGAATCAAAGCTGCGTTACCCAAAATTTCAACATTTGACCACATTGCAATTTAAATTTTTGTTAACTTGTTGCCAATACAATTGATCGGTCATTTCGATATAAAATCATAATGAAACAATGTCGTTTGTTTCGTGTGTTTCGTTTCTTAAAGTTGCTGCGTCATATTTCCGGTGTTTTAGATCTTCGACGTTGTTGTGTCACGTGACATGAAACTTTGTGACGGTGTTACTTTCTCAGCTTCAGATGATTTACAACCTGTGGCCATATACCGACCTACCATGTGACTGTTTCATTGCATTGCTGTAACAGCTTAACTCATGTAACCTACTCCTTTGTAAACTGTTGCTCCTCAGCTATGCCTCTGTGCACCCCAGGATTTGTGCTTTATTGTTGTTGTGGTGCCTTTCTGGCATAAACTGCACGGTTTGAAGTTTTGACCACGTATGTTTTCACATTCAATGCACTTTAGTGAAAAGCTGAGAATGCTCTCAGCAGAGAACATCTATTTTCGCCATTGCACCCTTTGAGCACTTTGGCGTCCTGCAGATCAGGGACTCCAGACTACGACCCGTGGGCCAAATCTGGCCCTCGAAGTCCTTTCATCCGGCGCGCAAAGACATTTTGTCAATAATGATTAAATAATGTATTTACGAAAAACTTGTTGATTATCACATTACGTAAGATGTCCGGCCCTCGGACTGTTTTGTTATAGCATATGTGGTCCTCTGAGTAAAACGCTTGGAGACCCCTGCTCTAGACAGTACGAAAGATATAACATAAGGTTTTACTTGAACACAACCACAAAAGTGGCACGTCTACGTCCACGTGCACATCTCACGACTTCCTGTAGGCGATGATGCCGATGGGAGAGGTTCTTGACGTCACTATTTTGCGCCGGTATGCTTGCGATGGATGAATGACTTTAGCTTGATGATTACTCGACAACTTGAAAATGGCTCGACAACTTGATGATACATCGACAACTACGAATCGAACAAATGACAGTCGGCCATGCAAAAGTTCCGCTGCATGACGAGTCTGCAACTAAGCCTTTACATGAAGTGGCATTTTGGCGGCATGGACGATTTGTCACTTCACAAACTCGGCCTCAGGACAGCTTCATGACAGGCATCTTTTCTTCTGGTTGTGCTTTGCCAGTGGCAAACCTGCTGGCAGATCACTTCAGCGGCGCAGCAAACATATGAAACAAGCGGCGCACGCTCGTGCCAACATGTGAGTATTTTTCAGAGCTGTCGAGCGGGAACCGACTCTCCCGGCTGCTGATCAGCAACGCCACAGCGAACGAAACCGGGACTTACACTTGCACCGCGCGTCGTGACGTGGACGGTTGGTCGGCGAACGCGTCCGCAAATGTCGACGTCACCGCTCCCCCCATGATCACTTCTCTGCCGAAAACTGTTCCAATTATTTTGGGGCAAGTGTGAACCAGCGCTTCTGAATAACTTTCAGCGCGAACTGCAGTTGAATCTTCCACCACAGAAATGTGATAGCTGGAAGAACAGAAATGATTGGTTAAAATTCGAACTGTAGAAATGACGCTTTGATCTGTATTTTTTTTTCTAAAATTGTAAAACGTGTGTAACTGTTTATCAGCAAAATCATAGAACGTTTCTAATAAGCATGTTGAAGTTATGCCTATTTTCAAGACCATCATACTTGAGAAGTATTAATCTTTTTCGGATATATTTGAGTGTGACTGTATTCCTGAATCCAACCCTTTGCTATTTCCTAGTCATCCCCGTGGTAGTGGACTTGAAATTTTTGTAGGTCAAAGATTATCATCACTAATGTAAAGTATAACATATGAAGTAAACGCTTTACAAAGCAAACCAGTATCGGTTTCATATTTTTGAGGGGCGTTTTAATTGATTGTTTAAAATAAGTCGTCTAGAGCGTTGTTTTCAGTCAGTAAAACATTTGTTTTCATGTTTGTGATGATGTCGATTTTCAGTGCACTCTCATCCGCAGCAGGGTCCATTCACTTTCATATTCTCTTTATTCTCGCCTTTAAAAAATTTTGATCGGACCAGACAAACTTAACGGAAGCTTTATAGATACTTATCGGGTAAAACCTAAATCCGAATTTTTGAGTTGCGGGGCGTGAAATATATATCTTACATTGCGTATATGAAGCTCATGAAATGCACACTTTTCCGAAGTATCGCCATCACGTTTGTCTCGTGCAGGACACAAACCTTCTCGATCGACTGCGTGGTATCCGGTCTCCCTGAACCGAGCGTTGCGTGGGTGAAACTCAAGTCGAGGTTCCCGGCAAACGCCGAGCGCTACGCCGCCGCGCCAGGAGTTTTCAGGCTCAGATTTCATAAAGTAAGCAAACGTCAGTCGCAAAAGATGCTGCGCTGCTTTTCGGCAGCAACAAGAGCGTATTGGTGCAAAAATTTGCGCTCAGAAAGCCCACAGTGGCAAAAGAGGTGGACAGGTTCAAGGGATTTGGTTTGTGGGCGTTTATTGCGTGCCCCATCTGTTTGGATCTCGCCATTATTCGTGCCACTTAGAGTGCTTAACGGGTTTGCAGTGTTGCCATGGAAGCTGTAAAACGCTGCAGTGAAAACGATGATTTAGGTATATGCTTCCCTTTGGACTTCCCCCCGAGATATTTAGAATGCGCACTGTTAAAATAAGACGATCTTGGCTTTTCTGGCTGAATCAGTCAGGCAGTGTCCAGCACCGCGCGGTTTCCACGACAAAACCTTTTACACCCTTTCGCATTTTTCGATCCCGTAATGAGATATCCGGTGCTGTTTACGTTCAAACAGCTGTGTCACCAGCGCAGTCATCCAAGATGGCGGCTCGCGCTGCACGAAATCGATTTGGCTGCGATGGAGAAGTTGTCATTGTCAACATTTTGCCGTCAGGGACTCTTTGCGCTCTTCAACCGCTCAGTGTGGCCGCAGGTACAACCGAGCGACGCCGGAGAATACCGATGCTACGCCTTCAATCAAGCGGGCAGGGCCAAGAAGTCGGTCTACGTACTGGTGAACCTTCCCCCACCCAGAAGCGAATCGTTCAAGCGACCCCCGATTGACCGTCGCGTGAAGAGAGGCCGAAAAGCGGTTTTCCCTTGCCAGGTAGAACTGAAAAGCAATTAGTTCTCCTTTCGTAGGCCCTACCTTGTGTCAGTAAGGATTGCAAAACCTCTTAGAACTCTATGATGGTTTTCTAAGAATGTGAACCTGTTGTTTCTTTGGTAAGACGTAAAAGCACGATATTGCGAATGATGCGTTGCTTAACGCTTTAGGGCTGACCTTTAAAACTTTTAGTAAAAACTGAGACCTAATCTACATTTGCAAATCAAAGAGTAGGTTCTTGATATGAACATAACTTTAAAGATGGGATCAAAGCGCCTGCACGTATGGTGGAATTCATAAGGGTCGTATGGAAAGTTCAAGAATCTCCTGTGCCGTGAAGTGGGAAGGAAATAAATTGTTCCGAAACTGAACATTTGTTTTTTGTCGCGGCTGATTCGTGTTTGGTGGTAGTTGAAACTTCTTGTTTTTTTCAAATTAGGTGATTCAAGATGTCAGTTGTATCGTTTGCTTTGGCCGTGATATTTATTATAAGGTGATTCAACCTGTTAGATTTTCTTCACACCCCTGAAACTCATAGTCTGTTCCGTCAAGTGTTCAAGCTTGAGCTACTTTAGAAATACTGCGTATGCATCAGATTTCTGCATATCAAGCAACTTCAGTTTAAAATTTGTTTACTACTTTTTTGGACAAATTGTTGCATTTTTTTTCTGTTCAGATTATTGATCACAACGTTCTAACTAACGTCACGTGGTACAAAGACAAACAACTCCTCCCTATAGACAACAGAAAGTTCATTCAAAAAAAGCACAAGTTGATAATAAGGCGCGTAACGCCCAAAGACGCCGGAACGTATGCCTGCATCGTCACACTGCCTACAAACGAGAAGATGCATGCCAAGGCGCGACTCATGATCAGAGGTGGGTCTTGAGAATTGCATTCCAGCATCGCCAGAAATGTAAACAACGCCAAGGCTTGTTCGGAGAATATATATATTGCTGGTGGAGTTGGCCGTATTCGACTGAAGATACCTGATCGGAACGTGTCACGACTGTTTGTGGTTTGTCCAGACTCAAGACATTCACATTCAGAAGCTGTGACGTAGCGTTGTTGCTGTACTTACGTCACGGTCGGTTCGGTGTTTCACGCGTCGAGCGCTGCGAAAGGAACCATCGCCGATGCGTGGACTGTCATTTCGCTTCTGCCACCAACGAAGCCGCAAACAAAGAGCACCTTGTTCTGTCGCGAGTCCAGTTGTTTTACCAGTGCTTTGCCTCGCACAGAGATGCGGTTGGTTCTGCATTCCCTGGCAGCGGACACCTGTGCTCTGCACGCAAATCAAGTTGCAAGAAAAATTGTGTTCGTGATTAGGACTTTCTACGAGGTGCACGCCCGATGGCACCAGGGCTTTTGTTAATGGCTCCGAAAACGTTTGCCCTTTTGGATGCTTTGCAAGTTGTTCCTCCAAGTTTACCACTCCATTTCTCCCCGTCGCGATTGACAGAGCAGTTTATATGAAACCAAATCAGCCGTCATCATGGCAGGACGCGTGAAGAAGCAAAACCTCGGAAATGTTGCCACTGCCCACTTTCATCCTTCTCAAACAAATGGCAGCCATTACTATTGAGAACCCGTCGTGTCGAAAGATTAGCATTGATGTGGGAGGTTTTGCTTCAACTCCTTTCGCAGCAACGTTACAGGACGTTAAAGTCGGCAGCTGTCAGTTTGCAACATAAACATGCTGCTGAAATGTAAACAAAAGCAGTATATTTGCTTCTGCTTCGTCTATTAACCGAGGTACAGCCACAGACGTTTCGCGGGGTGCAAGGAAAGGGTTTGTGTTGATAAATTTGCCAGACTCTCCTGACTTTCACCAGTCGTTTTATTTTCCCTGACTTGATTAAGAGGAACACATGCTTATTTTTGCAACTCAACATTTAGGAGAAATTTTTATGTTTTTCATTAAATACTTCTGTAGTCAAGTCAAGAAAAAACTGACAACCATAACGCAGAAAGGTCATCAGGACAGACTTCTCCCACATTTTGAGAAATTCTACCCGAAATTCTTTTCATTTCGACGTATTCGCGTATTTTTTCCTACTTTGTCTCACTTCAGCAAGTGTTCATGTCAGATTTTGTGAAGTCTTTTTGACCTGGTGCACAAACCTGCGATGAATCATTACCTGACAGTAAGTTACCGTTGCAAGAAATTCGATATTTTTCAGCTGCTAGGGGGAGAGCCGACTTCACTTGAGGATTTTTCAGCACTAACATATTAACCACTTGCTCGCTGCCTACACAACTGCGCCTTCGTGACTCGCATAACCATCTGGTTTTTGAAATCGTTTTGTCTCCTTTCTCCGATAGTTGCTATGCGAGAACGGTTTTATTTTCTTTTTTTATCTTTTTTTTGTTTACCGCAATCATTCCTGTAAACGCGAGTCCACCTCTAAACTTCAAAGCAGCTTTTGCGCAACAAAAGCCAGTTGGGCGAACAACTGCTAGTCTTGCAACTTCCAGCGCAGCGATTACTCCCGCTTATCGCCTCGCGCGTCGATGATAAAATCAGTCAGTTCACACTGTTTAAAAAACAGTTTCAAGACTAAAAACCGCTCGTGTTTTGTGAAGTTCGTCTATAGATTGAAGAAGGCAATCGTACGTAGGGGATGTGCAACCTATATTGATAAATGCAATGTTTGTAAAGCCACATCAGTGACCCACACCAAGCGAATCTATCGCAATTTATTGCGTAAGGAAACTAGTTTCGTGTGTTACACATCTTCAGTCCTTATTCAAATAGAATCTTTTTTGTTTCATATGTCATTTTTTTTCATTTTTGTTTCATGTTTGTTTCATATTTTTTGTTTCATATCTTTTTTGTTTCATATATTTTTTGATTCTATTTGAATAAGGACTGAAGATGTGTAACACACGAAATTAGTTTCCTTACGCAATAAATTGCGATAGATTCGCTTGGTGTGGGTCACTGATGTGGCTTTACAAACATTGCTGAATGATAAGTACAAGCTTGAATCATTGCAAGGAGATGGGAGCAGAACCAGGCAGGCGATCCCTCAAAATGCCCGCTGAAAAGCTAGGGCCTGTAATTGTTGCTATATTGATAAATTTACTCCTAGAAATCGAAAAATTCACAGTTTAGCAATTATACCGACAATTGTTGTTATTTGGTGAGAAAAGATATCTTTTTGTGCTTGCACCGTCTTACCATTAGCTGCGTCTGTCCATACATTATCGGCATGACCGTTGGAGAGCAACTCCTATTTGTTTATGTACGTGATGAATTTTATTTCTACACTTTAATAAAACCAGTTCATTATTTCTTTACTGACCAACGTACCTTTTTTCTTCGTAACCTATGCAGGAAGAATGTTGCCTTGGTCACAGTGGTCCAGATGTAGTGTCTCCTGCGGCAAGGGAAGAAAAATACGTCGTCGCACTTGCACGGGAATCCCCCCGAATCCGAAAACGTGTCGGGGGAAGTTCTTAGCAACAAGGCGCTGCAACTTGCAGGTTTGTCCAGGTACATAAGTTCGTCGTGACTCCAACATCGCTGATTTATTCAGTTTGAGACTCTGGACGGAACCATCGTGGATGAAGCGCTTCTTTTGCCTTTCACAGTATCTAAGTGTTACGATAATGCTGCGTAGTTGTTTATCAGCACTTTTAAGTTCAATATAAAAATAAGGAAAAGGGTCTTGACGCATACCGCTATTAATAGAATTAAACGCTTTCTCAGCGCTGGACGTACATTCTGGAGTTATCGTCAATGGGCAATGCCTTTGATGAAAGTGCTGAATTCAAACAATAATGAGAGCAGTGGCATGAGCCCTATAACATTTTCTCAGCAATTGTCCCAATCTGCAGAAGTGTATCTCTCTCTAATTTTTTAAATTAACATTTGCTTAGTTTTCAAGCAGAGAAAATTAAAATCGTTTTAACTAAAATCTTCAAACTATTTGGCAAATCACCGATTATGATGATTTCGAGGTAAGGACATTACAGTAGTAAGCAACACGCTGCTGATTCGGACCTCGTCAAGATCCAAGCAAACATTGTTTATGCTAAAAAGGATATTTATTTCTAAAGCACTGGCTGCTGTTCTGCAAAAAGCTCGGTCGTTCAAACTCATTCAACAAATTTCCAAATTTTTATCGCAACACAGGACAAGGAGATCAAAAGGCAGAAAATAAATGTGCGCTCTGCTTTATCCAGTTGTCAAGCAGCTTCAAATCACGCCACTGTGCCTTGCGTACTTATCAGTGGCAAAACTGGGTTGTCAGCTTGTGGCAAGTTAAAGCTCAAGTGAAAGAATTCAACCGAACCGACAAAAGCGGAAACTTTCGCGCCGTTTCATTTTATATTGGCCATAAAACATGGCGCCATGCACAAATTTCATTTCATAAAACCAGCGCATTTGACACACCTGAACACACCTGAAGGCAATTCAGTCACAGGTGGCTTTTCATGACGCTCACAATTTCGTAACCGATAGTTTTCTTTATGTTGTAAAATTCAAGCAAACGTTTCATGCGCTTTTTGCAAAAACAACCTCATTGATTTTCTGATCTTCCTTTAGTTTTATTTTTCATTTCATTAATTTGTGAAATTTTATTAAAAAAATTTATTTAAATTTGTGTTTGGATGCTGCGACAAAAATCTTTTTGGGTCCATGACTTCGTCCGCATTTTACGACAAAACGAAGGAAAGTGATGACTTGGCCATGCAAAAGTTATTGGGCTCGAGTTGACATTTCCTCATTGGCAAACGAATGTTTGTGCGAATTGGTGATGACAGATAGAGTTCATAACACGCATCGGATCAGTTGTTTGGTTTCCTCGCGACCGGAGGCAAGATCTCACATCTACGCACTTTGTGTGAGACGTTTACATGGCCTGCGAGTTTGAACTGAATTCGACGCGAACTTTAATCAACTCCTTAATATCGGTTGGTGCTCTGGAGCAATAGAAACTGATGCGCTCCACGTGATAGCTTGCTGGCTTTACCATAACTCATTTATCAGTACCCACCGGGTCAGGCATGAGATTCACGGTGTGGAAAAAAGTGCGTGCTGTGATTGTAAAACTGCGTGTTACTGTCGCAGCAGCTGCTGCTGCTGATTGCGGGCTTTTCGTTTGACGCGATCGAAAGTTGGGAGGCAAAGTCACCTCACGCCAGGCCTCTCTGTCAAAGTGATCTTTCTGCGCTGTTTAGGAATTTGCTCCAGCTACGGTGACCCAAACTATTCCACTTTCGACGGCTACAAGTTCAACTTCCAGGGTGACTGCGGCTACATTCTTGCAAAGGACGTCGAGACAAAGGAATTCGAGGTGAAAGCGCGCAGTACTTAATCTTGATTCGATATGCGTGTGCAACTCGTGGTGGGTAAAAACGCCATATTCTGCTTAGTCAAACATCTTTCATTCGCCTCTTTTTTCTTTGGCATGTGACAATATGTGCAGAGCAAACAAACAGACATGCTTTGCAGTTCGACATTAATGAAAGAGCTCGGACAATCGGTCGAAAGCATGCGAAATTTAATCGACTGTGGCTGAAGAATTTGTTAAAGTTCCTTTTGTCTTTATTCAGTAAAATCAAGAAACATGTTTTTATAATATCAGTTTGTTGCAGTTTAATCTTATTACTATGAAGATGAAAATGGTTTCGAACAACTGTGCTTCTTTTCCGTGTTTCCGTTCGATGATCCCTCAATAAAACATCTTTTTCAGCTAAAACTCGTGTCTTGTAATAAAAACAAATAGCGTAACTTGAACAAAATTGTTTGCACGAGCTTTGAGAAGCCACGCGGCACTTAAAGCTTCTTAGAAGCTTCTCATCAGAAGGTCTTACTTAAGCTTACCGCAATTATTGGATCGATGTTTTATCTTAAACAGGACACGAAGTATCGTTTGCTTCAATTTTTAAACTGAAATGCGAGATTGCGAGACTTCTTTTTTGAAAAAAGCTCGAGATTTTCTATAGTTCTAATCATTTACGTTCTGTCTCAGCTGACCCCAGTCACGGCAAACACACCAGGAAACTGTTTTGTAGGATGACGATGCTTTCGAACTCTGGCTTTGGATTTAACCTAACCCTTTGACCATGCACCCCTTCAGCATTTCACCAGATGAGAATGTACCCCTAAAATTTCTTATGAGAAAAAGGCTGAGTAAAATAAAAAAAATCTACTGAATTTTAATAGAACTTTTACATTTTCAGAACTATAAAGGTAGAGTTCGTTTTTATTTCTCAAAGCTAATATATTTAACAAAAGGCGTATAATGATTTTGAAAATAAAATCCAGTGATATATGTATAAATATTTGGAAACAAATAAATATATTTTACCCTTGTCTTGGTAAACCTAAATTTACCCTTTTTGATAGGCAAATGTCCCTCTAGTGGTACATGTACCCCAGGTTCGGAACCCCTGAAATTTACAAATTGTCTGTAGATTTTTTGTAAAAATGAAGTAAAGAACAAGTTAAGTCATCAACTTTCCGCGCAAGAGGAAACTTAAAAAACGTCAACACCCCAAAAATTTTCTGCGAACCATCTTCATTTTTTCCAAAACATTCGTGTTTCTTTGCACAACTATTACTACCATGATGGCTATCATTTGAAATTTTGCCCAAAATCATAATTTTATGTTTTGAAGGCTAAACTAACCGACATTGTCTCGAACAGCCTTTTACACTCCGGTGCAGTGGTTTTCATCCTTTTTTGTACCGCGAAGCATTATAACAACCCACTATAACTCAACTACCCCCATCTAAAACTTGAATAAAATAAATGCAACACAGCTTTCTACATAAATATCCACTCGCGACCTCTCCAAAACAGTGACGTAGCCAGCCCCAAATTATTTGGGGATGAAAAAAATTTGGGGAGCAAATATTTGACTTTAGGCGAGCAGTATTTTCGTTTGGGACGCCGCTTCTCAAAGCACAAAACGGCTAGATATGCTAAAAATTGCGGGACATGGCCCCCTGGGTTCGCCTACGCTCCAGAGATGCTTTACGACCCCTCTGGATGTCGCACCCCCAAGTTGAAAACCACTGCTGTAGCGGGACGGCCTCGTCTTTCGTCACCCATGCATACATTAACCGTAAGCATAGAACATGACACGAAGCAACAAGCCAAAGCCCCACAATCCATACATAGAGCTTAGCGCCATTCCAGAAGAACCACGTCATCTTGATTTAACAACGAGTCATCTTAATGACATCAGGAAGACTGCAGATTAACCTCAGGTGCAGGCTTGGTTAGCTTCACAATTGCTTGGACGCCTTCTTAAACACAAAAACATTGTTTGAATCATCACTTGCCGGGTCTCGTGTGGTTTCTTTACCAAGTTTGTAACTAGTCGGAAATGAGTAGCCGCCCGAAGCCACTGCTTTGTGTTTGTTCTTTGTCAAGCGTGTCAGGTCTAAGCTCTTTCAGAACTTTCGTTAAAGCTCCAACTAAAAATACAGTGCAGGATTGGAACGCCTTTGGATACGTTGGTTTTGTCAGTTTTCTCTGGGAGGAATGACAAACCAGTATTCCACCTCAAGGCAAAGGTGACACGTGTCCTTAATTATTGCCTCTGTTCGCTCAGATTGTGCAATACAACGTCGGCTGTGGGTCCCACCTGAGCTGCGTGAACAAGGTCACTGCTATCCTGACCTACCCCTTGCTGTCGGCCTTCGTCGAGCTGGGCAAGGATAGGAGCGTATTGGTGAATGGCGTCCAAGTCCAGCTTCCCTACGTTTCTTCGAACAAGGTGCTGACCATCGCCAACGTGAGTGGACTTAGAAATATGTTCATGTTTGGTGTGAAACCATAGCGGCAGTGATTGGTTCAACAGCGGCACGAACTTTTCACCACCTGCTCAACGTTGCCAATGGAAACCAGAGCAACGGCAGAGGGGTAAGCGAAAGAGTTGAGGGCAAAGGTAGCTTCACGGAGGTTTGTTTCTGTTTATCAACAACGTCGACCTCAAAAATAATAACAGAAATTATAGAAAACCATTCTGAATTTTCTGGGCGCGCGAATGGCTGCAACAAATTTATTTCAACTCGATTTGATAAACCATGAAATTACCTATGATACTGTTATAAACAGGTACCTCTACCCTGTTGCCCCCCCTTTTCAAAGGGCAGAGAGGCAATACCCCCGTTCTCCGGGATTCCTGGCAGGCCCGTAACCAGGATCGCAGGAGACAAAGCACCCCTGCAGAATTTTTCACCCCTCCTGGAAAAATGTGTTGGACATTGTTTAAAACCATTGGACATAGTTTAAAAAATTTGGGCCCCCTCAGAAAACTCTTTTCCCCGCCTGCTGTTCGAAGCTGGCTACGGGCCTGGTTCCTGGGCATTACCATGAACGTTGCAATACACTGCGATTTTCAGCAGTGCGTCGTTTTTCCTGTGAAGCACCTATTCGAGAAAAACGAACCTTTCTCAGAACAACAGGTTTTTCGATTCGTGAAATTGGTTCGCACTTAAAGCCGCTGCGCGTTTTGTAGATTGGACTGTTTGTGGTTCTGCGGGCCGGGAACAGCCTTGAAATACGTTGGGCGATACCTCATCGGTTGTACGTGGTCGTGTCGGGAAAGTACGCTGGCAAAACGCTCGGGCTTTGTGGGAATTTCAACGGCAGGAGTGAAGACGACAGGCAGACTCCGAATAGGAATATTACAAGAAGTGACTTGGCGTTCGGCCAGAGCTGGTCGCACACCGAGGGAAGCACCAACTACAGGTCAGTGGCTCGTGTTAGCTTCAGTGGTTGTGCTGCCAGCGTCTGCAAAAATCCTGACCTATCCGGAGATGGACGGGCAGACAAGGTCTGCACCAGAGATGCCACCAATTCTTATTTCAGCGGTCCTTTCCCTAGGACCAGCATGCACAAAAGATAAAAGCTGCTCCGAGCTATTTTGTTTATAAGATGTGGTGCTATTCAGCGTAAAATGCATTAGAAGCGCAAATTTCATCTTTTGTCGCTCAAACCTCTCCAAGTCAAACACGTCCCTCGCGACTTCGCACAGTTTTGCTAAACCAATATAAGAAGGCAAATGAAATTACGAGCTTCTTAAAGACGCGCTATGTTTGAAAAATGCGAATTATTTTGTGTTCGTGAAGTTCTTAGAACATATTCATTGAATTGCACAAAATGTTTTGATACTACAGAGTATGCAGATTTTCTACAAATATTTCATTTTCATTTGGCAGTATTTCGCCCTTTGTGTCAATATCCGTTGGTTTCGCTCGCCAAACACGTTTAACCCCAAATTTGCATGTTAGTCCTATTGTTTCATAACAAATAGAAAAATGAAAGATCAACGAGATGCACCGATGATGCATTTTTTCGTTGTTTTTCTTTTTAAATAAGCACCTTCACTGCTGAACCAGTTACTTCTACGCATGTCAGCTGCCTGGAGATCCAGTCCCAGAGCGACCCCTGCGCAAGGGACCCCGTTCGCGGAAGGCAGGCAGAAGAGATCTGCTCCTTCCTTCGCGAGTCGAGATTCGCCGCTTGTCGCGACGCCGTCAATCCCCGGCGTTTCATCGAGACGTGCAAGTCCGACATTTGCAGCTCGCCAATGGAGGTCGGTGGATAAATATTTACGCGTCCTGTGGTCCCGTGCTGATCGTTTGAGACTGACGACTGGCAACCTGCGGCTCGTCACCGAAACTTTTTGTGGCGAGCGGATAAAAAGCAACTGTAGCAGATAATGCGTTTCTTCTCTGCGTCTGTTCCTGTATTAAACGAGTGGGCTGCGCAATCGCTGCCTGTCCTTTTCAGTGATTTTTATGGGAACAATGCTCGTATTGTGACTTGTAAATGAACATCGACGTGATTGATTCACCATAACTTTGCTGCTTTTGTTTCGATGCGTCTGGCATGCCTTCCCTCTCTGATGCACGCAACGTAAACCTCCTACGAAGAAGCGCTGCTTTGTCTCTCGTGCGAGCAGCGCGCAGTCACGCTGGAATTGGCGGTTGCGGCGCACGCACGAGGAATACCACAAGGCACGCCGGAAGTTGTGGGCGGCATGACAGTCCAGCGATGATTACAGATCAGTGCTGTGTTTAGGAAACCGACGTTTATTACTGCACTGCTCTGGCGGCGTATTCCGAAGAATGCCTGCGGCATGACATTGAGTTAAACTGGAGAGCGCCGGACGTATGTCGTAAGTGGACGGCAGAGTTTTCCGACGCATTGCTCTGTACTCTTAAAGTTGTTAGCAATGGTTTGACCACCATGCTTAGCAACCGCCGAGTGTTAACAAAACGATGACCAAAATAACGGGTGCAAAAGTGAAAAAAAACGAAAGTTTCGCGCCCGCCGCTTGTCCGCTGTTCATCCTTTGCTTTGGCACCTGATCTGAGTCCGTTTATGGCCTAGCTAGACCTGCTTCCAAAAAGTCTCCGCTTTTCATAGAGAACGGAGCAAACTTTCTCGTGACTTTCTATCACGTGGTCGCGCCGGGTTGACCTTGGGGCGGGCGGTCGTTTGTTGGCGGTCGCCTGTCCCGCGACGTCCTGCCTGTGTGATTGATGGCGGGCGATTACATGCTTTCAACGCATAAAAACAAAGTAATGAATCCTGTTGCGCAGGTCGGTCACGCACGATCTACCCCCAACAACTGGCTCGCACAGCGCAGTTGGGGTGTTCGCGAACAGATCGTTCGCTCGCGAGATTTATCGCTTCGTGTGACGCCAACAGCACGAAAGGTCGAACCTGACCGCGCGGCGCATTACGTCATCGTTTTGTTTTCTTTGCAATGAACCCCCATCTGTCTCGTAAGCTTCCCTGACCTTTGCCCCGAAAGTCAAATGGTTTTTCAAAAAACTAGGAAGAGATTTATGAAGCAAATTGGGAAATGTTTGTCCTGACTTACTGCAAAACCTTTTCATAGCCATTCTAAGTTTCGCGAAGACAGTGCATTTAATGTTGCATTGTTTGCCGAACTGTTCCATAGTTTTTACGTTTTCTGCATATGGTCGAGCAAACTGCGTTTAGCTTTTTCTGTCAATTCTTAGATTGTGAATGAGAAAGTCTTCAGAGCTTAAAACTGGTAGTCATTGAAAATTGTGATAAAAACAAAAGCTGTTTGTCAGATACAGTAATATGTAGAGATAAAATGAGGAGATATGCTAAACGGTGAAGGTTTTTGACTTCGAGATTACTAGGTCTCTGACACTTTACGTTGTGACCTCACGTTACAAATTATGACCGCAGAATGCTAGTCTGCAGAACCAATGTAAACGGATTACAACGTGCAAATGATCGCCTATGATTTGGTCAAATTGTTGTTTGCTTTGTTATATGCTGCGGTAGCGTTCTTTGATTGTTTTCCAATTCCCTATCAAGGCTACCGCTGAGGTTCTGTTCCTTGAGAATTTCTCCTCAGCAGGCGCATCAGTGTCATATACTAGATGTTATCTCGCACTTCGCCCTCGCATGCGGTGGATATCCTCGCTTATTAAATGCAATCGTATAAGACGTCCTTTACATTTAATGCAAAACCCTGAAACAACGCGCAGGAAGTGATTCATTCGGAACTTACTGTGTTGAAAACAACTCTGAGGTTTTCGTAGAACCTGTATCGTTGGAAATTAATGGAACATGAGTGACGCTGGTCAAATGTGTTGCTCCAGTGCAACGGTTGCTGCTAGCAATGAAATGCACTAGCACCTCCGAGCAATGCAACAGGCATGTTACCAACAGTTTTGAACAAATGTAGTTATATCCCAGAGATTGTCTGAAACAAGTCTCCACTTCACCTGAGATGTATCTACATCAAGTTAAGGCTGGCAGTCCTTCAGGTCAACTGTCATGTTAACAATAAACGTGACCTGGCATGTCACGCGAACAGTTTTCTCACCACGTGTACAAGATATGATTTCCTAAGACAGGCGTCATAAATATTTTGCCATTGCGGCGAAGTCGTTTGATCTGTTGAGTTTTGACATCACAATGCAAGTCAACCTCACCGCAGACCCGTGTGTTCGGTCCAGCGAAAGTGCGCGACACTGATGAGGTGGTGCGAGATTTGCCTGCTGCGGGCGACCCTCCCACGGCTTTGAAAGCACTTTCGCAACCGTCGAAAAATCTCGCACTGAATTTTTGATAAAGTTTGAACAAAGCGAAACTTCGCAAGCAGGATCGCGGCTTCTTTCGCCCCGTCGCTAAACTTCCGGCCCACGCAGTAGCTTGGCCGAAAGCCCGAAATCAACGGAAATCAAGGCCCGCCACCACTCGCGACAAAAAACACTATTTCATCCACTACTCGCACCGCCTGTTGCGCGCGTTTCGCCAACTGCAACGCCAGTGATTTTCATGAATGCCATTTCGGAAGCAAAAATTTTCAAGTCGTTTGTCTTCGCTTTTGGCAAATTTTCTGGTGCTTTTCTCTTCAATTTTGGTTTTTGACTACAAAAGGCATCCCGGCTGAATAATGCCCCTCTATCCTTCATTCGCGACAGTGGACGACACGTCTCGACGTCTCACCGTCCGGCAAAAAATCAGACGTCTGACCATTTCGACCGCGCGCCAGTATCAACTGCGTTTGTATGGGTTTGAAGTGCATACAAAAACAAACAAGGTGGAGAGTTTTTCATTTTTTCCGTAGCATCGAAGCCATCAGAGAGCAATTCGCGCTTGTCTTCATTTCAAGGCTGTTTTATGTCCAGAGAAAAGCTTAAACCACTACCAAGACGAGATAATGAAGCAGTGGCTTGGCTTGAGATGTTCAGACAGCAGCTGCAGAAATGAACGAGGTTGTGAAACCTTCAGAAAGTGGTCCTGTTGTACAAATCTTCAATAAAAGTTTTTTTTGCATTTTTTCGCCTTCTGCCCATGAGCAAAGTGCGTCATGCCTTTGACTGTTGCTGACCAATTACAGCAACTGTATTCGCAGCTGTTCAATGTTCCGGAAGAAAGACGTACTCCGAATGTGGACCAAGCTGCGTACGCCATTGTCCCGCC